>Ga0134092_1003256_pt1 | contig 11178 bp, 6 predicted proteins | sample 3_6taG_FD_94454 | JGI IMG/M metagenome (GOLD analysis project Ga0134092, IMG submission 94454) | Switchgrass degrading microbial communities from high solid loading bioreactors in New Hampshire, USA - 3_6_20_6_A3 metaG | ecosystem: Engineered > Bioreactor > Semi-continuous > Anaerobic > Digestate...
CTATTTCTTTTTTATCTCTTAAATAGGTATTTTCATGCAAAAAACGCCCATAATCCATATTTTCATCTGCCTGGTCAGCCGTAATCCCTCTGGACAGCAACCAGACTTCTCGTTTACAAATACAGTAATACCATATATAAGTACCTGTTATTTTAAACTCAGCCGGGTTAAAAAACATAATAACCCCCTTTTTTAACTTAAAAACAAAACATGTCAAAATCTTCAACCCTTTTTAATCCTGTTTTTTTATTATAATGTCGATTAACATCATCTTTGCCAATAATAAATAAACTATTTTCTCCAGGAAATACCGGTTGATATCGACTTGCCAGTTTTTCTGGAATTGAAATAGTGTAATTTAACATTTCTCTTCTGATTTCTTTTAACTTATTTCGTTTTTCATTTGGATCTACTATTGTAAATGCCTTTTTAAATTCATCAAAAAGCGAAACAGCATAATCGTCATATTCGATATAAAGGTTTACATAGTTATAATTATTATCAATTAAAGAGAAACTACCTATTCCTTGTTCTTGTCCAAAATCAAGGTTTTTTATTGCCTTTATTAAATTCTTTGATTCCTTCATTGATACCTTCCCGGATAAAATTAAATTGTAATATTCCTGAATAAGCCGCTCAAATTCATTCTCCGGTATACCAGCTTTATCATTTAAAAGTTTCTTTGTTATATTGATTATAACACTTCCGTAAACCCTTGATGCATAACTATAACCTTTATCATCCACCATATTAACTATAGTAACATTACCGTTATCTCTGTCCCACCTTCTGTTACATCTTCCTGCACATTGTATTATCGAATCCAAAGGGCCTATATCACGAATAACTTCATCAAAATCCAAGTCCACTCCCGCTTCAACAACTTGTGTTGAAATAAGTATCATCCTTTTTCCATTCTTAAGATTTTCCATCTCTTTTAATAATTCTTTTCTGTGTACCGGCAACAAATTGGTTGAAAGATATTTATATTCTTCTTTTTTACCGTTGTCTGATAAGATATTATAAACTTGCAAAGACTGGTCTATTGTATTGCATACAATAAGATAAGATTTTTGAGTATTGATATTTTTTTTAAATTCATCACAAAATTCTTCCACCGTTAACTTTTGCAGTTTTGGAATCAAAACAGTCCTTTGTAACTGTGAAAAATAATATTCATAATTATCAAGAAGTTCAGTAGTTCTAGAAAATATCAGTGGTTTTGTTGCTGTCATCAATATAACTTTACAGTCATATACTTCTACCAATTTTTGAATTGCATAGTTTACAAGTTCATAATATTCTATGGGTATCGCTTGTATTTCATCCAGTAAAATTATGCTTTTTGCTATTACATGAAATTTCTTTAACATCCTGTTACGATTACCAATAAGTGTTTGAAGCAATTGCACAAAAGTAGTTACAATAATCCCACTTTCCCAGTTTTCAACAAGCAATTCAGATTCCTCTTTTTTATAATCCTCAGTCTCATTAATATATTCCGGATTCGTTAAATGGTGGTGTTTAATGATATACAGACTCTTATTATTTTTAAAATCCTCATTTATTCTGTGCAATTCTTCTATAATTCTATAGTTTTGGTCAATGATAGAAGTAAAAGGCAAAGCATAAATAATTTTATGCCTGTAGCCTAATAACTCCTGAAGTTTTTTTGCGGTAAAAAAGCCAGTAAATGTTTTTCCGGTACCGGTAGGAGCTGTTATTGAAAAAATAGAACTATCCAAATATACTTTTTCAATATTACTCAAAACCGAACTAAAAATATCATTTCTTATTTTATCTAATTTGCATGGTTTAGCTGTGCCTATAATTTTGTCTTTATTGGTGAGCAATACAGTAAATTTCAAGTTTCTTTCATCTACAGGCTTTAATCCTGCTGCGCTTATCTTATCTGCTGAAATTAATGCTGAGTAAAGGATTTGATGGATCCAATATTGTTTATCATCCGGTTCGTCTTCAAACTCCAAATATATATAATTTAATTTCCCAATAATATCTTTTACTATATCCTTTTGTAATAAAAATTCTTCTACATCATCGTGTAATCCGATTTTACAATAGTCTTCCTGTATTATACTTAGGTTGTTTACCATGTTCCTAATTTGCAATTCCAAAATTTTTAACTTTTCGTGTGATTCTCCATACAATTTCCCTTTAAATAAATAAGGTAAATAATCTTCTCTTGAAAACTGCTTAATATCTCCATGATGTGATAAAATAACGCTAAAAGCCAATAGCGGAAAAATCGTCTTCGACAAGTCTTTATTCTTCATACATAAATAAGCCCCAAAAATAGCCGAAAGATAGGCATGATTAGCTTTCTGTCCCCATGATTTTATCCCGAATAGCCTGTCTTCCTGAAAATATGTTGTGTATTTGCCAAAATCATGGGCATAACCAATTATTTTGTGAGCTTCCTTAAATCTTGCATCCCCATACTTAACACTAAAATCCGCTACTTCCTGCAGGTGCTTAATTAATTCTTTTTTGGGATTTGTATGAGAATAAAAAATCATAATCTCAGCCTCTACATAAACATAATAAACTCTTCCCTATCATCGTAACATGTTACCCAGCATGTAAAATCATTTTTAATTTTAACGTTTATGTTTCTACAGTTATCTTCTATAAAATAAGATTTCATTGCCTTTAATGTCCTGTTTTCTCCAAAAGCCCGCGGCATTTTTTCTTTTAACAGTGATATTTCTTCAAGCATTATTTCATCTACTGCATCAGCCATTACAACAGATGAGATTGGTAAAAAAATATTATTACTGTACTCATTAAACTGAACTTCTGAAACAAACTTTATATCTGCCAAAAAGAAGCCTGTGCCTAATGTCGGAGGAAACGCGAACTGTTCTTTTTTTAAACGTTCTATTAATACATCCATATCTTTAAAAGTATTTCCCCCGACATAAATTCTGTAAGAGACTTTCGGTTTTGCTGATATGACTTCAAAAGGAATCTGTGTATGATTTTTTGGTCTAACTAATTCCCCGGTAGATTCTGCTTTAATATAATTTAATGTCTGAGTCATTTTATATGTAGGATAATTTTTCTTAACAGAAATATTTAAATTTTCATCCATATAGCTGTAATATGAATCCCTCTCATATCCCAGAATAGCTGCAATTATCCCCTGGATAGTTGTTCTCGGAGGAACCGTATATGATAGAGATGACGAATTCGTATAAATTTTTCTGAAGTGAGCAAAATTCCCCTCTATGTCAAAAACAACACCTCGCATTATAATCACTTCCTTAAAGCCTTTTTAGCGGTAAATTGCTAAAAATATCTTCTATGGTTTTTTTTTCTCCGTTTAATGTGATATGTAAGTCTTCGTCATGAAAATATATTATATTATTTATTTTAGATGCTTGTCTATTTATGAAATCTGACAAAGCACCTACTTCAAGTCTATACTCCGTTATGCTTCTGATATCCCTTACATCTTCTATATTTTCATTTTTTATGATCTCAATATAATTCCTTAAGTCCTTTAATACTGTTTCAGAATCCTTTAATTCAAAACGTAAATATAATCTCGGCTGCTGTCCTATCTTACTTCTTGTAGCAAGTAAAGGTATGGCTTTAACCATTGCTTCATCCATTAAATCAAGATCTTCTTCTTTAAGTCCCGTCATTTCTGCCCGTTTTCCGCTTACAACACCCGAAAAAGCAATCAGTGAGTATTGAACTCGATAATCTTTGCCGATTGCTCCCTGAACATTTCTAGCATCACTTGCAAAATGCGATGTAATACTGCTTTCCAGTAATTTTACCGGATTTAGCGAATATCCCCAGTTAAACTGTACCGGGCCTGTAATTGAATGATTATCATTTTTCTTTGTAATTGTTGCTCCAAATAATCTGATATCTATAAATGCTTCCTTGGCTGCCTTTACTATATCACCACCATTATCAATTGACTTTATTCTGTCTTCTGCTGTTACTGTTTCATTATCCACCTTTTGTACATAAAGTTTTTGATCTTTCAGTAAAAAATAGTCTCTTATGTATCTCTTTAATCTAAGATCAGATACTAAATTAATATCTCTCTCATAATCCATTCTCGGTCTGTTTTCTTCATCCGGATCGCCATTAGGATTACATAACTTTGCATCATAAAGATATAAAATTGAGCTATTTTTACTGATCATTATTTACAACCTCCTCATCAATATCTTTTTCATTTTTCTTTTTCATTGTTTGATAACCATAACCGGATAAAAGATAAAACAAATTCTCATCTTTGTTAAGCTTCCAGTTCTGAATATTTTTATCCAGTAAGTATTTATGTGCACTGAAAACTCCTTCATAATATTGCTGAATTTTTTCCTGCCGTAATTTTACCGGGATTTGATTTGATAATTTCATTATTCTATACTTGTCCATGCCGTTAAAGTTAATTTTATTAAGAATCGGTTTATATGTACCTTCCTGCTCCCGTTCACGCTGTCTTTTGCTTTGTTCCCGTCCTATTGCACCAATTAAAATGCCTAGTAAAAATAATGCCGCTTGCTGTTCATTATATCCCATATCGTTAATATAAGATGTAATTTCATTGTTTAGATTCAATTTTTCAGTGTCCATACCTTCACCTCCTTTTAATGAGCCATATTTCTCTAAAAAGGTAATATAATACATGCAATCCAATAATTTTACATCAAACACTTTCTGTTTATTAGTTTGCTTTTCATTAAACGATACATTAAATCCTTCTTTTCCTCTCCATATAATATTCCATATATCTGTTAAATTCTTAAAAACAACATCTCTCTGCAAAGTTTTTTGGTTCAATATATTTTCATATGTACGAAGGACATTTTGATACTGTGTTGGATTTCCATCCTGTAATTTAATAGCATGCATAAAATATATAAATTTTAAATTTGCTCTTTTACTGATATTGTCTATATAAGATACAGAATAATAATTATTAAATATATTTAAAGCATCATAAAAGGCATCAGATAATTTTGAAAATATTGATGGATTAACATCTTCTATCATTTTTTGAATTTTAGTCGACATCTGTACTTTCCTGAAAAATACAATATTCAAAAGAAAAATAAATTTTTCTTCATTTAAATATGCTAATCTTTTTTCAACTTCTTTCCTATATTCAGAGACCGTAATCAATGTTTCTCCAGTACCTGCAATGGGGTTTATTATTTCTGCCATTTTCTTTATTTTCTTAGCAGTAAGGTTTTTGCCATATATTACATGAGGTATTATGTAAACATCATACCCGGCTATCCTTGTACGAAGTTCATTTTCCATAAATCTAGATGCAGCTTTAAATTTATTATGACATGATTCACATAAAATCAAATTTTTTTCATAATTGTTTGGATTCATTTTATGAGCAAATATATGTAGATTCGTCGTATAGAACTTAATAGGAATATCTATCTTACTGGTACAATTATCTGTCGAATTACATACAGAACAGGTCAGATTTTTATCTCCTTTTTTATTATTAGTATCTTTAAATTGCATTGATTTTTTCACAGTTTCAATATATTCTTTCATCTCCGCAATAGGTTTACCGTTTATGCAAATTGTAAATAGCCCAATCTGATCCGCCTTTATTTCAAACATCTTTGCACATAATTTCGTCATCTCATTTGAAACAAATTCAAAAGTCTTTTTATCTGTATCCTTAGCATTTTCACTTACATGCTTTTTTTTGATTTCACTGAATTTCCATTCAAAATTAAAATATCGATCTACATCTATAATATATCTATAACGAATATTTGTCTCATAGCCCTGATCAACATAAAATGTTTTTATCACCTGTGCTATTAAAAGTTTAAAGTCACCATCCTCCAATTCTTCATATAAATTGGGTATTGACTGTGATATAAGATTATTGCACCTTTCATATGTAACATACCACTGTAATTTGTTCGCTCCTCCCTGATGCCCTAAATAAAGATATCTTTCAACAGAATTTTCATCCATTTCTTCTATATCAAAATTAATTTCATCTTTTTTCAGATCAAAATTAATTTTTATTATATATCGCTTAGTCAGCTGCTTAGTTAATATAGGTACCTTTTTTATTGTTTCTTTCATAATATCACTGTCTTTAAGAAGTATATCTCCAATATCAATCATAGCTTCCAACATAAAATCCACCTACCTAATAATTAAAATTAATATATTAGTTGTATTTAGTTTATAAACAATTTTTGTAGGTATTGGCGTCTTTCTGAATTTCTGTTTTTATTCATCTGCATCTATATTTCAATTCCTTATAGGTAGTCTACAAACGTTTCAATGTCGTTACGGTTATGATAGCTTATCAATATGTTTCAATTCCTTATAGGTAGTCTACAAACGCTGGGAACTGCGAAGTTCCTTGGACGTATGACGATTAGTTTCAATTCCTTATAGGTAGTCTACAAACACCCCACCACAAATATGCCTCGTGTAGTTTTTTGATGTTTCAATTCCTTATAGGTAGTCTACAAACAGAGGATAAAGCACAAGCTGTTTATAATAGATTTTATTAGTTTCAATTCCTTATAGGTAGTCTACAAACTCTGGCGTTCCTGCTTTGGGATATCCGGGAGCTCCTGCAGTTTCAATTCCTTATAGGTAGTCTACAAACTTATTTTTTTCGGTATTCCAGTCTTCTAGCAATCCAGTTTCAATTCCTTATAGGTAGTCTACAAACCAGTCAATTACATTTGCAAGCAAATATGCAGCAAAGTTTCAATTCCTTATAGGTAGTCTACAAACACAAGTCTATGTTTTTAGACTACCTATTACTGCTCTGGTTTCAATTCCTTATAGGTAGTCTACAAACAAACAAAACATTGTAAAACAAAAAAAACAAAGGAGGTTGAGTTTCAATTCCTTATAGGTAGTCTACAAACAAGACATTAAAGCTTATGATGAATGGAAAGCAAATAAGTTTCAATTCCTTATAGGTAGTCTACAAACGAGATTGCAGGAATTTGAAAAATGCTGTTTTGACGAGTTTCAATTCCTTATAGGTAGTCTACAAACGAACTATTACAAATTGATTATGAAGACGGCTGGTACAGTTTCAATTCCTTATAGGTAGTCTACAAACTCCCCGCCTTGTTATTCCGATATGGTTAACCTATTTATGTTTCAATTCCTTATAGGTAGTCTACAAACAAGATAGTGACATAAACATTGACTATCCAGATGTTGTGTTTCAATTCCTTATAGGTAGTCTACAAACCTGGAGGTATGATTATGGGTATTTACATATGGAAAACGTTTCAATTCCTTATAGGTAGTCTACAAACGGCGCTATAATGTAAAAATAAAAGATGAAATAATCAAGTTTCAATTCCTTATAGGTAGTCTACAAACTAATAAAGAAAATGGTTGTATATATTGGGCTATTGAGTTTCAATTCCTTATAGGTAGTCTACAAACGTCAAACTCTGTTATATCAATTTTTATTACTATATCAGTTTCAATTCCTTATAGGTAGTCTACAAACAATTTATATTGACAGTATAAAAAAGCTATGTTAAAAGTTTCAATTCCTTATAGGTAGTCTACAAACAAAGGCAAAGGTTGAAAAATATTTAAGAGGAGAAAGTTTCAATTCCTTATAGGTAGTCTACAAACAATTAGAACACGTTTGAGAAATAACAGCGGAAGGGGTTTCAATTCCTTATAGGTAGTCTACAAACCGGAAATGGAAACACAATCAGACTGAGATAGACAAGAGTTTCAATTCCTTATAGGTAGTCTACAAACTCTGATAATGGATCGCATGTCCTCAATCGTTGCCGGGGTTTCAATTCCTTATAGGTAGTCTACAAACACCCCATATGCTTCATTAAAATATTTATCAAGCAATATAGTTTCAATTCCTTATAGGTAGTCTACAAACCGGTTTTTGACTGAATTAGAGGATTATTCTCGATGTTTCAATTCCTTATAGGTAGTCTACAAACCCTTTTATTTGTTTTAATACTTATTTATGCATACCAGTTTCAATTCCTTATAGGTAGTCTACAAACAATTGAGCGAAAGAAAAAAAATAAAGCATGGAGATAGTTTCAATTCCTTATAGGTAGTCTACAAACCCGTCAGACCTGCATAAATACTGATTTTTTTAAATTTAAATTATAGAATTAATTATTATTAAAAACCGCTAATACTTGATTTTGCTTGATTTTACTCTCCGTCGATCTCCAGGGATTTTTACGCTATTGCACATCGACGAAACATAAGACTTATCTATTTTAATTTTAAATCATAATAACCTGCAACTAATTTGCCGGATATACTTAATATATCGAAAACTATAATAAAAAATAGTGGACAGTATATGAATATAATTACAGACTATTATTTGTAACGTTATAATGGTAAATGATATGCAGAAATTTCCGGTCAGAGATGATATAATATACTTATTTCATTTAATTTTTTATATAGTTTACTTTTTCGTCTTTATTATTTATATTTAAGAAATCAAAAGACTAAATATACTTTCCTAAAAAATTAAAAAGATTTATTAATATTATGCACTATTTAATTGTAATTTATTTACACAAAATTGTCAACTTATTTCCACATATTATGTTTAATCATAATTTGTAATTATATAAAAACATATTTGAGGTGAAATTTTGGAAAACTTACAGGTCTATCAAATAAATTGTATAGTGTATATGATGAAAAATACTCCCTTGACCCATGTCCTGGAAAAGATAAGTAATTTTATTGATACAGGTTTGGGAAAGAATGATAAAATGCTTGATTTTCATGAAAGCAGAGGATTTAAAAATTATTCCCATAGCGGTTTTAAAGAAATAGAAAAAGATAAAATTTATAAAAAGGGCAAGATCTATACTTTTTCGATTCGCTGTGCTGATGTAGTTTTGAGAGAATATTTAACCAAAACCCTTCCCTGCACCAGTACCGGAACCATGAAAGGAATCATAACAACGGTAAAATTCATACCTAAAATGTATATAGAAAAAATATATACGTTAACACCTGCTCTGCTTAAATTAGAAGCAGGCTACTGGAGAGGAGAAATTGATTTTTCAATTTTTGAAAAGAAGATTACAGAAAACGCCATTAAAAAAGCTAAGTCGATAATTGGAGAATTCGACAAAGATTTTGTACTTTTTAAAGATATAAAAATCTTAAACCAAAAGCCTATTGCAAGCAGATATAAAAATATATCTCTTTTAGGGGACAAATTTGAATTATGTATAGCAGATAATGAAAAAGCTCAGCAAATTGCTTACATATTATTGGCAACTGGTGTCTTGGAAGGGAACCCCAGGGGATACGGATTTGTAAACTATAAATCGGGAAATTAAACCCGCCTATTTTTTGCATTATCGGACTTTAACCGAACATAATATTAGATTATTTTAATATATATTTATAAACCTATTAATCCGTTTTTTAATACCGGTATCAATTTAACTATCCAACATTATACACCCAAACCCCTGGCTGTTTTTACTGCCTAATCCTGCATCCAGGCCCATTTGCAATAGCTTTTTGTCCCCTTTCAATGCAAACTTACCTGTTACCCCTTTTATGATAAAATTTTTATATATGACCAAATTATGTTTAAAGTATCCCAGCGGCTTTATACTTATATGTTCTTCAAAATCAACATTATCTGTATTATTTAAAGCTACATACTTTTTTATAAGATTTTCAGTTATTATTCTTTCATAATCCGGTTCGCCCGGTGTAAAATAGCATGTATATTTGCTGCCGTCGGCTCTGTACAGGGTACTGTACACAACGATAGGAGACAGGGCGCGAATTACAATCTCTTCCGTATCAACAATATCGTTTTCTATCTGAATTTGCTCCACCCTTACAGGGTTTTGGCCCAAAAACAGCTCATCACTTTGTATCAGAGAGTTGGCAAAGGATTTACAAAAGTCCTCCATTGGTGATGAAATAATAAAACTTATATTCCTGTTAAATTTCAACATATTATTTACTTTTTCAGCCTTGTTAAGTATGTTTGAAAATGTAAACAGCTTGAATTTTCTTTCCCTATAGGTATATCCCCGGTTATGCAAAAATTCAGAAAGCCGGCTGTCTATATTTGCGTAAATAAAGCCCTGCAATATGTGATTATAATGAATGGGCAGGATTATATCCTTATCGCTTACGAAACTTATTTTTATATGCATATAATTCTCCTAAAACTATAATAACAATACAATATTCGTTTTAAGTGTAAATAATTTGTAATCAGATGTCAACTGATGATTCATGTTTGTTTATTTGATTATAATAAATCCAATTCAATTATAAAATAAAACGCCCAGTCAGCCCATAACATACTGTTATGTTCAGCCAGCGTCCGGTAAAGTCGTATAAAGCTGAAAACGGTGGTTCCTTTACATAATTTATGTTCAAACCTATTGGCAGGCAATTTAAGAAGTTCTTGATATGTAAATTATTAGTCAGTATATCAGGCCAGCTAAGATAATGATGTTGATGATAAAACATATATCCGAATACTGATATTGAAATGCTTGATAAAGGACAATTTAAAGTTTATAATTATTAATAATGAGGGTATAACTGTGACATATGATGTTTGGAAACTGTTTTTATGCCATACACAGTGATACCTGCAATTCATAGAACCGTAACATATGATGTATGGAAACCCCTGAAGTGTATACAGGAAATTCACCATTTGACCATAATTATGTCTTCGCAGGGATTTGCTTTAACCATTAATTTAAAATCATAGAACCTTAACATTTGATGTATTAAAACTACTGATAATCTATATCAATATCTGGCATTACAATCTGGAAAACATTATTAACACATATGGGAAACTTCAAAAAATATATAGAGATGTAAGATAATAAAATTGATTACTCCTATGTTATCATTTGATTAGATATTTTCCCAATAAGAATAAGTTACGCTTGCAAAACTCCCGCGGCAGCCGGTTTTTCCGGTAAGTTTCATTACGCGCGAGTGCGTATCTTTGCGGAGCATTTTTATTCAATAGAAAATTCCAAAGGAATTTCCACATTAAAACGGCTCTAAGCCCAGTAATGACGCATGATTCAATCAAATCACCCCAAAACTTGACATAGAGCCAAAATTATTTTACCCCAACGCTTGACAAAGAGCCATAAAAAA
>Ga0134092_1003263_pt1 | contig 11146 bp, 8 predicted proteins | sample 3_6taG_FD_94454 | JGI IMG/M metagenome (GOLD analysis project Ga0134092, IMG submission 94454) | Switchgrass degrading microbial communities from high solid loading bioreactors in New Hampshire, USA - 3_6_20_6_A3 metaG | ecosystem: Engineered > Bioreactor > Semi-continuous > Anaerobic > Digestate...
AATGTTAAAGTTGCCTGAAATCATGCCGTCTCTATGTTTACAAAGAAAATGCAATATTTTGAACAAGGAATTTTTCATATGATATAATATTTAATGAAGGTCTAATGGTGCGGGCAGAACGGGGTTTTTAGTCTACCTATAAGGAATTGAAACCATTCCTTGCCTTTCTGCGTTGATTTCGTTTTCGAGTGTTTTTAGTCTACCTATAAGGAATTGAAACGTGCTGCAGGATGCCGGGCTGAATCCGGACGAGTACAGTTTTTAGTCTACCTATAAGGAATTGAAACTTTTTTGTCTACTTTCTCTACTTCCCAAGGTGCATAGTTTTTAGTCTACCTATAAGGAATTGAAACAACTGGACTACAGTTTTGCCACCAACGCCATCCTGGTTTTTAGTCTACCTATAAGGAATTGAAACCTTCTTGGGTTCGTATGCTCTGGACTGTCATAAATTGTTTTTAGTCTACCTATAAGGAATTGAAACAGTTACTTACATCAGGGGCATCCAACGAAGTCAAGCCAGTTTTTAGTCTACCTATAAGGAATTGAAACTCAAAGCCTCTGATTTGAACGCCTATGTATAATCCGTTTTTAGTCTACCTATAAGGAATTGAAACTTCGCACTATTATACAAAGTCAATCTTACAATGCTGAGTTTTTAGTCTACCTATAAGGAATTGAAACACCTCCCCGCTGGCGCCGACAAAGCCATCCGTGCTTTGGGTTTTTAGTCTACCTATAAGGAATTGAAACCATTCCTTGCCTTTCTGCATTGATCTCATTTTCGAGGTTTTTAGTCTACCTATAAGGAATTGAAACTCTGTCGCATACCGCAAAACTGACTTCAGCGGGAAATAGTTTTTAGTCTACCTATAAGGAATTGAAACACGCCTGATGATTTCCTCAACCAACTGGTTGATGTGGTTTTTAGTCTACCTATAAGGAATTGAAACACGGGGAGTATGTGTCACCTGAGAATGTTATTTTGCGGTTTTTAGTCTACCTATAAGGAATTGAAACGAAGGTATGGGAGAGAAGACCAATTCAGCTATGAAGGGTTTTTAGTCTACCTATAAGGAATTGAAACGCGACAAACTCAGCCGTGCTGCGCCAGGCTACGACAGTGTTTTTAGTCTACCTATAAGGAATTGAAACCAGCAAGGTATTCAGAAAATGCCGATTCTGTTGCTGGGTTTTTAGTCTACCTATAAGGAATTGAAACCGTCATGTGGCCAATTTATTAATATGATGTATCTACGTTTTTAGTCTACCTATAAGGAATTGAAACACCCAGATAGCGCCGCTGCTATAATAGCAGTCCAGATGGTTTTTAGTCTACCTATAAGGAATTGAAACTCACGGATATACCTCCCTTCTTTTGTACCTTTCAATGAGTTTTTAGTCTACCTATAAGGAATTGAAACTTGCCACTACCCCTCGCATCAATAATATGTCTAGGACGTTTTTAGTCTACCTATAAGGAATTGAAACGCATTTTGCTCTTGTATCTGCAACATAGCTTCCTTAGTTTTTAGTCTACCTATAAGGAATTGAAACCTTTTTGGTATTAAATTCTCCGTCCCCTCCTCCACCAGTTTTTAGTCTACCTATAAGGAATTGAAACTAATAATATACTCCCCTTCATTCCCCTGTGGTATTTCGTTTTTAGTCTACCTATAAGGAATTGAAACTTCAGGCCGTACTACATTTTTTCATTTTTCCATTTTCCCGTTTTTAGTCTACCTATAAGGAATTGAAACGCACTATGAGAAAAATTTATACACATATTTCAGAAGAAAGGTTTTTAGTCTACCTATAAGGAATTGAAACAAGATGGACGCGGAAGAAGATCAGTTAGCATTAAAGTTTTTAGTCTACCTATAAGGAATTGAAACTTTCAAAAATATCATTCATGTATTTATCGTCCATGAGTTTTTAGTCTACCTATAAGGAATTGAAACAGACATTCTTAAATGGCAAGGAAGACAAAGGGAAGGAGTTTTTAGTCTACCTATAAGGAATTGAAACTTCCAATTTCTATCCACTTCCTTTAATATGTATCTTGTTTTTAGTCTACCTATAAGGAATTGAAACCGAAGTGAATTCGCCTAAACATAAACCTCTTGTTAAAAGTTTTTAGTCTACCTATAAGGAATTGAAACACACGCTGCTAAAATACGACAGACAAGACCGCAACAGTTTTTAGTCTACCTATAAGGAAAGAGTAGGAGTTTGATATTTATTCCAACAAATTGTTGACGCTATCCATATTACTGAAGAAAAATAATGGATTTTTGTTTTTTTTGTAGTATAATAGAATCAATATGATTCCAGGTAGTGATGGCATGCATCTGCGCATCGAATTCTCAAACAATGGCAGAATATCGTTTCCGCTTCAGTATAATCACATTTTGCAGGGATTCATATACAGGACCATCGACGAGAAGATGGCTACTTTCCTGCATGAAATGGGTTACGGCAGTTCCCGAAGATTCAAGTTGTTTACGTATTCACGCCTGATGGGCGAATTCGATATTGAGCCGGGAAGCAATCGCATAGTATTCAGGAAAAACATATTCCTAGAACTGGCTTCACCCCTCGACGAATTCTGCGAATCATTCGCCAACGGTCTTTTCAGGAAAAGTGTCAACATCGGCGGTAATAAACTGGATATAGCCGGCATTACCATTGAACGACAAAAAGTAGACGGAGATGAGGCAGTGCTCGAAACTCTTTCCCCCGTAGTCGCATACAGCACGCTGACCAAGGGCGACGGCAGTAGGTTTACTTGCTACTTCCAGCCGGGTGAAAAGGAATTTGAAAGGATCGCGGCAGAAAACCTGCGTAAAAAATACGAGGCCATTACAGGAGAACGCGTGGAAGATGGGCTCAGCATACGCTGCCTCACGAACCCCCGTCTTTGCATCGTCGAGTACAAAGGCACGGTCATAAAGGGATACATGTGCAAAATGAAGCTAAGCGGCTCCCAGTGGCTGATACAGGCAGCCGTGGACGCCGGTCTGGGGAGCAAAAACAGCATGGGATTCGGTTGCGTGAGGTTGGTAAACCACCCAACGCTTTACCCAACAAAAAAATCCTTATAGGTAGACTACATATAATTTAACCTATAGTTTCAATCCCTGGAAGGTAAGCTGAAAGTAGTCTACCAGAATTTTAGTATAAAATCAACAGATACTTGATGTTTCTATATATTAAGCTATATAATAATAAATAACAGCACCACAAATCTACCAAGTAATAAACCTCTGTAAAGCAGCATTTATCTACACCAATTCCTACAGCTGTATTTCACGCACTCCTCTGTATCATGAAAGCTGGCAACGGATGAGAACTAACCATTTCTACTACCTAAAGAAAGGGGTAGCACGGTTATGGGAGTATACTCCATCAAAATGCGAAACCATTACTGGATTGACAACGGAATCGCAGGGCTCTACTTAATAGCCAGATCAGGCGAAAACAGGCTCAGGCATTACAACGTGGAAGTCAGGATTAATGAAGATGAAAACTCCCTTGAATTTATGTATCACGATTTGTCCAGACTCAGGCAATTCCTGCATGAATGCTATACCGACCTGGCTATGCGCTATTGGAACGTTTCTACTGCAAAGCAAAAGGAAAACCCGGAAGTAGTCCTAATGGACAGGGAGACTGGGGAGTTGAAACTCGGTCCAAAAAGGGTCCCTACACCAATTGCAGCTCTCTTCGTGAAAGGAAGCAGCTGGAAGGCGAACGGTATCACATTCAAAGAACTGACCGAAAATGAAAAAAAGCAGGTGCAGGCTTTCCTTAAAAAGACGGGAAAAAGCCTATGGGGCAAGAAGGAATTCGTACTCTATGATTTACCGACATGTCACCCGCAACTTGACATATTGCCAGAAAGCAATCCGAGGCGAAAGAAACAAGTATGCTGCGTTTGCGGGAACGAAAGCAGCAATTGCAGTGAAGTAAGCCAGCCTTCGTACCTGCTGTTTGCCAGCAACACCGCAACAAAGTCTTTCAACTCCGAGGGAAAGATGCCGGACGTGATATGCTGGGAATGCGAGTTCCTGTCAAAGTTCGCACTACACACTGCAGGCTATAAAAAGGCTGGCACCAATGATATACTGATCATCCAGGCATATTCACCGTCACTCCCTACACTGATCGATCTTCAGACAGAAGTGGGTGCTGATTCTCCACTGAGAAGGCACGGCGATGAAATATATTACTGCAACATCGGACTTGAAAGCGACAGCCTCGTGCGGCATGCTGCAAAACCATTTGAACTGCTGTGGGCTTTCTTGTACGACAAGTTTTTTATACTTACCAAGGAACAAGTTAAAGATGAAACGAGTGATGCCGTGAAAAGTTGGCTTGGGGATGAGGATTTCGATGAATTCTTCCGGAAGATAGCTTTCGCACCCGTAATGTTCTTCCTGCTTTATGCTGAAATAGGCAGCAAAACTTTTATAACAAAAGACTTAACCATTTACCAGGACATCTGCTATTTCTTCAGGCTTCTTAAATACATGAAAGAAAACGACATCGACCCCGGTGTTTTCTTCAGTTCCATCTGGGATAGCGAGGATAAGAATCCTGCCCTGGTAAGGGAAGAAATCTGCAGGAAAATCCTTATGAAACAAAGCATCCTCCATGTGCTGGAACCGTTTTGCTTCAGGAAGATCATGAACGGTCAGCCCATGGCATTCTCGAATGTTCTAAACTTTTTAGAAAATTATGAACTTTTAATAGAAAAGGAAGGTGCTGGCATGAATAAGGAACAGGTTGAAACTGCAGTAAATCTGGGAAAGCAAATTGCTCTCTCTGTACTTCCCGAAGACAGAAAAGACAAAAACAAGCTGGATGCCGCTGTTAAAAAAATCAAGGGAGACTTGTTCGTCTTGCGGAAGTCCAGGACATCGACAGATTTCCTGAACCAAATCAACAACATCATGTTCCGTTACGGCATCCCCGTTTCCGGCAAACTGCTCGACGGGATCCTTGAAGAAGTCAAATTCGAAGACTTCAGGGCTTATTGCGTGATGGGTGCTCTCCAGGTCATAAACACTGCCAACAGCAGTTTAAATAACAATTCAAAGGAGGATCAGCAATGACAAACGCCAAGGCTTTAACGATTACTTACCTGACATGGGCTTCTTACGCATCTCTGAACGGAGCCGATAAAGAAGCAGACAACATAGTAAGTATCAAAAAGATACAGAAAAACGACGGCAAGGAATATCCTTATTGTTCTTCACAGGCTGTAAGAAGAGCGTTGAGAGAGCAACTTGCAGTACTGGGCTGGGAACTCTCGGAAACTTCAGAAGCCAGGCAAAAGAAAGGTGCCGCTTCCACTCAGTGTGACCCGCAGACGTACATCGATGATGATCTGTTCGGCTTCATGCAGGCTGATGCTGAAACAATAAAGAGGACAGCACCGCTTCGCGTTTCCCCGCTGATTTCTCTTGACCCTTACAGGGGAGACATGGACTTCGGCACAAATTACATGTCCTTGAAAACCGGCGGTAATCCGAATATTTTTGAAACCGAGATCCACTCAGGGTATTACGTTGGAACCATTCTGCTTGAACTGGACAGGGTCGGCGAAAAGTCTCCAGGCGATAAATACGAATTACAGCTGCCTGGCGAAGAAAAATACAAACGTACTGCGGCATTGATCGACGCTGTCCAGAACCTCTGGACTGTCGGCAGGCAAAGCCGTTTCCTGACCGACATGTCCCCAAAGTTCATCTGTGCCGCATTGCTCAAGGTAAAAAACCCGATTTTCCTCGAAAGCGTAAAAGTCAATGCTGATGGCAGGATAAATCACAACCTGATCGAAAACACCCTTGCAGATAATTCTTCACAGATAATAGAGTACGTAATAGGCGAACGTAAAGACTTCTTCCCTGAAAATAACGAAAAGTATGTTCCTCTGGGAGAGGGCTTCGAAACGATCAAGTCATGGCTCAAGAACGTTTACTGCTGAAAAAACGAGGTGTGAAAATGAAGGGACTTAAAGTTGACCTGTATGCACCTGTCGTTTCTTTCAGGGATCCGGGGGCGCAGCTTTACCATGATACGCTGCCCCTTCCACCTCCCACCACTCTGCTGGGAATGGCAGGCGCTGCTTTGGGCAAAACATTCGAGGAAGCATTATCATGGGCAAAATCCGTGGAACTGATGGTTGGGTGCATCGGTACTTCAGGCGGTAAAGGAAAGGATCTCTGGAATTACATAAAAATAAAGGCAGACAAGAAATCCGATGAGCCAACCCGGGCAGTTATCCTTCGGACGTTTCTTGCCGACATGAGGCTGAGCGCATATTATGCCTGCGAAGATGATGACGCAATAGAATCACTTTTCAATGCGTTCCTGCAGCCGTACTATGCCATAACTATCGGGACAAGCGATGAAATGGCAAAAATCACGGGGGTTGTTATGTACGACGATGTATCTGTAAAAAACGACTCCAATGTTTGCAACACCTGGGTCTGCGGTGATTACTCGCGGCTGTTCAGGTTCGACTGGGAAAAGGTCCGGGCTATCCCGATTGCAGAAACATTAAGGCCTCCAGTGGTAAAAAAGCTACCGGTAGATTTCAGCATTGGAACGGACAATGTCCGGAAAGCCTCAAGATTCATGACCCTGACATACCTTGGCGACAAGCAGCAACTGGCCGAAGAAGTAACAGTATATAAATTCTCGGGCGAGTCAGTGCCAATGCTTAAGTTCAGCAGGTGATCGTCATAGAAGGCAAATCTTACTATGCCAAGCCGGTGGCAGGCAAAGAAGGCACTTACGAATACCATGTTGAACGGTGTTATGTAATAGCCTGCAATGAAATAAAACGCAGCCATGAAACACTGGAAAAAGTAATTACAGAACTCGGGGAAGACCCTGAAACTTTTACAAGACTAATGAAAATTGCAGTGCTGTTTCACGACACTGGAAAGGTAAACCGCCTTTTTCAGCAAATGATGTCAAAACTGATCAGCGGGCAGCCTGTCCACAGGAAAGATTATTTCAGGCATGAGCTCATATCCTGCATTTTTCTTTTTTGCCTGGAAAAAGACAGTTTCAAGCGCGTTTCAATACCCTACCACTTTTATGCAATACTTGGTCATCATAAACCCCTGAAGAATAATTTCAGGAAATTTATCAATAACTTGTGTGATAAAGAATGGCCTATGCCAGATGAGGCTGAAACAAGTTACATTATCGATACAATAAAAGCAATAAGCAACGGCGAATTCTCCTATAAACCAGGTGTCAGCCTGCCTCCCTCCAATGTCGCGAGAGGACTTCTCGTACGCCTGACAGATATGTATAAGGAAGGCCGGTATTCCGGGAAAAAGGATATTCACAATATCCGGGCATTGCACGGGCTTATGAAAGGCTTTTTGCATTTCTGCGACTGGCTGGGCTCGTCCGGGTCATACGACGGGGAAATGTACACCCTTGATAGTAAAGGCCCGGAATACATTTTTAACAAACTGAAAGACAGGCTCGAAGATGAGGGCAAAATATATGAACCCAGGAAATTCCACACAGAATGCCTGAAACACCAGGGAGATGCAGTTGTTATAGCTCCCACAGGCTCAGGCAAAACTGAAGCGGGACTCATCTGGGCTCTAAACACCAGGCCAAAGAAAATCATCCTACTCATGCCGACAATGGTCACTTCGAACAGTTTATACGAACGTCTTTGCTATTATTTCGGACAAACCAGGTGTGGCCTGGCCCATTCTGGTATTGCTACGTATTTTGCCGCCAGGAAAGAAAATGTAAATGGAAAAACTGTCGAAAATGCTGAAGATTACGGAGAAGAGACATATGACGTTGACAGGTTCAGACTCCTGAACCAGAAAGCGTTCATGCCTGCTGTCATGGTTTCAACTGTAGACCAGATGCTAACGTGTGGCTTTAACACGGGATTATGGAGCCTTAAGGAATATGCCCTGCTTGGAAGCGCGGTCATCTTTGATGAAATCCAGGCATACGAGCCCTACACAATCGGTCTTATTACCTCACTGATAAGAAAAATCAAGTCTCTTGGCGGCAAGGTAATGATTATGAGTGCGACGATGCCAAGGTTTTTGCGCGAGCACTTCCTGGAATTGCTGGGATTGCCAGGTGCCCTGGTCGCAGAAGAAAGATTGGGCATCAGGCGCAACAGGTGGATATACTTAGACTGTACGGTTGAAGAAATCCGTGAACTGGTCATGAATGAACTTAAAGTCAATAAAAAAGTCGCATTGATAGTCAATGATATTAAAACAGCAAAACAAGAATACTTTGCTTATACAACCCTGCTTAATAAAGCAGGGCTGGAAAATTGCAGGATATTGTGTCTCCATTCCGAGTTCGCAGCAATCGACAGGCAGGAAAAAGAGCGTGAATTGACAGATAAAAATGGGAATCCATATGACCTGGTGATTGCTACTCAAGTAATAGAAGTGTCGCTGGATGTCAGTTTTGACGTAATGTTCTCAGAATGCGCCCCAATAGACAGCCTGGTCCAGCGTGCCGGAAGATGCAACAGGTATGGCTTGTTGAGTGAAGGAAAATTCTTCGTTTTCAACGCGTCTGAGACAGCCATGAATTATGTCTATAAAAACAAAGATGATATAATCAAAAAAACGGTGCAGGTTGTTAAAAACAACCAGGGACTTCTTTCAGAGGCTGAAATATCCCTTATGATTGAGGATGTCTACTGTGACTGGAACTTGTACAACGATGAATACAAAGAAGGCGAAATGCTGTACTCAAAAATCGAAAACAAATACGAGATCTGGGACCTTTCAATAAGCGAAAACGAAGAAGAACTGTTAACAAGAAGCAATGCAATAACGAAAGTACCGGTCATCCCTGCCAACCCATACATGGATACGGTAATAAGGCTTTTTGAAGAGAAAAAATTCGAACTCATTCCTTTATACGAAGTACCGGTAAAAATCAGTGATTATAAAAATCAGTACAGGAATAAATACTGTGAAAACTCTTACAAGCTACCGATTTTTGCAGTCGACTATAGCAAGGAAACCGGTTTGAATGCGGATAACAATTACTTTTTTTAAATTACCATAACTTATTCATGACATAGGAAGTGGATTCACCATGTTTTTCAACCCTCGTGAATTTCGGATCACAGGAACATACATATGGTACTACTGTATCTGCAAACGGGAGGTTTGGCTGCTTTCCAGGGGGATTACCGCAGACCAGGAGAATACCAATATTGAAATCGGCCGGTTCCTGCACGAGCAGTCATATTCTCGTGAGAAGAAAGAAGTCGAATTTGAAAGCATGAAATTTGATATCGTCAAGCGCAAAGACATGCAACTGGTAATAGGTGAGGTGAAGAAATCATCAAAATTTCTCGAAAGTGCCAGGATGCAGCTTCTCTATTACCTACAGGAACTGGAGAGAAAAGGTATCAAGGCCACCGGGACGCTAATGATACCTGAAGAAAAACTGCGCGAAGAAGTCAAGCTGGATGCTGAAGCAAAAGGCACACTGGAAAGAATTACAGAAGATATCTGGAACATCGTATGCAGCGACAGGCCGCCGGAGGCTTTCAGAAACCAGTATTGCCACAGCTGTGCATATGCAGAAATGTGCTGGGCATAAAGGAGTTGAGCAAATGAAAAAGAGTGCGTACATATTTAATGACGGTGAGCTTAAACGGAAAGATTATACCGTATATTTTGCAACTGAGGACGGAGAAAAAAGATATCTTCCAATCGAAGACTTAAGCGAAATCTATATATTTGGCGAAGTTACAGTCAGTAAAAAATTCCTGGAACTTGCTACACAGAAACAAATTCTGCTGCATTTTTTCAATTATTACGAATACTATACCGGGACTTATTATCCAAGGGAGCATTACAATTCCGGGTATATGATTTTAAAGCAAGCTGAGTTCTATCTCGATGAAAAAAAGCGGAAATACATTGCGTATAAAATAATCGAAGGAAGCTACCGCAACATGGTACAGGTATTAAAGTATTATTCATCAAGGGGTAAGAATGTCGGTGAACAGTTGCAGCAGGCAGAACAGCTTTACCAACGTCTGAATTACAATATGACAATTGAAGAGATGATGGCCCTCGAAGGCAATATCAGGGAAACTTACTACAGCTCTTTTGACGAAATCCTTGGTAATCCTGATTTCGCGTTTGAAAAAAGGACGCGAAGGCCGCCACGAAACTATCTGAATACGTTAATAAGTTTTGGAAATTCAATTCTATATACCATCGTCCTTAGCGAAATCTACAACACACATCTTGACCCTAGGATAGGTTACCTCCACACTACTAATAACAGGCGGTTTACGCTGAATCTCGATATCGCAGAAATTTTCAAGCCAATCATAGTTGATAGAACTATTTTTACACTGGTGTCTAAAAACATGCTTTCAGCCAAACATTTCGACAAAAAAACTGACGGTATGCTAATAAAAGATGAAGGAAAGAAAATATTCATCCAGGAAATGGATGAAAAATTAAAGACAACAATCAATTATAAGAGGCTTGGAAAACAAGTTACTTATAGACGATTGATCCGCATGGAACTCTACAAGCTCGAAAAGCATTTGATAGGCGAAGAACTCTATGAACCGTTTGTGAGCCAATGGTAAATGCCAAAATTGCATAGGGAGGGATGGCTTTGTTCGTGATATTGGTGTATGATGTAGGTGAAAAGCGAGTCGCAAAGGTACTGAAAACAGCTCGGAAGTACTTGTACTGGGTGCAGAATTCCGTGCTTGAAGGCGATATTACCGAGGCCAATTTAGTTAAGCTGAAAGCCGAACTTACCAATAAAATAAACAAAGACGAAGATTCCATAATATTTTACCATTTTAAGTCTCTGCAGTATTATAAACGTGAAACCATAGGCGTTAAAAAAGGTGGTCAGGACCTGGTCCTGTAATGAAGTTAATTTACCGTCGACCTCCGATAGTGCAAAAACTCCAGGAGATCGACGGAAATGATAAAAACGCCTTAAACCTTGCTGTCCTTATGTTTAGAAAGAAAACTTAACATTTTGAACAAGGAATTTTATATATGGTATAATATTTAAGAAGGCCTAATGGTGCGGGGAGGACGGGTTTTTTAGTCTACCTATAAGGAATTGAAAC
>Ga0134092_1003273_pt1 | contig 11113 bp, 8 predicted proteins | sample 3_6taG_FD_94454 | JGI IMG/M metagenome (GOLD analysis project Ga0134092, IMG submission 94454) | Switchgrass degrading microbial communities from high solid loading bioreactors in New Hampshire, USA - 3_6_20_6_A3 metaG | ecosystem: Engineered > Bioreactor > Semi-continuous > Anaerobic > Digestate...
AGGTTCATTTATTGCCGGGAAGCCCGACCACTACTCTATACCGCTCAGATGTCTGGTGCCTGACGGAGTGACTAACATGCTTATGGCAGGACCTCGCATATCCTGCTCGTCATTGGCTGCCAGCAGTGCCTATGCACTGGGCACATGCATTGCGGAAGGCGAAGCGGCCGGTGCTGCAGCGGTGGTGTGCACGGCAAGAAATGAAAGCCCCATGTTCCTTGAAGAAGGACATGCATACTTCGGGGAATTCGCTGGGACCCTGGCCGGTAAAAAAATGAATCTCCCGAAAAAAGCTGCATCCGGAAGGAAAGATAAAAACTGGGCCGCACAGGCCGGAAAGCAGCTTTTGTCGCTCGGACTGATCGCCGGCGGTACGGACAATGACCTGAAATATGACGCTCCGGCCGGCCAGAAGGACCTTGTATATATCCTGCTGAACGGCATATATCGTCTGGACAGCGGAAGCTATGACCAAAGGCTCAGTGAACAGCTTCAGGACTATATCAGTAATGACAGCCTGACCTTCGACAATATGATGAAGATACTTGGCGCTCTGTATGGTATCAAGGGTGATCCTGACCATATCTATAAGCAGCTCTGTTCGCAAAACAGGATCAATGGAGTTTTCAGGGAAAAGCTTGACAAGCTGCAGACCAATGCCGATGCCATTACGATGGATATGGTCTACTATATTGGAGCATACAGCATCCGCAGCTATACCGGGAAAGATATATCGGATGTGACTCTCAAACCTCTATTTGGCAGATAGCTTTTCACGAAATACTCGCATCATGAACCTCGGAAGATCGAGCATCCTTTTAGCTCGCCGCGGCTCTCTGCAAAGCCTGTAGAGCCATTCGAGGCCGTTCTTTCTGAAGAACTCGGGGGCGAGCTTTGCTTTGCCTGACAGCACATCGAGGGTGCCGCCAACACCGATGCAAACCTTTACATTGAGTTTATCAAGATGACTGTGGATCCATTTTTCCTGCTTGGGCGCTCCAAGTGCAACCAGCAGCAGGTCCGGCGATGAACCGTTTATTTCATTAAGGATGTCTTTATCCTCTTCTTCTTTAAAGTAGCCGTGACGGCAGCCTGCAATGACAACTCCGGGGTAGTCCTTAACCAGGTTCACCGCAGCCTCCTGAGCAATGCCGGGCTGTGCACCGAACAGGAAACAGCGCATGCCGGTGGATGAATATGTTCTGAATATTTCCTTAACAAGATCGATGCCGGATACTTTTTCAGGGACACTCCTCCCCAGTATCCTGGATGCCATCACTACCCCGGCTCCGTCGGCGGTAAGCATGTCCGCATTTCTCAGTATCTCCATGAGCTCAGGATCCCTTTGAGCTGCCATCATTATTTCAGCATTGGGTGTGTAAATGGCGTGAGCTCTGCTTCCATTCAAAAACTCGCCGACCTTTTCGACAGCTTCCTTCATAGTAACGGCGTCTACTGGTACACCAAGTATGTCTACTGTTTTTCTCATTGCCGGCATCTCCTTATGAATTCAATTCGACAACAAAATGATATTACAAATATGCCTGCTTTGTCAAAGGAAGGCAATGGTTCAGGCCTAATGAGATGGAGACATATGATGCATTGTGAATGTCGTCGGACAGCAGGGTGTATTGCAGAAAAAGATTGCTTATGCCAGAATTTTAATGAATTAGCACGCACGGCGCCCTGCGGGATTCATATTCTTCAAAAGGGGTAAATTAAGTATGTTGCGTCACTGGCCGATAAACACATAGTATAATATAGATGATGCACAAGATAAATGTACAAGGAGTCACTGATTATGAAAAACAGCAATAGTATAAGCAAAATTGCAGAGGATTATTTGTGGATAATCCTGGGATCCTTTATCTCGGCAGCTGCGATCAATATTTTTCTGGTACCGTACAAGATTGCTCCGGGCGGTGTAACAGGTATTGCGACAGTGATTTTTTACCTCACGCGTGAAATTATACCTGTGGGCGCGATTATGCTGATTTTGAATGTTCCGCTTTTTATTTTCGGGTACAAATATATCGGACGGAAATTTATTGTGCGAACGCTGATCAGTACGGTTCTTCTGTCTGTGATAATAGACTTAACTGAGCCTGTTACAGCGAAGTTCATAGAGCAGCTTGCGCTGGAAAACCTTACCGAGGGGCCGGATTACCTGCTCTATGCCATATTCGGCGGCTTTTTCCTCGGGCTTGGGCTTGGCATTGTTTTCAAATCCGGGGCCACAACCGGGGGAACGGATCTGGCAGCGAAAATAATCCATCATTTTCTGCCGGGGATTTCTGTCGGCAGGGCACTGCTGTTCATAGACACAGCAGTTATTATATTCGCCACGTTAGCCTTTAAAAGCTTTTTGCTGGCATTATATGCAATACTGTCTCTGTATATCTCGTCAAAAATCATCGATGTCATACTGGAAGGTATGAATTTCGCCAAGGCAGTCTTCATTATTTCTGACCACGCTGATACCATTGCACGGGGTATCATGGATGAACTGGAGCGGGGCGTCACAGCTCTTAACGGTGCCGGGATGTACTCGGGGAACGACAAGAAGGTTCTGTACTGCGTAATCCAGCGAGGTCAGCTGCAGGAACTGAAAGCAATTGTCAAAAGGACGGATCCAAAGGCATTTGTTATTTTGAGTGATGTAACGGAAGTGCTCGGCGAGGGCTTTAAGACATATGACTGAGTCATTGTGACAAAATAATCGTCTGCTGATTTCTTTGATGGAAATATATTGACAATATTCCAAGGTTATAATAGTATTATGTAAAAATGTAACTTGCATCTGCGTTGATTTCCATAAAATCCCACCCTTTTAAACAGGAGGTTTGTAAAATGGAATTGAACAGGCAGAAGGTGCATGACCTGATGAATACCAACTGTGCAGGTAATTATAATCGCTTTGCAAGGGCACTCGGCGTCGATCCTTCGCATCTGTACAGATTTCTGAACACAGGTGTCGGAGGCGGCAAGAAAATCCTGATGTCTGTAATCAAGTACTGCAAGACGAACGGACTGAATTTTGAGGATTACATCAATATATCATAATCTTCTACACGTACGGCAATACCCAGTTGGGTTATGCAGATAAAAAATCGGCGATGAGGAGAATAGGGATGAAACATGGAAAAAGACTTTTGGCTGTGTTCATTGCAGGCCTTGTATTTTCTCTTGAACTGATTACCGTATTTGCGGCCAGCAAAGAGTACATTTCAGTGGAGGTTCTTACATGGGAGTCTGCAGGGAAGCCAGTCCTCAAAAAAGAAAACGTTATAGAGATAACAAACGTTGTAAGTGCGGGTGCAAAACCCATTGAGCAAACTCTGGAGCACAATGAGCCGTATTTCATGTACTTTCTTGTTGATGGTTCGACTGTTCTGACATCACTGGGAAATACACATTTGTTCTATGTGCAAAAACTGGAACATAAAGGCGGTAAGTACCATGTCGTAAAGGAGTATGAACAGGATCAGGAACATTACAGAACTGACGAGGACGGATATTCATATTACGCAAAGGGAAGTTACATAAAGATAAATGAACCGGGTGAGTATGGTGTATACCTGTATTACAGCGGTGCGGAAGAAAAGGGGTATGTGGCGTATATAAAGGTTGTTCCCAAGGGCACGGCAAAGCCTATCCAGCCTGTAGTCAAAAAAGCTGCATCATCAGATATAGTGATCGATGTGAACGGGAAGACCGGAGTACCGAGCGCCTATAACATTGACGGTTATAATTATATCAAGCTCCGAGACCTTGCGTACTTGCTCCGCTTTGAAAGGTCTGAAAAGAGATTCAGTGTTGACTGGGACGACTCCAGAAAAGCGATAATTTTGACTTCCGATGCTGATTATATCCCCAACAACAGTGAAATGATTGTCTTGAAGGATTCGCATACAGCCGATGCAACGGAGTATACCTCATTGATATATAAAGACGGGCAAATAGTCCATTTCGATGCCTATACCATAAACGGCTATAACTATTTCAAAATCAGAGATATAGCGAAGGCTTTCAATTTCGGAGTCACATGGGATGCAAAAACCAGAACGATAAAGCTCGATCTGAGCAAGGATTATGAAGAATGATAATTGATAGAAACCTAAAAACACAGCGTTCATTTTTGAACCTGTGTTTTTTATTTTGTCCGGTGGGGTGACAGTCGTATAATAAAGGCCAATATCAGTATTCCTTTACCATAAGAGCCCTAATATAACCCTTGTCAGTGGTGGTGGACTCAATGTAAAAACCCCTGCCGTAGTAGAACCTGACCAGGTCTTTGTATTTTGAAGCGGTGTGAAGCTTTACTTTACTGACACCCTTCTCTATGAGCATCTTGTCCACAAGGCTCATCAGAGCCTTGCCGATGCCTCTGTTGTTATAGCTTGGCCTGACACCGAACCGGCTGAGATACGCCGTATTGTCCGGCAATATGCTGATTCTTACGCTGCCCACGGGAACATCGTCGATGATGGCAATATAGACTTCCTTTGTCCTGATGTCCCGGGCAATATCTTCCACTGTTTCCTGGAGCGCTTCCACAGGGGCGGTCAGGCCTGTGTCGGCAATATATTTTATAAAGGAATCCTGCATTATTTCATGGATGGCATGGGCATCTGCTTCCACTGCCCTGCGTATAATAAATGAATAGTTTATCATATGCACCCTATCCGTATGTTCTCGATTATATATTCTATCATAATAACAAGGCCACGGCCGCCATTTTACAGGCGGCAGGAACGGATTTATTTTCAGACAGCCGGCACATCTGAGACCATAGCGCTCAGCTGCCCATCAGAGTGACCATGATGGCCTTCTGTACATGAAGCCTGTTTTCAGCTTCCTCAAAAACGCATGAATTGGGGCCGTCTATTATTTTGTCTGTAACTTCGTATCCTCTGTAGGCCGGTAAGCAATGCAGGAACATAGCATCCTTCTTTGCCTTTGAAAACAGACTGCTGTTTACCTGATACGGCATGAAGACTTTGAGCCTCTGCTCTTTTTCAGCCTCCTGGCCCATACTGACCCAGGTGTCTGTATAGACTACATCGGCATCCTTTATTGCTTCTTCAGGGTCCTGCGTGATCAGTATGCTGCTGCCTGTAATTTTGGAAGCCTGCTTTGCCTGCTCGATGATGGTCTCATCACAGCCGTATCCGGCAGGAGTGGCCACGGAAATATCCATTCCTGTCTTTGCGCATCCCTGCAGAAGGGAGTTGGCCACGTTGTTGCCGTCTCCGATGTATGCCAGCTTCAGCCCTTTGATTTTTCCTTTCTTTTCGTATACGGTAAAAAGATCGGCAAGCACCTGGCAGGGGTGCATAAGATCCGTCAGTCCGTTTATTACAGGAATCGTACCGTATTTGGCCAGATCAAGTACATCGCTGTGCTTGAAGGTTCTGATCATTATGCCGTCGACGTAGCCGGAAAGCACCTTGGCCGTGTCGTATATCGTTTCTCCGCGGCCCAGCTGTATATCGTCTGAGCTGAGGAAAATAGCAAAGCCGCCCAGCTGGTACATACCTACTTCAAAGGAGACTCTGGTTCTTGTTGATGATTTGGAGAAGATCATGCCCAAGGTTTTGCCTTTCAGCAGATGGTGGGTGACACCTTCTTTTTGCTCCTTTTTCAGCCTGGCTGCCAGAGTAAATATATTTTCTATTTCTTCATACGACAGATCATTAATATCTATCAGATGTTTCATTGTAACAACTCCTTATACATACTATATACTGCTGATCCATTAGTCCCGTCCGGCCTTAAGCCTGTGATTCGGGCGATTATGCCTGAACTGCTCTGTGAGAATACTCATTGAGGGAATATATCTTTATCTCATTATTTCCCGACAGATGCTCCAGTACGTCCAGTATGGCATTGGTGGTGTCCAGTGATGTAAGGCAGGGGGTATTGTATTCAATGGCAGTCCTTCTTATCGCGAAGCCCAGTCTGCCGGGTATTCCCTCCTTGGCATGTGTGCTTATTACCAATGAGACTTTGTCTGTCCTTATATATTCAAGTATCTTGTCCTCAGGTACAAGCTCCGCGCGGAGGTCTGCTTCGGACAGGCATCTCCAGTCATCCTCGACAGCCAGAAGTCTGAATCCAAGTTTGCTGAATCTCTTTGAAATGACTATGCATTCATCTCTGTCCATTTCACCCGTGGCTATCAGCACGCTGCCGCCTCTCGGTATCGACAGGCCTGAGGCTATAAGTGCCTTGTACAGTGCATGGCGGTAATCCCTGTCGACTCCCATGACTTCGCCGGTGGACTTCATTTCCGGGCTCAGGAATGTATCAACCGTCGTAAGCTTTGCAAATGAGAACACCGGTGCCTTTACAGCGGTAAAAGCAGATTCCCGGGCGAGTCCCGGTTCATATCCGAGGCTGCGGAGTGTTTGACCCATAATGAGCTTTGTTGCCACATTCACCATCGGGATCCCAGTGATCTTGCTCATAATAGGGACTGTCCTGCTGGCTCGGGGATTTACTTCTATAACATATACCTTCTCCTGGCTGTCTATTACAAACTGTATGTTGAAGAGTCCGACAATTTTCAATGCCTTTGCCAGTTTTACCGTGTAATCCGCAATGGTCTGTTTGGTTTTCTGCGACAGAGTGTGGGGTGGATAAACGGCGATGCTGTCTCCTGAATGTACGCCGGCCCGTTCTATATGCTGGAATATACCGGGTATCAGTACGTCTTCGCCGTCACAGATGCCGTCGACTTCTGCCTCCGTGCCGTTTATATACTTATCGATCAAAACAGGGTGTTTGGCTGAAAGGTCTACGGCTATCCGCATGTATTCCTCCAGCGACCTGTCATTGTAAACAATCTCCATGGCTCTTCCACCCAATACGTAGGACGGCCTTACCAAAACGGGATATCCGATCCGGTTGGCTATCTCCCTGGCTTCATCGACGGAGTAGGCCGTGCTTCCCTCAGGTATCGGGATATCAAGCTCTTCCAGAAGTTTCAGGAATTTATCCCTGTCTTCAGCGATGTCGATGCTTTCCACTGATGTGCCCAGAACCCTGACACCTTCTTTGTGGAGCGTTCCTGCCAGGTTGATCGCTGTCTGACCGCCGAATTGTACGATTATTCCCTCGGGTTTTTCTTTTTTGATTATGTCCAGTACGCATTCCTTTGTCAGCGGTTCAAAATACAGCTTGTCGGAGGTGTCGAAATCCGTACTGACGGTTTCAGGATTGTTGTTTATTATAATCGACTCTATGTCCAGTTCTTTTAATGTTTTGACGCAATGCACGCTGCAGTAGTCAAACTCGATGCCCTGGCCGATGCGTATGGGGCCTGCGCCAATGACAAGGACCTTTTTTCTGTCGGAGACGACCACATCATCATGCTCCTCATAAGTGGAGTAGTAATATGGTGTTACGGCCTCAAATTCTCCGGCACATGTATCTACGATCTTGTAAACAGGCTTTACAGGGTATTTTTCTCTTAGCTCCAGTATGGTATCAAGGGGCACATTGACCAGATTTGCTATATATGAATCGCCAAAACCGATCTTTTTAGCCCTCAGGTAAAGGTCGTAATCAAGCCATGCTATACCGGCCTTTTTCACGTCCTCGGCAACCTGAACGATGTTCTGGAGTTTATCGATGAAGAACTTGTCTATCTTTGTTATCTCAACGATTTTGTCTGCCGGAATGCCCTTTTGCAGTGCCTTGGAAATGGCGAATATACGTTCATCCTTCGGCGACTTGAGCACTTCCAGCAGCTCGTCGGCGGTATAATTATCGTAAAGCTCAAGCCCCAGCTGATAGTTGAGCTTAATATCCAGTGAATCTATAGCCTTGAGCAACGATTCTTCAAAAGTCCTGCCGATTGCCATAACCTCGCCGGTAGCTTTCATCTGTGTTCCGAGGGAGCGGTCGGCAGATGTAAACTTATCGAAGGGCCAGCGCGGAACCTTGGTTACAACGTAGTCTATAGTCGGCTCGAAACAGGCATAGGTGCTCTGCGTAACGGAGTTTCTGATCTCGTCCAGATTCATGCCTATGGCGATCTTTGACGTCACACGGGCGATGGGGTAGCCTGTTGCCTTCGACGCTAGCGCACTGGACCGGCTCACCCTCGGATTGACCTCTATTACCACATAATCGGAGCTGTTGGGATCGAGGGCGAACTGTATGTTGCAGCCGCCTTTTATCTCAAGAGCCCTGATTATTTTAATGGATGCGTTACGAAGCATCTGATATTCAATGGCTGAAAGGGTCTGACAGGGTGCCACGACAATGCTGTCGCCTGTATGGACACCGACCGGATCCAGATTTTCCATGCTGCATATGATGATGCAGTTGTCGGCACCATCACGCATGACTTCGAATTCGATTTCCTTCCAGCCGGCAACGCTCTGCTCAAGGAGCACCTGGTTGATCATGCTGAGTTTGAGGCCCTTGCCGCATATATATTTAAAGTCGTCCATATTCTGAGCGATGCCGCCGCCGGTACCGCCAAGGGTATATGCAGGCCTGATTATTATCGGGAAGCCAACTTTCTCAGCAAAAGCGACCGCATCGTCCAGGTTGGTGACGATGGTGCTGAGAGGTACTTTTTCATTGATGCTCTGCATCGTTTCCTTGAACAGTTCTCTGTCCTCGGCCTTTTTTATGGATGTAAGGGATGTGCCCAGCAGCTCTATGCCAAGCCGGTCCAGTATTCCGTCATTGGCCAGCTGAACAGCCATATTAAGGCCTGTCTGGCCTCCGAGGGAAGCGAGTATACCGTCCGGTCTTTCGCGTTCGATTATTTTCTTTACTGTATCAAGGGTTATGGGCTCGATATATACCCTGTCGGCCGTTTCGCTGTCTGTCATGATGGTGGCAGGGTTGCTGTTGATTAGTACGACCTCTATGCCTTCCTCCTTAAGCGACTTGCAGGCCTGGGATCCGGAGTAGTCAAACTCTGCGGCCTGCCCAATTATAATAGGTCCTGATCCTATGACCAGCACCTTTTTTATATCATTTCTTTTTGGCATATGACCCTCCAAATAATAATGAGAGAATATTTCTGTATCTAGATCATTTTGATGAAATCATCAAATATATATGATGAGTCATCAGGTCCGGCCGTAACTTCCGGGAAGTACTGTACGCCGAGAACCGGGAATTTTTTGTGCCTGAAGCCTTCGATGGTGTTGTCATTGACATTTATCTGAATAACTTCAGTATCATCATCCGGAGTATTTGCCAATACGTAGTTGTGGCTTTGGGACGTGATGTAGCACCTGCCGGTGGTGAAGTCCCTTACAGGGTGGTTGGCGCCGTGATGGCCGTATTTCAATTTATATACCGTGCCGCCCAGAGCCAGTCCCAGTAGTTGATGTCCCAGGGCTATACCCAGCATCGGTATTTTTCCAAGCAGCTTCTGAAGCAGCTGTTTCTGCTCAGTCAGAGCTTCCGGATTGCCTGGGCCGTTGGACACAAGCAGACCGTCCGGATTGACTGCCATTATGTCTTCATATGCTGATGAAGCGGGGAATATGTGGATATCACATCCGTGCTTTTCGAGGAATCTGATGATCGAGTTTTTAACTCCGAGATCAAGTACTGCGACCTTTTTTCCATTGCCATTTATATGGATGGGTTCTTTTGCTGTTACCTCAGCCACCAGATCACGGGGTTTCTGCATTTCGGATCTGAGTTTGTCCAGCAGTACATCCACATTGCCGCATTCGGTGGATATGATGCCAAACATGCTGCCATGGTCGCGCAGATGCTGCGTCAGCGCTCTTGTGTCGATTCCCTTGAGACCGACTATATTATTAATCCGGAAATATTCATCCGTGCCTATGGAACAGCGCCAGTTATTTGGATGATCGCACAGTTCCTTTACTATAAACCCCTCGACATGTGTCTTTGGAGACTCATTATCTTCGGTGTTGAAGCCATAATTACCGATGAGGGGATATGTCATGGTTACGATCTGACCTTTGTAGGAAGGGTCTGTTATGATTTCCTGATAGCCTGTCATGGAAGTGTTGAAGACCACTTCTCCAATGACCTCACCTTTGGCCCCGAATCCTGTACCCGGGAAATATGTACCATCTTCCAGCACAAGTACTGATTTCATTCTATCGCTCCTTATATGCAAATTTCCTGTTATATTCTGATAAGAGTCTGTATCTGATAAGTGGCTGGTCAGAGTAAAGCGAGCACTTCATCAAGTGCAGTTATGAAAGTGTCTATATCGTCCTTTGTTATAATCAGGGGCGGAAGTAGCCTTATAACGGCTGATCCGACACTGCCGACCAGGAATCCCTTATCCAGCAGTTTGTCTTTCAATGGAACTGCCTTATCCTCAGCCAGCTGTATGCCGACCATCAGGCCCAGGCCGCGAACTGAGGCGATAATACTGTGTTTTCCTGCCAGCATGGTCAGTTTTTCTTTTAAGTAGCCGCCCATATTTGCTGCATTTTCACAAAGGCCATCTTCGAGGACCGTATCCAGAACTGCCAATGCTGCGGAGCATGCCAGCGGGTTTCCGCCGAAGGTGGAGCCGTGATCCCCCGGCTCGAAGGCACAGGCAATGTGATCTTTTGCACACACGGCTCCTATCGGTATACCGCCGGCAAGAGCCTTTGCCAGTGTAAAAATATCCGGTTCGATACCATAGTGCTCGTATGCAAAAAGCTTGCCTGTCCTGCCTATGCCGGTTTGAATTTCATCTATGATAAGGAGGAGACCATTTTCATCACAAAGCCTTCTTACGGCTTTTACATATTCATCATCAAGCGGATGGACGCCGCTTTCGCCCTGGATAAGCTCCATCATTACCGCGCATGTATTGTCGTCAACGGCTGACTTGAGAGCATCCAGGTCATTTATGGGAACATGCTTGAATCCCGGTATCAGTGGAGCATAGGGCTTCTGATATTTTTCCTGCCCTGTGGCAGCAACTGTTGTGAGCGTTCTTCCGTGGAATGAGTTTTTCAATGTTATGATGCCGTACTTTTCGGGCATTCCTTTCTTTTTGAAATAAATCCTTGCAAGCTTTATGGCGCCTTCATTGGCTTCAGCTCCGCTGTTGGCAAAGAAAACCCGGTCGGCACATGAATTTTCTGCCAGCTTTTTTGCC
>Ga0134092_1003275_pt1 | contig 11101 bp, 9 predicted proteins | sample 3_6taG_FD_94454 | JGI IMG/M metagenome (GOLD analysis project Ga0134092, IMG submission 94454) | Switchgrass degrading microbial communities from high solid loading bioreactors in New Hampshire, USA - 3_6_20_6_A3 metaG | ecosystem: Engineered > Bioreactor > Semi-continuous > Anaerobic > Digestate...
AAAATCCAAATCTGGCTTCTCATTATGATATTATGAGCATACCTTCTGTATTTCTATTTAAAGATGGAAAGAAGGTTGATGGTCTCATTGGTGTAAGACCTAAACAATTATATGAATCCATGATTAATAAACATATATAAAATGGCTTTATGCCATTTTATTTGTTTGTTACTGGCAAACATTTTATAAAATTTATATATTTTACTAGGATTCTTTTATCTAACAATATATAATATTATCAGAAACACAAAAGGAGGTATATCATGGAACTTGATTTAATTCGAAAAGTAGACTCTGAAATTGCTGAAGTAATAGAAAAAGAACTTAGAAGACAGAGAGGAAATATAGAGTTAATAGCCTCTGAGAATTTTGTTAGTCCTGCTGTAATGGCTGCTATGGGAACCATACTGACAAATAAATATGCAGAAGGTTATCCTGGACGAAGATACTATGGAGGCTGTGAAGAAGTAGATGTAGCAGAGAATTTAGCTATAGAAAGATTGAAAAAACTCTTTAATGGAGAACATGCCAATGTTCAACCCCACTCAGGAGCTAATGCAAATCTTGGAGTATATTTTGCAGTATTGGAACCAGGTGATGTGGTATTAGGAATGAACTTATCCCATGGAGGACATTTAACTCATGGAAGCCCGGTAAATATATCCGGTAAATATTATAAGTTTGTAGCTTACGGTGTTGATGAAAACACTGGAATGATAGATTATGAAAAAGTAAGGCAAATTGCGAATGAAACAAAACCCAAATTGATAGTGGCAGGCGCTAGTGCTTATCCTAGAGTAATAGATTTTAAAAAGTTCAGGGAAATTGCTGATGAGGTAGGAGCTATGTTGATGGTTGACATGGCTCATATAGCAGGTTTAGTAGCAGCAAAGCTCCATCCAAATCCAGTAGATTATGCAGATTTTGTTACAACTACCACTCATAAAACCCTGAGGGGTCCAAGAGGAGGAGCTATAATATGCAAGGAGAAATATGCAAAAGCTATAGATAAAGCTATCTTCCCAGGTATACAGGGTGGACCATTAATGCACATTATTGCAGCAAAAGCAGTATGCTTTAAAGAAGCTATGAGTGAAGATTTTGCTAGTTATCAGAAGCAAATTATAAAAAATGCTCAAGCTTTGGCTCAAACACTTTTGGAAGAAGGATTCAATCTGGTATCCAATGGTACTGATAATCATCTGATGCTAGTAGACCTAAGGAATAAAAATATTACAGGTAAAGATGCAGAATGCCTTCTAGATAAAGTTGGTATTACAGTAAATAAGAATACAATACCTTTCGATCCGCAAAGTCCATTTGTAACGAGCGGTATTAGAATTGGAACTCCTGCTGTTACTACAAGAGGATTCAAGGAAGAAGATATGGTAGAGGTAGGCAGAATTATTTCACATATAATAAGCAATCCTGATGACATTGAAGCAACTAGAAAAAGAGTAAGAACACTAACAGATAAATACCAGCTTTACTAATAAATTAACTGCTAAATAAAGTATTTTGTAGATCTGTAAAATACTGATATAATAAGAAGTAGGGTTGTCCTACTTCTTTTATTTTTTAAAAAAGTGTGAATGAATCTGATGAGGTGTTATAAATGGGTTTAAATACACTTTATAAGTCTATTTTAGAAGCAATTATTGAGAATATTGATGCAGGTATACATGTTGTTGATAACGAAGGAAAGACTATTTTTTATAATTCTATAATGAGTGAACTTGAAGGATTAGATGTTGATGAGGTTATGGGTAAAAACATACTAGAGATATTCCCCAGCCTCACAGAAAATACAAGCACTTTGCTTACAGTTTTAAAATCCAGAAAGGCTATTTATAATAAAAGCCAATCATATCTGAATAACCATGGCAAGCAAATAAAGACGGTAAACAGTACAATTCCTTTTAAAATATCTCCCGACAAATATGGCGCTGTTGAAATAGCAAAGGATATAACAAAGGTTAAAGAGTTATCTGAGAAGGTTCAGATATTACAGCAAGTGTTAGTTGGGAAGGAATCCAACAAGGAAAATATCAAAGGTTATACATTCAAATCTATTATTGGAGAAGATGACGATTTTTTAAATACCATAGCACTTGCTAAGACAGCTGCAAAATCCTCATCAACTGTGTTGATTTATGGTGAGACAGGTACAGGCAAAGAATTATTTGCTCAAAGTATTCACTATGAAAGCAGCAGGAGCAGCAAACCTTTTATTGCACAAAATTGTGCTGCAATACCTGAGGCTCTGCTGGAAGGCATACTCTTCGGAACAGTAAAGGGAAGCTATACTGGTGCGGTAAACAGGCCTGGATTATTTGAGCAAGCACATGGAGGTACTCTTCTATTGGATGAAATTAACTCAATGGGGCTTCAACTTCAAGCAAAACTTCTAAGAGTGCTTCAGGAAGGGTATATCAGAAGAGTTGGAGGACTTAATGATATACCATGTGATGTAAGAATAATTGCTACAACCAATGAAGAGCCCGAAAAATCTATTGCATCAGGAGCATTGAGGAAAGATTTATATTATAGATTAAATGTAATATATCTGAAAATACCTCCACTAAGAAAGAGAAAATCTGATATACTGCTATTATCTGAGTATTTTATTAAAAAATTCAATACAGTCCTGAATAAGGATGTATGGGATATTTCCAATGAAGTAAAAAATGCTTTTATGAACTATGACTGGCCTGGCAATGTAAGAGAATTAGAGAATTGCATAGAAAGTGCCATGAATATAGTAACTAAGGAGCATATTCTTAAGCCGCATCATTTTTCTAATATGGAAGCAATATTTCATAGCAGCAAGATAAATACTAACTATCAGTTATTAATACATGAAGGAAAGAACCTTGACGGGATTTTAGAAAGCATTGAAAAAGAATTGATAATAAATGCTTTAAAAGAGTGTTCTTATAATATTACAAAGAGTGCAGATAAACTTGGTATAAAGAGGCAGAACCTTCAACACAAAATAAAAAAATATAAAATAAGGATAGAAGAGCTAGTCTATCCTTATAAATAATGGTTTCCTCTTCTTAAATATGCAGTAGTATTTAAAACCTATTGATTTTAATAAATTCAGAACTTCTTTGAAACCATATGCCAAGTCGTCAGGTCTGTGTGCATCTGAGCCAATAGTTATTATTTCTCCACCTAAATTTTTGTATAATATTAATATTTCTGGCAAGGGATGAAAAGAGGATAGTCCATACCTTTTTCCGGAAGTATTGATTTCTATTCCTTTGCCATTTATGATCAAAGTCTTTAATATTTCAGCAATATATTCTTTATAAAAGTCAAACTTAAAATCTCCTTCTCCGTTTATCAAATATCTTCTGACAACATCTATATGACCTAATGAATCAAAATCATTAAAAGCATTAATTGATTTTTTCAAATCTTCAAAATAGGCTAATATGCCTTGGTGATTGCTTCTTCCTTGCAAGAAATCACTCTTATAAAGCTCCTTTTTATCTACTACATGAATTGAGCCCAATACAAAATCAATGTCTGGCTTAGATGAGTAGACAGCATTTTCTTCAGAAAGATGGGGTTGTAATCCAAGCTCTATGCCTTTGTAAATTTCAATTTTATCATTATACCTTGAAATTAAACTGTCTATCTCGTTGTTATACATTTCATAATCAAAAACTTCAGTATAATCTGGATAATCGATGTCTATATGATCTGTAAAACATATTCCTTTCAGGCCTTTTGATATGGCATGTTCACATATGTTGCTGGTAGTAGACCAGGGATATGAGTCATTTGAATAAATTGAATGAATGTGTAAATCGTACAATTCTATTCTCCTTTACAATCTTATTAATGATTAGATCAACAGATATATTTTATGATTAATATTATAAAAGGTCAATGAATTTAACGAATGCAAAAATATTTGCGTAAAAGCAAATATTTTTGCATTTTGATAATTTATTTGAAAATTATGAAGAAAAAATGAAGATAAATTATACATATTTCATTGAAAAGTTTGTAAAATTACAATAATTTATAGATTCTTATAGCATAATAATGCAATATTTAAAAACAAGAAATTGGCACAATAATTGCTAATTATATTTATGTGAAAATATTATTCATAGGGAGGATAAATATGAGAAAAGAAAACGTTAAAGTAATTATCTGGGGTTTAGGAGCAATGGGCGGTGGTATGGCAGATATGCTCCTTAAAAAGAAGGGTGTTGAAATAGTTGGCGTTGTAGGAAGAGGGGCAAAAGTTGGAAAGAGCATGTATGACTTCATAAAGACAGAAAGAGGCGATAGACCAGATGTAATTATTGGCACCTATGAAGATGTAATAAAAGAAAAGGCAGCAGATGTTGTACTTCTTTGCACAGATTCCTTTACTAGAAATGCTTTTGATAAAATAAAATATTGTTTGGAAAGAAAAATAAATGTTATTTCCAGCGCAGAAGAAATGGCTTATCCACAAGCTCAAGAACCAGAATTAGCAGCAGAGATGGATAGAATAGCCAAAGAGAATGGTGTTACAGTTTTAGGAACAGGTATTAATCCTGGGTTGATTATGGACTTGCTGGTAGTATGTTTAACAGGTGCTTGTATAGATGTAGATCATATAATTGCAAGAAGAGTAAACAGTTTGTCTCCATTTGGACCAGCAGTTATGCAGGAGCAAGGTATTGGAACTACTGTAGAAGAATTCAAAGAAGGCGCAGCAACAGGAAAAATTGCAGGTCATGTAGGCTTTAACGAATCTATCCGTATGATCGCCGACGCATTGGGATGGAAATTAAGCAGTAAAGTAAAACAAACTATGGAACCAATAGTTACAAATGTTTATAGAAAATCTCCCTATGCTGAGGTTCAACCTGGTTATGTTGCAGGTTGCGCGATGAAAGGCTATGGCTATGTTGATGGAGAATTGAAGATCGAGATGGATCATCCACAGCAGATCGAACCTGAGCTGGAAGGTACTGAGACAGGAGACTATATAATAATAAAAGGAACACCAAATATTAATATGTGCAATAAGCCTGAGGTACCAGGCGGAATAGGTACCATAGCAATGTGTGTTAACATGATTCCTCATGTTATTAATGCAAAACCAGGATTGAAGACAATGATAGATTTACCTGTACCAAGAGCAATAATGGGTGATATGAGAGAATTAATTGATATAGATTAATTATTTAATAGTAATGCCCCGCTTTTTTAGGCGGGGTACAACTACATTATTTGTAAGTGCAAATATATTTGCACTGCAGATAATTATAGTTAGGAGGGATCTTTTGATGGATATTATAAAAAAAGGTGATTGGGTTCAAATACATCAAATTGTATTAAAACCTGAAGAAAGAGCAGCCCATTTACCTGAAGATACTAAAAAAGTCCCATTGGAGTTATGGGTAAAGGGTTTCGCCCTTGAAGACGGAAAAATTGGAGATGAAATTGAGATTAAAACAGTTACCGGAAGAAAAGTAAGAGGGACTGCTGTAAAGCTTAATCCAAGATATATACATGATTTTGGTGACTATGTACCAGAATTGACCAAGATAGATATGCAACTTAAGGAATTACTTTTCGGAGGTGACTGTTGTGAGTAGAGATATGTCCTATACTGCTGTTATGGGCAGGAAAAACGAAATAATGAAAAAGGCTATAGGCATAGACTTTGATGCCTTCGAGTCAGGCGGTATTAGCTTTGATTATGAAAGAATGATGAGAGAAGCAGGATACAGCCTGGAAGAAATACAGAAGATACAATCCAGTACTGGTGTTGGCAACACACCTATTTTAGAATTGAAAAACCTTACTGCACTTGCAAGGAAATGCGCTCCTAAAGGTAAAGGAGCAAGAATATTCATAAAAGATGAAGCTTGTAATCCATCAGGAAGTTTTAAGGCAAGGAGAGCTGCTATAGCAGTATATCATGCCAAAAAACTTGGCTATAAAGGTGTAATAGCTGCCACTAGTGGTAATTATGGTGCAGCGGTTGCATCCCAGGCTGCTATGGCGGGATTGAAATGTATTGTTGTTCAGGAGTGCTATGACAGCAGAATGGTAGGTCAGCCTGAAATATTAGAAAAACAGAGAGTTTGTGAAGCTTATGGAGCGGAAGTTGTTCAATTGACGGTTGGGCCGGAGCTTTTCTATAGCTTTTTGTGCTTGCTTGAAGAAACAGGATACTTTAATGCATCATTGTATACACCCTTTGGTATAGCCGGAGTAGAAACATTAGGGTATGAGTTGGCAATGCAGTTTAGAGAAAAATTCGGAAAGGATCCGGATAAAGTCGTTATAACTCATGCCGGTGGAGGTAATGTGACAGGTACAGCCCGAGGCTTGATTAAAGCAGGTGCAGACCATGTGGAAGTAGTAGGAGCCAGCGTTGACTTATCCGGATTGCATATGGCTTCTGATAAGGATTTCAATAGAAAATCATTTACAACAGGTCACACAGGTTTTGGTATTCCTTTTGCTACATGGCCTGACAGAGCAGATGTTCCAAGAAATGCTGCAAGACCGTTAAGATATCTGGATAGATATTTGACTGTTAAACAGGGCGAAGTATTCTATATTACTGAAGCATTATCTGTACTGGAAGGAATTGAAAGAGGTCCTGCAGGTAATACATCTTTGACTGCAGCCTTTGCGTTAGCTCAAGAGATGGATGAGGATCAAATGATAGTAGTGCAGGAAACTGAGTATACAGGGGCGGGAAAGCATCCTATGCCTCAGATAAGCTTTGCAAAACAGAATGGCATAGAAATCCTGTTTGGAGATCCTGATACTGAAAAACCAGGACAAAATATAGTATTCCCTGATCACCCATCGAGAATTAAAGTAAGGGATTTTGATTTGAATAAAGCCAGAATGTCATATATAAAGAACGCAGTCAACAATTATGGCAAGAATGTAATAAGCAAACAAGATCTGGAATTTCTTGCTAAAGATACAAAGAGCAGCGAAGATTTTGCTTTATCTGTATTAACAGAAATGGGAGTAAAAGTAGAATAAAAATTAAATTAATTAAATAAACACCTTAATAAATCTAACGATGGAGGGTTGTTAAGTGAAAAGAGCAGATGATTTTGAAAAGAGAAGAGAGCATTTAAAGGATTTGACAGATGAACAGTTAAAGGAAAGATTCTGGGAGCTTGCAAACAAAATAGTAGAGCCAATGCTTGAAATGGGTTATAAATATACTACTCCGGCAATAGAAAGAAGTGTCCTTCTCAGAATGGGATTTTCCAGCGTTGAAGTAAAGCCTATAGTAGAAGGTGTTATGAATAAGGGACTAATGGGTAAAGGCGCAGGAAATGTAGTATGGAGATTATCCAAGAAGCTAGGCATATCTGTAAGAGAAGCAGGAGTAGGACTGGCTGAAGGGAAATACTGGGACGTAGTTGACACTCTTTTTGAAGGAGGGAATAACTAATGAAGCTTGATCCAAACAAGAAGATAGATATAAAAGAGCTATTGAAAGACCTGGAAAACTATAGACCAAGAAGAAGAGGTTGGCATTGGAGAGAAGGAAGAAATGTAAAAAGACAGATAGGAGATTTCGAATATCATGAAACCTCCGAAGGTTTGAAAAATTATGTTCCCCTTCCTGGAAGCAGAGGATTTGGCTATATAGATCCCCAGCCAGATTGCGTTATTACAACCGAAATTGCATCAGGAAGATTTGAGGATGATATAAGAAGAATGAGAATGGCTGCTTGGCATGGAGCAGACCACATTATGGTTATTAGAACAGCAGGCCAATCCCATATTGATTCATTGCTTGAAGGTACAAATCAGGGTATTGGCGGAATAATGGTTACCAGAAAGCAAGTAAGGGCTACTAGAAAAGCTCTGGATATGATAGAAGATGAAGTAGGAAGATCAATAAACTTCCATTCCTACGTATCAGGTGTTGCCGGTCCTGATATTGCAGTAATGTTTGCTGAGGAAGGCGTAAATGGTGCGCATCAGGATCCTCAATACAATGTTCTATATAGAAATGTAAACATGATAAGAAGCTTTGTAGATGCATGTGAAGCAAAGAAAGTTATGGCTTGGGCTGATATGCTGCAAATCGACGGTGCTCACAATGCTAATGCTACAGCAATGAAGGCATGGAAAGTAAGACCTGAGCTTATGGTACAGCACGCAATTAACTGCGCATTTTCAAGAAAAGTTGGTATGAAACCAGAGAACATAGCTCTATCTACTGTTCCACCTACTGCACCACCGGCACCTTGCATGAGACTGGATCTGCCTTATGCAGTGGCTTTAAGAGATCTCTTCAGTGAATATAAGATGAGAGCTCAGCAGAATACAAAATATATGGAATCAGATGCAAGAGAAGCAACTGTAACTCATACATTAAACCTGATGATATCAAGGCTTACAAGTGCTGATATTCAATCTACAATAACTCCAGATGAAGGAAGAAATGTGCCATGGCATTATAATAACATTGCTGCAATTAGTACAGCTAAGCAGGCTCTAGACGGTATGGACGGCCTTAGAGAAATGGTCAAATTAGACAGAGATGGAGTGCTTGGCAAGGACGTAAGAGAACTGAAAGAAAGAGCTGTGCTATTTATGGAGGAAATACTTGAAGTAGGCGGCTATTTCAAAGCTGTTGAGCAGGGATTCTTCGTAGATAGCGGATACTACCCTGAAAGAAACGGTGACGGAATTGCAAGACAGATTGACGGTGGTATAGGTGCAGGAATGATATTTGAAAGAGATAAGGATTACTTTGCTCCTGTATCCGTTCACTATGGATATAATAATATTCCAAAGGAATTTAAGAAGGCTTCTGATGCTATAGGCGGAGACACCTTCGAAGATCCTTCTAAGATTGTTTATATAGACGAATTAGACGAATTTGATAATGTCAATGTAAGATTACAAGAATTATCAAAATACTATGATACAAATTATGTAAAACCAGAGGTTGAATGGAGAGCTGACGGTATAGTTGCAGTAACAATATTCCTGCCTTTAGATGAAAGGACCGCAGAATTTGCAGCCATCAAGTGCGGAGAAAAGATGGGACTTGAAGACGTCACAGTAATACACAAAAATGTAATGCATCCATCAGAAGGTACTTTGGTAGAGATAAAAGGCAGAGTTAAGTTTGATATTGATTTAAATGAATTAGTAATACCTGAAAAGATACCAGTACTATCAGAAGAAGAAATCAGAGAAGACATAGAAAAGAATCCTATGTTTGTAGTGGCTGCAACTGTAGGTGAAGATGAACACTCTGTAGGATTGAAAGAAACTCTTGATATTAAGCACGGCGGTATTGAGAAATTCGGCATCAAATACCTATATCTTGGAACTTCCTGCCCAGTTGAAAAATTAGTTGATGCCGCAATCGAGACAAACGCTGATGCTATTTTGGCCAGCACAATAATAACCCATGATGATGTTCATATTAAGAACATGAGGAAACTGCATGAGCTTTGCGTTGAGAAAGGTATTAGAGATAAAGTAATACTTGCTTGTGGCGGTACTCAGGTTACAAACGGAATTGCAGTAGAAGCAGGAATGGACGCAGGATTTGGCAGAGGAAGCAAAGGAATTGATGTTGCAAGTTTCCTTGTTAAAAAGAGAAGGGAAATGAAGGCAAATAATGAGAATTGATGTTTTAGTTGCAGAAATTGGAAGCACAACAACTGTAATTAATGCTTTTAACAACATTGGGACCCCCTGCCCAGAGTTTATTGGGCAGGGGCAAGCCCCTACCTCTGTGCTGGAAGGCGATGTTACAATAGGTTTGAAGGGTGCTATAGACGATTTGAAGAAAAAGTTGCATATAGAAGATTTATCCTATGGGGAGATGCTTGCAACCAGCAGTGCAGCCGGAGGACTGAGAATGACAGTTCATGGGCTTGTCTATGATATGACTGTTAGAGCCGCAAAAGAAGCTGCTTTAGGCGCAGGCGGCATAATCAAGATGGTGACATCTGGAAAATTAAGGAGAACTGATTTAAAGAAAATCAAAGAAATAAACCCTAACATTATCTTGATTGCCGGCGGTGTAGATTACGGTGAAAGAGAAACTGCTTTATTTAATATGGAGCAAATTGCTTCATTGGATTTAAATGTTCCTGTTATATATGCAGGCAATATTGAAAACCAGGAAGAGGTTTCTGAAATATGTGATGATGCAGGTATAAAATTATATTTGGTAGATAATGTATATCCAAAGATTGATATACTGAATATTGAACCTACTAGGAAAGTAATACAGGATGTTTTTGAAGAGCATATAATTCATGCTCCGGGTATGAGCACCGTAAGAGATATGGTCACTGGGCCAATAATACCTACGCCAGGTTCTGTAATGGAAGCTGCAAAACTGCTGAAGGATGAATTAGGAGACTTGGTTATATTTGATGTAGGAGGAGCTACAACGGACGTTCATTCAGTTACAGAAGGGTCTGAAGAAATAAATAAGATACTCATAAGTCCAGAACCATACGCAAAAAGAACTGTGGAAGGGGATTTGGGCGTTTATGTAAACCTAAAGCATATTGTAGAAAAAATGGGTATGGAAGAGCTAACAAAGGAATTCCCCAATGCAGAGCAGCTTATAGAAAATGCAAAGCCAATTCCGGAAACAGAAGAAGAAAAAAGATTTATTGAAAGATTGACTAGGGAAGCAGTATTGAATTCTTTAGAAAGGCATGCTGGAAGGTTAAGACATATATATGGCCCGACAGGAAAGAAAACCGTTGCAGAAGGAAAAGATCTTACCAACATTAAATATATTATTGGTACTGGTGGAGCGCTGACCAGATTGCCTAGGAGAGTAGAAATATTAGAATCAATTAAAGAAAATAGAAAAGGTCTTGAATTGTATCCAGGAAATAATGCTAAAATTCTGATCGATAATCATTATATATTTGCTTCTTTAGGAGTACTATCGAAGAAGTATCCGCAGGATGCATTAATACTAATGAAAAAGAGCTTAAATATAAATTAAGGCTTTGTAAAGTTAATATGAAAAATTAGCATTAAGATTCGTAGAATAGCTCAAAATTCCGCAAGCAAGATTAAAACTGCTGCACTGTGGATAGTCAAGGGT
>Ga0134092_1003279_pt1 | contig 11092 bp, 10 predicted proteins | sample 3_6taG_FD_94454 | JGI IMG/M metagenome (GOLD analysis project Ga0134092, IMG submission 94454) | Switchgrass degrading microbial communities from high solid loading bioreactors in New Hampshire, USA - 3_6_20_6_A3 metaG | ecosystem: Engineered > Bioreactor > Semi-continuous > Anaerobic >...
CTATCTAAAATATATGGAGGAAGAGGAAAAGGATTAGCTGTTAAGGCTTTGGATAATTTCAATATATCTGTTAAAGAAGGGGAATTCCTAGGAGTTATGGGACCTTCAGGAAGTGGAAAGACTACTCTATTAAACATATTGGCTACAATAGATTCTCCTTCTTCTGGTGAAGTTCTGATTAATGGAGAAAATCCCCACAAAATGGACAGCGACAGACTGGCATTGTTCAGAAGGAAAAATCTAGGTTTTATTTTTCAGGACTTCAATCTATTGGATACTCTTTCCGTAAAGGAAAACATAATACTTCCCTTGGTATTGGATGGTTTCAATATTTCTGAAATAGAAAAGAGAGTTAGTGAATTAGCACAAGTGCTAAATATTGAAAACATACTCAATAAGAGAACTTATGAGATCTCAGGCGGGCAACAGCAGAGGACTGCTTGTGCTAGAGCACTGATAAACAATCCATCTATTATATTAGCTGATGAGCCTACTGGAAATTTGGATTCTAAAGCCTCCAATGACCTGATGGAAGCTTTAGAAAGGATAAATAAGGAAAGAGGAGCTACTATTGTAATGGTTACCCATGATGCTTTTGCAGCAAGTTTTTGCAATAGGATTGTGATGATAAAGGACGGCAAGTTCTTCACAGAGATAGTAAAGAGTTCAAAAAGGCAGGTATTCTTTAAAGAGATATTGGATTCTCTTTCCTTAATCGGAGGTGGCCACAGTGAAACTATATAATATAGCCATGGAGAATTTAAGGGGAAACCTCTACAGATATATAATGTACTATTTAAGCAATGTATTTACAGTTGCAGTGTTCTATATATTTTCAAACTTTCTATTTCATCCTAATCTAAATAATGGCCCCTTAGCACCAAATGCCACAGTACATGTAGGAGCAATAAATGGCATTATAATATGCTTGATTATAATAATCATGTTTTCCATACTATTCATAAGTTACGCTACTTCCATATTTTTAAAATCAAGAGGTAAGGAATTTGGACTATTGTCCCTATTAGGAATGACTAATAGACAGATAAGAAAATATGTACTAGTAGAAGGTACTATAATATCAGTATTATCAATAGCAACTGGTCTATTAACAGGTATTTTGTTTTCCAAGCTGTTTTTTATGGCAATGGAAGTATTTATGGAGATAAGTTTTCCTTTTAATATTTCAATAAAGGCATTAGCTATAACTGTAGTTCTGTTTTTTCTATTATTAGAAACAGTTAATATAGTATCCCTACTTCAGATCAGGAATAAGGAGATAGTGGAGCAATTGAAAACTCAAAAGATACCTAAGGAAGTGCCAAAGTTTTCAACTTTTAAGTCCATGTTAGGCATCGTTTTACTGATACTTGGTTATGTTGCAGCCTGGATTGTAGATGAAGTATTTGTAGTAATAGCCATGATACCAGTTGTGATAATAGTTGTAGCAGGAACATACTTTATATTTACTCAATTTAGCATACTGTTGGCCAATAAACTTACCAAGAACAAAAAGGCCTTTTATGATAGAACAAATATGGTGGCTTTCTCCCAGATGAGGTTTAAACTAAAAGATACAGCTAAAGTGTTATTCTTAGCATCAGTCCTGGGAGCCATTACTTTTACTGCTACGGAGACCATATTCTCCTTCTTTACAGAGATACCTAACGTAACTGGAATAAGCAATATGCCTCAAGATATTGCTATAATTCAAGAAGGTGAAAATCTTAACGACAACCTAAGTATTGTAAAAGCAATGGATATACTTAAAGATTATGGATTTGTTGTAGAAGAATATCAGAGAGTAAAGCTAATTAGGGTTATAAATGAAAAGGAAGAATATGAAGATGGACATGTTTCTGATATATTGGCCATATCCAATTCAGATTATAATAAATTGGCAAGTTATATGGGAAAGGAAAAAGTTCAAGTAGGTGAAGGAGAAGTCATATACAATTACCCATTTAGGACAGTTTACTATGATGAGGGTATTGTAAAAAATATAGAGTTTCCGTATGAAGTTGTTACTTTAAATATAAACGGAGAAACTGGCGATTTTACTGTAAAAGGAGAGGTACACGGATCTGTAACCACTTTGCTTAACAGGCGTTCTGATTTGATTATATTAAATGATGCGGATTACAATAGGATATCTAAAAAGGCTGAAGAGAAGGACTTGGTAATATTTAATGGTATCAATATAGACAGATGGAAAAGAGCCTATCAAGCTTCCCTTAAGATTCAAGATATGTTAGGAGAAAGGTATCAAGAAATGTTTTTTTCAAAAACAATTCCCTATAGAGAGATGAAGAATTTCTATGGAGTTGCTCTGTTTATAGGATTTTTCGTAGCCTTTTTATTCTTCATAGCATCTGGAAGTATAATCTACTTTAAACTTTTCAATGAAATAAAACAGGATGGCATTGAGTACAATATACTGAAGAAAATTGGCATAACCAAAAAAGAGATGAAGGGAATGATAACTAAGCAGATAGCAGCTATATTCTTCTTGCCCTTCATTGTAAGCACTATCCACTCACTATTTGCCCTTAAATCCCTTTCTAATCTGTTGGATACAAAACTTATAGCCAACGGGTTCATAGTCATGGCAGGATACTTTATATGCCAGGGAATATACTTCCTAATAATAAGAAAGATTTATATTAATAAAATAGAAGATTTAAGTGAAATAGCTACAGAATAGGAAAAAACCCATTACTAGATAGTAATGGGTTTTTTAATAGTTAGAATAATTTCTATTTATTTATATTAATAAAACTTTATATTGACATATTTTAGACTATTATAATATTCTATATATAGATGAATATCTATATAAGAGGTGAGCAAATGAAACAGGATTATGAAAAATATTCAAAAGCAATAAAAGCACTATCAGATTCTAATAGGCTACAGATAATTGATATGCTCTCCTGTGGAGAAATGTGTGCTTGTGATATACTGGAACATTTTGATTTTACACAGCCTACCCTATCCCATCATATGAAAGTTTTAGCAGATGCTAATCTAGTTAACATAAGAAAGGACGGGGTATGGAATTATTATTCTTTAAACATGGCGGAGTGTAATAAAGTGGTATTGTTCTTGTTGAATATTTTCACTGAGTCTGAAGACTGTATATGTAGAAATGTAAAAAAGAATAATTGTTAATAGGAAGGATGAGTAAGTATGAAAAGAATGATTATTTATGATCCAGCTATGTGTTGTCCTACTGGTCTCTGTGGACCATCTATTGATGAGAATCTTTTAAGAGTTCATACAGCTATAAATAGGCTGAAAAACAGAGGAATAGTTGTGGAAAGGTATAATCTTTCTGACAATCCTCAAGCATTTATAGAAAATGAAAAAGTTAATAATCTATTGGTTGATGAAGGAGTAGATGTACTTCCAGTAACAGTGGTTGACGGTGAGATCGTTAAAACTAAAGAATATCCAACCAATGAAGAGTTTTGTAAATTCTTAGAGGTGCCAGAAGAATACTTGATGTCAGAATTAAGTATAAGAAATAAAAAACGCCAACAGGAAAGATAAATACAAGATGAATAAAACATATTAAAAAAATTGATTTGAGGGATATAAGTCTCGAAGACAATTAAATTAAGATCTAAGTAAACTTTTAAAATAGATAAAAGGAGAAATGCAATGAAAAAGAAAGTGGCATTTATATGTGTTCACAATTCATGTCGATCACAAATGGCAGAAGCTTGGGCCAAAAAATTAGGTAGTGATGTATTAGAAGTTTACTCAGCTGGAACAGAAGAATATCCAGAAGTAAAGCCTTTAGCAGTTAAGGTGATGGAAGAAGTAGGAGTGGATATGACGGACCACTATCCAAAGCTATTAGATGAAATACCAGAAGAGGTTGATATACTGATAACCATGGGATGTAATGTAGTTTGTCCATATATACCTAATAGTCATAGTGAAGATTGGGGACTGGAGGACCCATCTGGTGGTCCAATTGAGGACTACAGAAAGACTCGAGATTTAATTAAGGGAAAAGTAGAGGATTTAATAAAAAGAGTTAAAAACAACGAAATCTAGCATGTATGGAGGTAATAGTATGACAGCAAAAATTAAAATTCATATGTTTGGAAAGAAAAATGAAGTTGTTCCAACTTCATGTGGATGAGGACCAAGTACAGCCTGCGGTCCCGGTGAGGATCTGACAACAATGGAAATGTATAAAGAAGTTAAGACTTTTTTAGAAGGAACTGATATAAAGGATAAGATTGAAATGAATTTTATAGACTTAGAAACGGATGATTTAAATGGTTATGAAGATGAAATGAAAATTGTAGAAAAACGCTCTGAACACCCAATTACTTTTATAGAAGGAAAACCAGCTTTTGTAGGCAACGTAGATAAAATGAGAATGTATTTGACCATAAGAAGAATATTAAAAAATATGAAATAAGACACTTTTAGAAGGAGAAATCATTTTTATTGAGTTTTTCTTTATCCAATATATAGACATTTATCTATATACTAAATTGATGAAAGTAGAGTAGAGTTTTGCAAGTTTCTAGGGATACCAGAAGAGTATATAAAGCAGGAAATAAAACATATTGGGAGGTGGGAACATGTTCAAAAAATTTAATTTGAAGGATATAAATTTAACAAAATTTTTATTTTTTACAGGAAAAGGTGGAGTAGGTAAGACTTCCACTGCTTGTGCTATAGCAGTATCTTTAGCTGATGAAGGGAAAAAGGTTCTTCTTATAAGTACAGACCCAGCATCAAATCTTCAGGATGTATTTGAAACAGAGTTAGATAACAAAGGAGTGCCCATAGAAAAGGTTCCAAACTTAACAGTAGCAAATCTTGATCCAATAAAAGCTGCTGAAGAATATAGAGAAAGCGTAGTAGGCCCATATAGAGGAAAACTTCCTGAAACTGTAATAAAGAACATGGAAGAGCAATTATCAGGCTCCTGTACAGTGGAAGTAGCATCTTTTAATGAATTCTCAACATTTATCGCAGATAGTAAAATTCAAGAAGAATATGACCACATCATATTTGATACAGCACCTACTGGACATACATTGAGAATGCTTGAACTTCCAGCAGCTTGGACTAATTTCTTAGAGGAAAGCACTCATGGGGCATCATGTTTAGGACAGTTAGCAGGACTTAAGGATAAGCAAAATATGTATAAAAATGCAGTAGAAAATCTAGCTGATAAAGAGAAAACAACTTTAATACTTGTTTCTCGACCAGTGGAATCTGCATTAAAGGAAGCAGAAAGAACCTCCAAAGAATTGCAAGATCTAGGAATAGAAAACCAAATGTTAATAATCAATGGCGTCTTACAAGAACATGATGATTATATATCAAGTGAGATCTACAAAAGAGAACAATCTGCATTGAAGAATCTTCCTGAAGGACTAAAAGACCTTGAAACATATGAAATACCATTAAGGCCTTATAATATAACAGGAATAGAAAATGTAAGGGCATTCTTAAAAGATGGAGAAGTAAAAGAAAAAGATGAAAAGCTTAATATAGACAGTATACACACTTTAAATGAAGTAGTTGATGATTTATACAAATCAGGTAAGAAACTAATATTCACAATGGGGAAAGGTGGAGTAGGTAAAACTACAATTGCAGCTGCAATTGCATTGGAATTAGCTAAAAGAGGTAAAAAGGTGCATTTAACAACTACTGACCCTGCAGCACACTTAAAGTTTGTAATAGATGAGTCCTCTGGTATTACTTTAAGTAGAATAGATGAAAAGAAGGAATTGGAGAAATATAGAGAAGAAGTGTTAACCAAAGCAAGAGAATCAAATATGAGTGAAGATGATATTGCTTATATAGAAGAGGATTTGAGAAGCCCATGTACTCAGGAAATAGCAGTATTTAGAGCCTTTGCAGATATAGTAGATCGCTCAGAAGATGAAATAGTAGTTATAGATACAGCACCAACAGGCCATACATTGCTACTTTTAGAGTCTACAGAAAGCTACAACAGGGAAATTCAGCGCACCCATGGAGATGTACCAGAGTCAGTTAAAAAGCTGTTACCAAAGTTAAAGGATAGCAGCATAACAGAAGTCCTTATAATTACATTGGCAGAAACTACTCCTTATTTTGAGGCTAAAAGGTTACAAGAGGACTTAAATAGAGCTGGCATATTCAGTAAGTGGTGGATAATCAATTCAAGCTTCTATGGCACTGATACAACTAATAAGGTTTTAAGAGCAAAAGCAAGCAACGAAGTAGAGTGGATCAACAGGGTAAATGAGATATCAAATGGAAACTTTGCGTTAATTAAATGGACTCCTGGAGAGCTAAAGGGAGAGAATTTAAGCAAGCTCCTTATATAGAGTTTAAGTATAAAGTTAAATTAGTGTGTGGATATTACTAGATGTAAAAAGGAGGATTTTATTATGGAGTGTTGCAACACTCAAAAGAATAATAATTGTTGTGGTGCAGACTGTGGGTGTGGAGGGCAGAATTATGAAATCAAAGATAAAAAAATAGTAATCGATTTTATGTATTTAGACTTAAGCCATTGTACTAGATGTCAAGGTACAGAAAGTAATCTTGAAGAAGCTATTGTTGATGTTGCAAAAGTACTTGAGCTTACAGGAGTTGAAGTTGTTGTAAACAAAATTCATATTGATAGTGAAGAAAAAGCTATCCAGTATCAGCTTGAGAGTTCTCCTACTATTCGTATTAACGGAAAGGATATACAATTGGAAACAAGAGAATCTAAATGTGAGTCATGTGGTGATTTGTGCGGAGAAGAAGTTGACTGCCGTGTATGGGTATTTAATGGTAAAGAATATAATGTTCCTCCCAAAGGAATGATAATTGATGCAATATTGAAAGAAGTATATAACAATAGTAAAGAAGGTGAGATAAAAACAAATAGGAAAGAATATAAACTTCCTCAAAATCTCAAAAAATTTTTTGATTCAAAGAAACAAAAAAAGTAATGAACACTTAAATTAAAAAAGTATTCTATAAGGATTTTATTTTAATTTAATAAAAAGAAAGGTGTGAATATATGAAAAAAGAAAAATTATCTTCAGGAATTGGCTTTTTTGAAAAATATCTTACACTTTGGGTAATCATCTGTATGATTATAGGAGTATTGATAGGAGTATACTTGCCAGGTATACCAAAGTTCCTGAGCAAATTTGAGTATGCTAACGTATCCATACCTACAGCAATTTTAATATGGCTTATGATCTATCCAATGATGTTAAAAGTAGACTTTAAGAGCATAAAAAGAGTTGGGGAAAATCCAAAAGGACTTATAGTTACATGGGTTACAAATTGGCTAATCAAACCCTTTAGTATGTACTTAATATCATCCTTTTTTTTAAAAATCCTATTTAAAAATTTCATTTCATCAGATATGGCTAATCAATATCTTGCTGGAGCAGTGCTACTAGGGGCAGCACCATGTACAGCTATGGTATTTGTATGGAGCTATTTAACCAATGGAAATCCTGCATATACACTAGTGCAAGTGGCTACTAATGACCTTATCATATTAGTTGCTTTTGTGCCAATTGTTGCATTCCTATTGGGGATTAGTGGTATAGTCATTCCTTGGGCTACATTGTTTTTATCTGTTGTATTATTCGTAGTAGTTCCTCTAACTGCAGGAATAATTTCAAGAAATATAATCACTAAAAATAGAGGATTGGATTACTTTGAAAATGTATTCATTCCAAAATTCAAAAATATTACTACAACTGGACTTTTGTTAACACTGATAATGCTGTTTTCTTTCCAGGGTCAGACTATTGTAGATAATTTATTGGATATAGTGTTGATAGCCATACCTTTGACAATACAGACCTTTTTCATATTTTTTATTGCTTATCTATGGGCAAGGGCATGGAAACTTCCTTTTGATGTGGCAGCCCCTGCAGGTATGATTGGAGCATCAAACTTTTTTGAACTAGCCGTAGCAGTAGCTATATCCTTATTTGGATTGGATTCAGGAGCAGCTCTTGCAACAGTAGTAGGAGTGTTAACTGAAGTACCAATAATGTTAACTCTTGTGAGAATTGCAAACAACACAAAAGGCTGGTTTCCACAATCAAAGTAAACTAATCAAATACCTATAAAGTTGATCCAGTTAGCAAGGATATGCTAACTGGATTTTTTACGAAGTTTTTGGCTAATAATTGGAATTTTTTTATTGACAGCGTCCATTTTATATCATATTATATAAATAATAAAACATGTGAGCCATTGTTCAAATGTTCAATTGAAAAGGGGGATTAATGTGAAAGATATTGATAGATGCGATTGTGCTGTTATACATGAAGATATAGTCAATTCAGTGAAAAAGAACATGCCTGAAGAGGAGACCCTATATGATCTTGCAGAGTTGTTTAAGGTATTTGGAGATACAACAAGGGTGAAGATACTTTGGGCATTAGATGAAGCGGAAATGTGTGTTTGTGATATAGCTGCATTACTTAACATGACTCAGTCAGCTATTTCTCATCAGTTGAGGATTTTAAAGCAAGCAAGACTTGTTAAAAGCAGAAGAGAAGGGAAAGTAGTTTACTACTCATTAGATGACGACCATATAAGGGGCATATTCGATTTAGGATTTGAACATATAAGGGAGAATAAGTACAGGGGGAATTGAAATGACAACTGCAGTTAAAACAGAACTGATATTGGAAGGATTAGGTTGTGCTCACTGTGCAGCAATGATTGAAGAAGAAATCAATAAAATAGATGGCATAAGTGCAACTATGAACTTCATGACTAAGACTCTTACTGTGGAAATTGTCGATAGCTATGAATTTAATGATGATATATTACAGAAGATAACATCTATTGTTCATAATCATGAACCTAATGTGAAAGTTATAGAGAAATATGAAGATAAACATGCTAATTACCATACAGAGAAGAATGAAAGCCACCATGATCATGAAGGTAGTCCATATAGAAATACAGCCATGAAAATAGGAATAAGCGGAATTCTATATATATTAGGTTTAGCTTTAAATCTACCCCATTGGATGGAAATTGTACTATTTGCAACTGCATATGTAATAGTTGGAGGAGAAGTATTATTAAAAGCAGCTAAAAATATAATAAGAGGTCAAGTGTTTGATGAAAACTTTCTAATGGGAATTGCCACAATTGGTGCTTTTTTAATTGGAGAGTATCCAGAAGGCGTTGCAGTTATGCTCTTTTATCAAATTGGTGAGCTATTTCAGGATATTGCAGTGGACCGTTCCAGAAGGTCAATTAAAGAGCTTATGGATATAAAGCCTGATTTTGTAAATCTGAAAGTAGGAGATGATATTGTAACAGTATCTCCTGAAAAGGTAAATGTAGGAGATATAATCCTTGTAAAACCAGGAGAGAGAATTCCTCTAGATGGGATAATTATAGAAGGATATTCTACAGCTGATACATCAGCTTTAACTGGGGAATCAATTCCTAGAGATTTAGGACCTGGAAGCACTGCCTTAAGCGGATTTATAAACAACAATGGATTGTTGGCCATAAAAGTAACCAAGAAATTTAGCGAATCTACCGTTTCCAGAATATTGGACTTGGTACAAAATGCAAGCAACAGGAAAGCCCCTACAGAGAGGTTTATCACTAAGTTTGCCAGGTATTATACTCCCGTAGTGGTATTTGCAGCTATGGCAATTGCACTGATCCCTCCGCTGGTACTAAATAATGCATCCTTTTCACAATGGTTTTACCGAGCACTTATCTTTTTAGTAATATCCTGTCCATGTGCTTTGGTCATTTCCATCCCCTTAGGATTCTTTGGAGGCATTGGCGGAGCGTCGAGGAAAGGAATACTTGTTAAGGGAAGTAACTTTTTGGAAGCCTTAGGAAATGCGGAAACAGTAGTATTCGATAAAACTGGAACCCTTACAAAGGGCGTTTTCCAGGTGACTGAAATTGTTCCAAGTGGAAGCTTTACTGAGGAAGAAGTTATAGAATACGCTGCTCATGCTGAGTGTTTTTCAACTCATCCAATAGCAACTTCCATATTAGCTAAGTACAGCAAGGAAGTTGATAAGAATAAAATTGAAGATTACAGTGAAATACCGGGTCACGGAATCAGAGTAAAGGTCCATGGGAAGGAAATCCTCACTGGTAACACTAAGCTGATGGATAAAGAGAATATTAAATATAATAAGGTGGATTCCCTCGGAACCATAGTGCATGTATCAGTAGACAAGAAGTATGCTGGATATATAGTCATATCTGACGAAATAAAAGAGGATTCAAAGGAAGCAATTAGAGCATTAAAGGAACTTGGAATCAAAAAGACCATCATGTTGACAGGAGACAACAAGAAGGTTTCTGAAAAAATAGGTAGAGAATTAGGACTTGATGAAGTCCATTCAGAGCTATTGCCAGTAGATAAGGTAGAAAAACTTGAAGAGATTGATAACAAGAAATCATCTAAGGGAAAACTGATATTTGTAGGAGATGGCATCAACGATGCCCCAGTTCTCGCCAGGGCAGATATTGGTATAGCCATGGGAGGATTAGGTTCTGACGCTGCAATTGAAGCAGCAGATGTGGTGATAATGACAGATGAGCCTTCTAAGATAGCTACAGCGATTGAGATTGCTAAAAGAACCCAGAAGATAGTATGGCAGAATATTATATTTGCCATAGGCATAAAGCTATTGTTCTTAGGAATGGGAGCCTTTGGAATTGCCACCATGTGGGAAGCAGTATTTGCAGACGTAGGTGTGGCTGTAATTGCCATACTAAATTCCATGAGGGCTATGAAATATTAGTGGGTAGTTGTATGGTAAGCTTTTATTTTAAAATATAATGTAAGTTTAGGCATAATTAAAGGCATACTAGCAAAAATTAAGCCTCCGGGCTACAAGATTTGTGAAATATCTCAGCTTGCGAAACCGATTTGCGTATTCACTTCGTTCAGGACGCAAATGCAATAGTTTTGCTTCGCCGGATACTTCATTCAAATCTTTCCGCAGTCGGCTCTTATCTCTGCGAGTATGCCTCTTTGTTATATGCCTCACTTTAGCTAAACAGCAGCATAATCTATAAGACCTTAGGTCCGACTATAGACTACTCA
>Ga0134092_1003285_pt1 | contig 11078 bp, 10 predicted proteins | sample 3_6taG_FD_94454 | JGI IMG/M metagenome (GOLD analysis project Ga0134092, IMG submission 94454) | Switchgrass degrading microbial communities from high solid loading bioreactors in New Hampshire, USA - 3_6_20_6_A3 metaG | ecosystem: Engineered > Bioreactor > Semi-continuous > Anaerobic >...
AGCAGCTCGGCGGATGTACTCACTCATCTGCGTCGGACAGACTCATAGCCGGAGCCTACCTTATAGGTGCAGGTGTCACCGGTGGTACTCTGACGGTTGAGGATGTTATTCCGGACCATCTGGAGCCCTGTATTGCAAAGCTCTCTGAAATCGGCATGTCTTTTGAACGGACCGGAAATTCTGTAACTGCATACGGCGCAGGCAGGATCAGGGCAACAAGGATACGGACCGGGAAATACCCCATGTTTGAAAGTGATTTCCAGCAGCCCATGACTGTACTTCTGCTCAAGGCGCACGGCAGAAGCACCATATCCGACAGGATATATCCCAAACGCTTCAACCACTGTGAACAGCTTAACAGGATGGGTGCGGATATAAGCGTAGGAAACGGAATAGCCCGTATCAACAGCTACAGACCCCTTACAGGCACATGGGTGCATGCGGGAGACATACGGGCAGGCACCGCTCTTGTACTCGCAGGCCTCCTTGCCGACGGCACCACCAGGATCACCGGTGTCGAACATATAGAAAGAGGCTATGAAGACATAGTCAGAGATTTCAGATTGCTGGGGGCTGATATCTCACTGGTCACCGGAGATGCCGCAGAAGTCAGCGAATCCGGTCTGATCAGCTCCAGCCATGCCGGCACATGATTTTTACGCATTCAAAAATCCCGGGGCCGTAAGGCTGCCGGGATTTTTATATATAAAGCAGCGGGGCCGCGGCCCCCTGCCGTGTAGTTGATAGCACGTTCCTCAGACCGTCCGCATCCTGTTATGGATCCTTCGATGTGTCAGCATCATGTTTCTTCCCCGAAGGTGAGCTTAAGGCTGACCTTATTACCGTTCCTGTCAACAACGACGGTTACGGTATCACCGGGCTTGTAAGACTCCTTGATTTTATCCAGATCACTGACTGTTTCGACAGTTTTGCCGGCCATCGATACTATTATGTCACCTATCCTTATACCGGCCTTTTCGGCACCGCTGCCCTGCGCCACACTTGTGATATATATTCCCTTTGCAAGACCGTAATAGCTTGCATATATACTGGATATCTCCCTGCCTGAAATGCCTATATACGGTCTGCCCTTAACATATCCGTACCTGATAAGCGAATTGACTATCGGCCATGCATCATTAATCGGTATTGCAAAGCCCAGCCCTTCCACACCGGATGCAGCGATTTTTGCGGAGTTTATACCGATAACCTGTCCCTGTGAATTAAGCAGCGCACCTCCGCTGTTGCCTTCATTAATAGCAGCATCAGTTTGTATCAGATTCATGGTCCTGCCGTTTATATCTATGGTTCTGTTCAATGCACTGATCACACCTACCGTAACAGACCCTGCAAACTCCATTCCCAGCGGGTTTCCTATGGCTACAGCCAGTTCTCCAACTTCCAGCTTTGACGAATCACCTATTTCAGCTGTCGGCAGACCCTTCAGGTCGATCTTTATCACTGCCAGGTCAGTCTTTTCATCGCCGCCCTTGAACTCTGCCTTTGCCTCTCTTCCGTCAGGCAGGAATACCTCAAGGATGGTCCTTGAACTGGTTCCTTTTTTCGGGTCGGCTCCGCTGACAACATGGTAATTGGTCATTATATATCCGTCTTCGGTAATTATAATTCCTGACCCTTCACTTACCTGATTATTCGAGCTTCCGAAATAGTTGTACCTGGTTCCGGAAATGGTCATCCTGATACCGACTATGGACGGTCCGGCTGCCTTTGCTATGGCTGTTACTGATGAATTCTTCGCCAGTGCCAGGCTGCTTGCATTTGAACCGGTTCCAGCTGTACCCCGGACAGCATCCCTTGCAGCATTACTGTCGCCTGTCTCGGTTGCTGCGCTTTCCTCAGCGGCTGATGCATATAAACCGGCTTGTTCATCATCTGATGATCCTTCTGTCTGCTGTACCTGATCTGACAACTGCGCTTCATTCCCGGAATCCACCGCTGCCTTATCAGCTACAGCCATCCTGACTGCCTCCAGTTCTGCGGAAAACTTGCCGTACAGAATACTCCCGACTGTCACGCTGCAAAGTATCGAAGTCACAAGTATTACTGCTATATACGACAGTAATCCTGATCTTCTTTTGGCAGGCCGCCTGTAAGTCTGGTAATATTCATTTTTATCGTATTTATCGTAATCGAAACCGTTATACATCTCTGATACCTCCCATAATGTTTTTTGATCTATCTGTATAGCCTGTATGAATATCGTACAGGAGTACATCGATGCAAATGCTCCGGCTTGTCATAAAGCCGAAGGTCCACCCCTTCACAGGAGTAAGGTTTTATCACATAAGGCATATCTTTATTTCAATTGAATATTACCCTAAATTTATGACATATTTTCAAAAATATTTTGAACAATTTGTTAAATCAAAATTAAGATTTGGTAACAGAATAATCCCTGTGCTGCTGCCCGGTTATTGCAGTTCACCGGTCAAAAAAGAAAGATTTGATCATTGCCAGATACTCTCGAATGTACATCATTAATGCACCATCAGCGGTGTCTGATGCCAGTGCGTGCGCCCTGAAGCCGTTCCTCCCGGCCAGCATCCGTGAACGGTATACATGAAAATCATTGGTTATAAAAGTGATCTCGTCAGCCGGAGCACCGGTTCTCTGCTCTATGATCTCTTTTGCAAACCGGAAATTCTCCATCGTGCTCGAAGCCTTTGGCTCCAATATAATACGGTTATCCTCTATGCCCGCGGCAACAAGGTACCTGCGCATGGCCTCAGCCTCTGTGATGGTCTCTCCCTTTCCCTGTCCTCCTGATACTATCACTACAGTATCAGGATGTCGCTTAAGGTATCCGGCCCCTGTTTTCAGACGTTCATACAGTGATGGTGACGGCTCTTCACCGGCGAGTCCTGCCCCCAGTATCAGCAGATAATCTGTCTCCGTCTCAGGATCGGATGAGGCACCTGAAAGAATCAGGCCCATAACCGCTGCAAACTGCAGAACAAAAGCACAGAGCAATATCAATATTACTGTTTTGCCTCTGCTTTTTCTTCTGACTCTGGATATTACCTTCTGCTCTTTTATTCCGTTCATATGCCGCTCCGTAAATCCCCGTCATATTCTCTGAAAACGATCCGGCAGTCTTATTATACCTAATTTTTATTTTATTTTCCACATCAGCGAAAAAGTATGTTAGCCATGTAAAACCGGCTAAATTTAAATACATTGTAAAAGAGACAGTTCCTGCAAACACAATATCGCACAGGATTGACTGTGTCCACGGGATCTGTCTCTCTGCTGCATCAAATGTGGCAATCTGTACTGTTACTTCTTTTTTGTCACGTATTCGGCAGAAACATATCCTTTGACGCCCTTTGACGTAACAACATTATACCATCCGTTGCTTTCGGAAATAATCGTCAATGTCTCGTTTTTATACAATTTGCCCAGTATGCTCGATGAGGTGGTCGGTTTTGACCTCAGATTAAGCACGGCAACATTTACTACACCTTTAACCTGTGTGGTCTGTTGTGTGTTCTGCTGCGGATTCTGCTGCGGGTTCGTCTTATCGGCATTCTTGTCGCTGCCGCCAGTTTCGGCCGGTTTTGACGGATTCGCTGCAGTTCCGGATTTCAATGCTTTTATTTCATCCTGCAAAGTCTTAATAAGCTTCTCCTGCTCTGTCAACTTCGTTTTGAGTTCATCATTTGTCTTCAGCAGTGACTGTATTTGCGCTGAAAGCTGATCGAATGCCGCATCCACATAGCTCTTGCTTACGATCGGATCCTGTTCCGATCCGGGTACGGCTGTCTGATTAATTGCTGATACGATATTCAGGCTCAATGATATGACCAAAAGAAGCATTAATGCGGCTGCTGCAAATTTAGACCGACGTTTCATCCCTTCCCTCCTTGTCATTTGTGCTTGTCGAATTATCCGATAATTAATCCTGTATTATCATTATAACTCAGCAATGGCGCATTTTGGTTACAGATTCCTTAAAAAAACATGACAAACACAAAAAAGCAATACATGAGAAACTGCAGGCAAAAAATGACGAGCCAAAAAGATAAGAACAATTATAATAAAATTATTCCATATATAGAACAGGGACAGGACAATGCATATTAAAACGGTCTTAAATCCGGAAAGCGGCATGCTTCCGGACAAGGATTTCATGAATAAATTCCTGACTATTGCAATACCGGTCACATTACAGCAGTTTTTGACTTCTTCCCTGAATCTGACCAACAACATCATGGTCGGACAACTGGGTGATTCCAGTGTTGCTGCCGTCGGTCTTGCGAATCAGGTTTATTTCGTGCTCAGTGTTATACTGTCCGGCATAGGAGGAGGAATATCGGTATATATATCGCAGTTCTGGGGAAGCCAGAAGTACGATCAGGTCAAAAAAGTTGTTTCACTGAGCATGGTCATAACACTCACCGCTGCACTGATATTCTTTTTGCCGTCATTTATTGCCCCCAGATTCGTACTGACTCTCTTATCAACTGATGTCAGTGTCATAGAACTCGGCAGTGAATATCTCAGGCCTGTGAGCATCAGCTTTTTGCTCATGACTTTCTCTGTTTGCTTTTCAAGTGCCCTGCGAAGCACCGGCCATGTCAGACTCCCTCTTGCCGCCAACTTTGCAGGCATTATTACGAATACCGTTCTGAATTATGTACTCATATTCGGGAAGCTCGGATTCCCGGCAATGGGTGTGGCAGGCTCCGCTTATGCCACTGTCATTGCACGGCTTGCTGAGTCTGCGATCATTTTATGGGCGGTATATGCCGCCAAAAGCATCACAGCCATCAAACTCAAGGATATGCTGAATATAGGCACAGACCTTGTGAAACGGTTTTTCCGCACTTCCGGCGAGCTTATAATAAAGGACGGAGTGTGGGCAATCGGAACCTCGATTTATATGGTGATATATGCATTAATGAGCACTGAGGCAGCAGCCGCTGTCAATATAACCTCGACCATCAGGAGTATGTGCTTCATATTTTTTCAGGGCGTGTCCGCCGCATGTCTGATAATGGTCGGCAACAAGATAGGCGAGAATGACAGGGAGACCGCATATAATTATGCGCGCAGGTTCCTCAGTATCACCATCGGTATTTCCGTTGTCATATGTCTTCTCCTGATATTAATAAGGCCTTTGGTGCTGGCTCCGTATAAGGTATCCCAAACAGTTGCCGACAGTTCAATGGGTCTTCTGGTGGCAGCTGCTGTCCTGCTGCCCTTCCAGTCATACGCCAGCGTCGCCATCGTCGGCGCCATGAGAGGCGGCGGCGACATCAGGTTTACAATTTTCCTTGACATAACAGCAGTCTGGTTCATCGGAATGCCTTTGGCATGGCTGTGCGGATTGGTGCTCCGCCTTGATATCGTATGGGTGTTCCTGCTTGTAACTCTGCAGGAAGTATACAAGGCAGCCATGTGTTTCCGGAGGATAAGATCGAAAAAATGGATAAACAACGTAATCCAGGGTATATGATCAGCCGGCTCCGCAAAGCTTGCTCAGAAGCCGCCACCTTTCCAGTTTTTCATCGAATGGCAGCGTATAGGCAGGACTTGTTGAAGGCAATATATACATCTCTTTATCATCCCCGCCTATCCCCTGCCTTGTGACGAAGCGTCTGTATAAGCTGGCGGCAGGCCCTCCATTGAAGCAGATATATTTTATTCCGGGATACATTTCGAAAAATCCGGAAAAATCGTTGGGCTCCGGGTTTCTTATATCGCTGTCGCTGCTTCCTTCCCTTTCACAGGCCTTCAGGACATCCCACAGTGCAATGCCGTGGTCCAGCAGAAAAGCCTTGCGAAGCTCGTAATCCTCATCCGGCTCAGAACCGAAAAGAGCATAGATTATCCTCCAGAATGCATTACGGTCAAATCCATAGTATTGCTGCTTCTTCAGCGACATGACGCCCGGCATGGTTCCAAGTATCAGAATATTGCAGCCTTTATCAACGATGGGAGCGAAGGAATATATCCTCATGATTCTGAAATCACACCCTCAAGCACGGTCTTCTCCAGTTCATTCCATATTCTGTCCGTTCCCTCTCTGGTTTCTGATGAATATGCAATCAAATTCACATCCGCCTTGAGTCCAAGGATCTTCCTTATCTCAGACAGCCTTCCCTGTATCTGCCCCCGTGATATCTTGTCCGCTTTTGATGCAATGACCATGTGGGATAAGCCTCTCTCAGATATCCAGTCATACATCATCCTGTCGTCAGCTGTAGGCGCATGCCGTATATCAACCAGCATAATGACAGCTGTAAGCTGCTTTCTGGTATTCAGATATGTTTCGATCATTTCGCCCCATGAAGCCTTTTCTTCTTTTGATACCTTTGCGAACCCATAGCCGGGCAAATCGACAAAGTACAGCGTGTCATCTATGTTGTAGAAATTGATGCCCCTTGTTTTGCCCGGTTCGGCAGAAACCCTGGCAAGACCCTTCCTGTTCAAAAGCGCATTGATGATCGAAGACTTGCCCACATTGGATCTGCCCACGAACGCTATTTCCGGCAGATCGCCGTCCGGGTACTGATCGGGCTTTACTGCTGTAAGTTCATATCGGGATTTGCTGATATCCATGATGTACTCTCCTTACCTGCCTTTTCATTAACAAGCAACTATATTATACTAAAAAAAGCCGGTTTATATAAATCTCTCTGCTGCAATGCATCTTGAACCAGAGCAGAAAAGCAATATGCCGTTTAACCGGCTTAAAAAAAGTATTCCCGGGAGTCCGTATGCTTAAAAAACCAATAATAACAATATCCGTTCAGGAACTGCTCGAATACTCGCTGCGGTCAGGAGACCTTTCTGCCGCAGTATACTCACCGTCACGCGCTCAGCAGGGCACCAGAGGCCACGCAGCAGCACGGGAGCTGATGTCTCAGATGCTGTCTGTTGAGACAGAATATGAGGCAGAGGTACCGATCTCCTTCCGTATGGAAGGCAATACTGTAACACTGGAGGTCAGCGGCAGGATAGACGGCCTGCTGAAGGATGCCTCAGGCTTCACTGTACATGAAATCAAAACAACCCTGCTCGACCTGGATCAGATAGATCACGACCATAATCAGCAGCACTGGGCGCAGGCCAAATGCTATGCCTGTATGCTTGCGCACAGGTACGGACTCGACTATGTCGCTGTCCGGCTGACATACTACCAGTTGGATACAAATGAGGAGAAATCGTTTACAGACCTGTACAGTATAGATACACTTGATGAATTCTTCATGCCGCTGGTCAATGAAGCATTGGACCGGCATGAAATGATCCATGGCTGGGGAATCGTGCGGGACAGGTCCATAGAGCAGCTGGATTTTCCTTATCCGGACTTCCGTCTTGGTCAGCGGGAGCTTATGGATGACATGTATGACGCCATCGAAAACAAGGAGATCCTTTTTGCACAGGCTCCCACCGGTACCGGCAAAACTGTCGCATCGCTGTATCCAGCAGTAAAGGCGCTGGGCGACGGCCTTATATCAAAAATATTTTATCTTACGGCCAAGACAACAACAAGGAGCCTGGCTGAAAAGTCCCTGGACGATATGCGTAAAAAAGGACTGCGGATAAAATCCATCACGATAACGGCAAAAGAGAAAATATGCTTTTATAATGAACAGGCATGCAATCCGGAAATATGTGATTATAAGGTAAATTACTACGGAAAACTGAAGGAGGCCGTTTCAGATGCTATGCAGCTGGACTCACTGGACAGGTCTGCAATAGAGCAATTGGCTGCCCGGCACTCCATCTGCCCCTTCGAGCTGTCACTGGATCTTTCTGTTTTATGTGATGTGATTATATGTGACTACAACTATCTTTTTGATCCCAGGGTGAGCCTGAGGCGGTACTTTTCCCGGCGCAGGAACTATTGCTTTCTTGTGGATGAGGCCCATAACCTTGTCGACAGAGCCAGGGAAATGTATTCGGCGGAGCTTTCAAAGTATGCATTCTTCAGACTTAAGAAAGCAGTGAAGAATGATCTTCCTGCTATATACGAGCCACTGGACAGGCTGTATAAATTCTTCCTTGATACATCAAAACAGATGTCACAGGATGGGGACGAAAATACAGGCAGTTTTTACCGTGTACGAAGATCACGTCCCGACGAGCTTTGCGAACTGCTGGAGCGTTTCACGGAAATGCTTGGAGACATGCTCGGCAAGTTCCCGGATTTTTCTTTCATGGATTCTTTGCTGGAAGTATATTATGACTGTCTCCATTTTATCAGGATAGCCGGCATGTATGATGAAAATTATGTCACCTGCTTTGAAAAAACGGCGGGAGATTTTAAAATCAAGCTGTTCTGCGTTGACCCTTCGGGGCTGCTGCGGGATGTTATGAAGAAAGGCAGGGCATCCATACTGTTCTCAGCCACTCTCACTCCGACAGAGTACTTTACATCAATGCTGGGCGGCGGCGAAGATGCCCGCGTGTCTGTAATACCATCACCCTTTCCCAGTGAAAACCTGTGCGTATACATCGACGATACCGTATCGACAAAGTATAAGACCAGGCAGTTTTCCTATGACAGGATAGCCCAAATAATAATTGAGACCGCAACCGTAAAAACAGGCAACTATATGGTGTTCTTCCCGTCCTTTGATTACCTGAACGAGGTCTTTTACCGATTTATGGGGATCAGCCGCGGTATCCGCACTCTCTGTCAGACGCCCGGAATGTCCGAAGCTGCAAGGCAGGGATTCCTCTCAGAATTTGAACAGACCGGGGAAACAAGCCTTGTGGGGTTTGCCGTGATGGGAGGTGTCTTTGGCGAAGGCATAGACCTGACCGGAGATAAGCTTTCCGGGGCCATCATTGTAGGTGTGGGCCTTCCTCAAATATGCAATGAAAGGAATGTTATCCGCTGCTACTTTGACGAGCGGTCAGGAAACGGCTTTGCATATGCCTATGTATATCCGGGGATAAACCGGGTACTGCAGGCAGCGGGACGTGTCATTCGTACCGAGAATGATACGGGCGTGGTTATTCTGCTGGATGAGCGTTTTTCACACCATACTTACAGTGAACTCCTCCCCCCTGAATGGAGCCCGATCCAGAGAGCATCGGACGGATATGAACTGCGGGACGTGCTGCAGGATTTCTGGGGTTATTAGTACACCCTTAGCAAACCCTCAGTAACCCGGCGATATGGTTAACCGGCATCCTATACCCTGTATTTGGCAGTCCCTTACCAAATTATCCGATTTGCTTCATCAATGTCAATCGGTGAACCTGTAGACCTGATCCCTCGTAAACGTCCACTCCGGAGTTACGAGTTCATCTCCGAAATCCAGAGGATACCACGGGTTTGTGTCGGAATTGGCCGGATTCTTCAGTATATGAATATCCTGGGCCGGCATATAGCTTTGGGCAATAATAAAGATTCTTTCACCTGTCTGAGGATTTTCCGCCATATCCATTACGATCACACAGTGGCCGGGAAAGCCTCCTTTCAGGAACACATCCCCCGGCTTCAGATCCTCCGCAGGGATATTCTCCATTTCCCGGGAAAGTGACTGGGTTCCGGCATAAGCAAAAACCAGATCAAGATATTTTCTGAAGTTTTCATAACTGTCATCCCGGCTCCCACGGTTAACCCACCTGGCTTCATTGCCGGAGACCACGATTCTTGAGCCATCCATCCATTTTACATATTCTGCGTTAAAGCCGCTGGTGAAGCTGAAATGAATTTTTTCGAACTGTTTCGTTTTAAACAGGTATTCGGCTCTCAGCCTTATCACTGCATCGGCGCACTGCTGCAGATCTCTGGTGCCCACATCTATATCAAGAACCGCAGCATGTACATCAGAGGGCTTTATAGTACCGTTATAATATCTGACTTCAGTGCCATGAGGCTTTAACGGAAAGTCCCTCAAAAACATTCCGAAGGAGCCAGCTTCCAGTTCTACGCGTTCAAAACCTGCCGGCACAAGGAACCTTTCCCCGACAGTCATCCCTGCATCATTGATAAATTCTTCAGTCTGCTTCGATGCTTTTTCCCCAACATTATCTTCAAAGGCAGAAGCTCCTGCATTTGCGTTTTCATTCGGGTGACGCCGCGGCTCTGCATCGTCACGGAGCCTGCTTACACCTGGTCCATATCCGCTCCCGGCATCATCACCGTCTCCATTCCCCGGAGCAACAGATAAAATACGGTCGTGCGAAAGTGTGAGCAAAGCTGACAGTATCAGGATCAGCATAATCAGCAGTATAACAAAAGCCTTTTTCATTTTCTGGTTACTCTCCGCTTCTGGTCATTATCCATTTCCGGATAATTGCAGTCTTATGTCAGCATAGACGGATAAAAAACGGAAAATGTTTCAAACCAGTTTCCTGTTGGAATTACTATTATCGGATGCATGATACTTCAAATATATAATGGCATTTTGAGCAATACTATTTGTATGTCTATCTGCAAAAAATCTATCGCGAAAGGAAGTTATCAGATATGAAAGCGTACATCGACAGAGACGGCTGCATTGCCTGTGAATTATGCGCAACCACATGTCCTGATGTATTCCGCATGGCTGACGATGGTCTCGCGGAGGTTCATGTGGACGAAGTGCCTGAAGACTCCAGGGAGTGTGCCAAAGAAGCAGAGGAAGGCTGCCCTGTATCTGTCATCAAGGTAGAAGAATAGCAATCACGTGATCCGGGGGACGGTTCTGCCAATTGGCAGTACCAGTTGCTCATTGCAGCAATGTTAACCGTCCTCCCCGATTACATTCATTCCTTCGATGACCCGATATATCCTTTCTGCAGTCCTGCCTGATCTGATTCGGGCTGCGATCGCGGCCAACGGTCATGCACTGATTATATGTTGACCTTCTTCCAGAACATCGGAGTAAACAGCAACAGCACAGGGAATATTTCCAGTCTGCCTGCTATCATGCAAAAGGAAAACACAGCCTTGCTCAGCACTGAATAGGATGAGAAATTGCCCATGGGACCAACTATTCCCAGGCCGGGGCCCACATTGCCGATAGTAGTGGCAACGGCAGTAAAATTCGAGACCATGTCCTTTCCATCGAGCGATACGATGAGCACTGCCGCGGCAAAGATTGTTATAA
>Ga0134092_1003288_pt1 | contig 11074 bp, 7 predicted proteins | sample 3_6taG_FD_94454 | JGI IMG/M metagenome (GOLD analysis project Ga0134092, IMG submission 94454) | Switchgrass degrading microbial communities from high solid loading bioreactors in New Hampshire, USA - 3_6_20_6_A3 metaG | ecosystem: Engineered > Bioreactor > Semi-continuous > Anaerobic > Digestate...
CCATATCATGGACCGATTACGGCATAGAGCTTGCCGGAACGGCCGCTAACGGGATAGAGGCACTGGAACTCGTAAAGTCGGTCATGCCTGCTATCCTGCTGACAGACATAAGAATGCCAGGAATGGATGGACTTAAGCTCATAGATGCTGCCAGGAAGATCGTACCTGATATAAAAAGCATACTGCTGACAGGTTATCAGGATTTTGACTATGCTCATACAGCTATAAAACTTGGAGCCATAGAATACATACTTAAGCCTTCTGACCCGTGCGAAATCGTCGATGCTGTTCTGAAAGCAAAAAAACAGATAGATGAAGAAAGGAGACAGAGGCAGGAAAGGGAAATGGCTCAGAGGCAGCTCAGCAGCATGCAGCATATCCTGTTGAACGCCCTCATTGTAGACAACCTCAGCTCCGCTGCGGCTACCGGCAGGAATGACGGAGAAGCTTTTGATATCAGCCGGGATATGACCGATTGGGCCGAAGCCGGAACATCTGAACCGGGACTGTCCCTGGACTGCTGTACAGACGTTGCAGGGCATGCTGTCTGTAAGGTTAAGAACCCTGTCATCAGAAAGGTGCTTGATTATATAGAAAGCAATTATATGGAAGATTTAACCCTTGTCAATGTATCCCGACATGTCTTCATGAATCACATTTATCTGGGCAGGCTCATAAAGAAGGAGACGGGGGAAACCTTCCTTGAGATACTGACCCGTATAAGGCTGCGGAAGGCCTGTGAAATGCTCGGTGATCTGTCCCTGAAGACCTATGAGGTAGCTGAAAAGGTTGGAATCAGGGATTCTGCGTATTTCAGTCAGGTTTTCAAAAAGTATTTTGGCCTGACACCGTCGGAGTACAGGGAAAAGGTCATATACCCCAGATAGAGCGGCCTTTGAATTTACCTGCTTTAAGAAACGCTCAAACCAAATAATCGATACAGGTGAGCCATGATGCGGTTCAGGGACATGCCGATACGAAACAAGCTGATGATAACATTTCTTGCACTTATAATCCTGCCTGTCATTACTATAGGCATTTTTTCATTCTACACGTCACAGGGACTTCTGAAGCAAAAAACAGAGCAATATGCCAATGACATCCTGATGGAAACGGGCGAAAATGTCGATGTCAAGCTGCGAGAAATAGAAAGAGTTTCATTTCAGATCGTTTCGAACATGACGATCCAGGAGGCCTTAAGAAAAGCCAACATGGGAATAGAGGACGAATATGAAAGAATAAGCGTTGAAAGAGCCATAGACAACCAGCTGAAAGGATTCGTCCCGCTGGATCTGGATATTGCCGCAGTGCAGGTGGTGTCGCTTTCAGGTACCGTATATTATGTGAACCCGGGGTCTGTGACCATAGAGATCAGTGAAAATGAAAAAAGAGCGCTGGAGGACGGCAAGGGAAGTGCTGTGTGGTTCGGCACCAATCCGGGCACACAAACGATCAAAATCGGCAGGGCCATAAACAGCATCGTCAATCAGGAGCTAATAGGATATGAGCTTATAATGATAAAAGAAAGCTCGGTCTATGATATCTACAGCAGGACTGACCTGTTCAAAAGCGGAAGCATATTTATTTCGGATACCGACGGAAGGATAATATCCCACAAGGACAAAAAGAACTTGGATATGTCCATAGAAAATGTCGCATCAGGCCTGACAAAGGACAGCGTAAAGAACAGCTTCATTACCGCCGAGGTCAACGGGGCGGCCAACTACGTTGCATCAAGGTCAATAAACAAGGGCCTGTGGAGGATAACAGCCATAATACCCATAGAACAGTACGAGTCGGACATCATTATGCTGAGATACTGGATCATGGGGATCTGTGCCGTATGCTGCATTTTGGCGCTGCTGCTGTCGCTGAGGATATCGGACAGCATTTCCAAACCGCTCCGGGATCTTTCAGCGATGATGAAAAAAGTGGGGAAGGGGGATTTCGATGTCTCGATTTCATCCGACTCGAAGGATGAGGTCGGTATACTCAGCATACATTTCAACAGGATGGTCTCCCAGGTCCAGAAGCTTATCCAGGAAGTGTATCAGGAGCAGTATCTCAAGCAAAGGGCCGAGCTCAAATCTCTGAGAGCCCAGATCAATCCCCACTTTCTCTACAATACTCTCGAATCGATAAACTGGATGGCCAGAATAAAAAATGTCCCGGAAATAGGGGAAATGGTAAAGGCGCTTGGTGATCTGATGCGTGCCAGTATCAGCGGTGATGATTTCATCACCATCAGCGACGAGGTCGTGAACATATCGAATTACCTGAAAATACAGAAGTTCAGATATGGTGACCGGTTTGAAGCGCACATCTGCATCAGCCCCGAAATAGGAGATGTAAAAATTCCGAAGCTGATACTCCAGCCGATAGTGGAGAACTCCATCGTACACGGCCTTGAGAACAAGGTCGAAAGCGGACGTATCGAAATAACCGGAAGGCTGGAGGAAGGCAATGTGGTCATTACGATCAGCGACGACGGAGTCGGTATGGAAGAAGAGAAGGTAGACATGCTCACAAGGCTGTTTAACGAATACAATCAGCAGGGTTTTGCCGATCCTGCCGCATCGGGTCTGAAGAAAGGAAAGGATGACGACATGCATACGCATATCGGCCTCATCAATGCGGACCGAAGGCTCAGAATCTATTACGGCAGGGAGTATGGGCTATCCATATCATCATCAAAAGGCAGGGGGACCTGTGTAAGGATAGTATTGCCCGCAGGATCCCAGGTAACTGACGCAGTTCTCGAAAAAAGTTGATTTTTTAAAACAATATGTTTATATTGTGGTATTTTATTCATTATTTAGCAGGACTACAATTTTTAAAAGAGTACTCTAGTTAATTTTTTAAGGAGGATTGTGTTCGTATGAAAAGAATCTTGGCCTTAGTTCTTTGCGTATGCGTAGCTTTCACGTTCCTGATGACTGCATGCGGGAACAAAACTGGCGAAACCGGCGGAACGGCCTCTGGCAAAAAGGTCGAACTGCAGATTTCGTGCTGGGGTATCGAAACTGATCCCAACTCCGTGATCATCAAGGAAGCAGTTGAACTGTTCAATCAGAAGAACACATTGAATGCCGTTGCAAAGGTCACATTCACCGAGCAGGAACAGTACAAGACGAAGATAGCTGCTGAGATGGCAGCCAATGAAGTTCCTGATGTGTTCAATACCTGGGCTGCCGGTTTCCTCAAACCGTTCGTGAAGGCAGGCAAGGTATATGATCTAACCGACAAGCTCAACAAAGATACCGAGTGGAAGAACAGATATGTTCCCGGAGTCTATTCGTCACTTGAGTTCGACGGAAAGGTCTATGCACTTCCTACGACCCAGACTGTTGCATGTCTCTTCTACAACAAGGCTATATTTGACAAATACGGCCTTAAAGAGCCGAAAACCTTTGACGATCTGAAGAATATCATCAAGGTACTCAATGATAACGGCATCACTCCTTTTGCACTGGGCAATAAGGCTCCGTGGGTCGGTGCAATGTTCAGTGAGCTCATTATCAACAGAGTCGGCGGCACCGAACCTTACAATAAAGTATATGACGGCACCGGTACATGGGAAGATCCTGCATTCATCGAAGCAGGAAAGATAATGCAGGAACTGGTCAACATGAAGGCATTCCCCGAAGGCTTCAACGCTCTTGACAATGACCCTGCACAGGCAGACTTCAAAGCAGGCAAGTGCGGAATGCTGGTCATGGGAAGCTGGGCTATACAGCAGCTTTACAATGATATGAAGGACACTCTCGGCGTTTGCAAGTTCCCGGAAATCACCGGAGGAAAAGGAAATGCTGACAGCTGGGTCGGACAGCCTGACCAGAGCTTTGCAATATCAGCAAAAAGTAAGGCTGTGGATGCAGCTGCTGAGTTCATCAAGACTATATCCGATCCTGTGATCCAGAACAAGCTGAGTGAGGCAGGAAACCTCGTTGCTACCAACATCAATCCTGATCCTGACAAGGTAAATCCTGTGTCCAGGCAGGTCGGCGAGCTCCTGAAGGATATGAAGGAACTGTTCGTATTCTATGATGTAGGCCTTGGCGCTACCATAGGAAATGAATTCAACAACACTATCCAGGCTATAACTGCAGGACAGTCAGTTGAGGAATCCTTCAAAGCACTCCAGCAGTTCACGGAGCAGAACAGGGAAGAATAATAACGGATTCTGACAAACCATTCTGACGATCTTGTGGCCGGGTCTTGTTTCGGGCCCGGCCGCAGGATCATAAACCCCGGCCGCAGGATCGTATAACGAGGCGGTCGATACTTTAAATTGCCAGTTATTTCATTTGTCTCATAGAAGGAGCAAAATAATGGTATCAATGACCAGAAACAAAAAAACCATCATACTGTTTCTTTTGCCGGCGCTTCTGATTTATATTTGTGTAGTTGCAGCACCGGTATTCAGTACGGTATACAACAGTTTCTTCAAGTGGAACCTTGTCGATGCGAAGAAATTTATAGGTTTCAATAACTTCACACAGTTGTTCACGATCGATAAAATATTCAAGACCAGTCTCAACAATACACTGCTGCTCATGGTTCTGTCGATCGTCATTCAGGTACCTCTGGCGATCCTGCTTGCTGTAGCGATAACAAGCGTGACCAGAGGCAAGAGATATTTCAAGACAGTCTATTTCATGCCGAATATATTGGCAAGTGTTGCAGTAGGCTTACTGTGGTCGTTTATTTACAATCCTGAATTCGGCCTTATTAACAGGTTCCTTATAGCAATTGGTCTTGAAAACAGTACGGGACTTTGGCTCGCCGACCAGAAAACGGTGCTTCAGTCCATCATGGTCGTAATATGCTGGCAGTTCATCGGTTATCACATGATACTGTATCTGGCTGCCATAGAGAATATACCGCCCAGTATCAGCGAGATGGCCACCATCGACGGTGCAGGGGCATGGAAAAGGTTCACAGGCATAACACTGCCAATTATAAAGCCTATCATAGGCATTGACACGGTTTTGATAGCCACAGGTTCTCTGCGTTACTTCGATCTGATCTATGTAATGTCCAACGGCGGTCCCAACCATTCCAGCGAAGTCATGGCGCTTTACATGTATTATAAATCTTTCAGGGATATGCAATACGGATATGGCAGCGCTATTGCCGTGGTGCTGCTGTGTATGTGCCTTCTGGTCACCGTAGTGCTGAACAGGCTGTTCAGGACTGAGGACATTGAGTACTACTAAAAGCGGCCTGTTGCCAACAAAGCCTTTTGAAAAGGAGAGTTTTCTGTAAATGACCGGAAACCATAAGAAAAAGATATCTGATGCGATTTTGTTCGCTGTGCTTGCCATAGTGTCATTGACATATTTGTATCCTTTATTGTGGCTTATTATCAACTCACTGAAAACAGACGATGAGCTGTTTGCCAATCCCTGGTCCATCATTCCGTCCTTTCAGCTGTCGAATTACTCGACTGCATGGATATCAGGGAAGGTAGGCATAAGCTTTTTCAACTCAGTGCTGGTATCGCTGATATCGGTGGCAGTGACTATCGTTGTCGCATCGATGGCAGCATTCGCACTCAAAAGATTCAAGTGGAAATACTCAGGCTTGGTACTTGGCCTGTTTCTTATAGGCATCATGATACCGATCCATTCAACGCTTATACCGCTTTTTATGGTATTTAACCGGGTCGGTCTGCTGAACAGATATATATCGCTCGTATTGCCCTACGTTGCATTCGCACTGCCGACTTCGATATTCATTCTCAGCGGTTTCATGGCTTCATTCCCGAAGGAGATAGAGGAAGCGGCCATTATGGATGGCTGTGCAATGAGAGGAGTGTTCTGGAAGATCATATTCCCGCTTTCCAAAACTCCGATTGCAACGATTTCTATATTCAACTTTGTTAATGCATGGAATGAGCTGATGTTTGCTCTGATCTTCATGTCAGACGAAAACAAAATGACACTGCCCGTCAGCCTTACGAGGTTCAAGGGACAGTATTCGACAAACTGGACCATACAGTTGGCAGCTGTGGTGATCATGGTGGTTCCGAGCCTTGTTACTTACTTCTTCCTGAATGACAAGATCATCAAGAGTCTTACGGTGGGTGCCGTGAAGGGATAAACCAACACAAAAACAGACCCGGAAGGTGTTTTAGACAATCAGATGATCCGGTCAACGGCCGGATCATTGTCATGCTGATCAGAGTCTGAAGCTTTGGTACACCGTGGGTCTGAACCTGTAATGAAGCGAGTTATTATGAATTACATATCTATATCGGGAAATCTTTATCAAGCTTCACATGAGTGAAGCTTTTTCTTTTTTCTGCATAGTCCGCAACTATCTGGCCCTTGCCCAGGAGCTTGTATTTGTATATTACAAGGCCCTCCAGACCAACCGGACCCCTGGCATGGAGCTTACCGGTGCTGATTCCTACCTCTGCTCCGAGGCCGTATCTGAATCCGTCACTGAATCTGGTGGAGCAGTTCCAGAAGACATTGCCCGAGTCGACCAGGGAAAGGAAGCGGGAGGCTCTCTGTTCATCGCCGGTCACTATTGCATCGGTATGACCGGAGCCGTATGTGTTGATATGATCTATTGCATCTTCGAGGCTGTCCACGATCCTGACAGACAGCTTGTAATCGAGATATTCTCTTTTCCAGTCTTCATTCGGGACCGGTTTTACATCTATGATCGCTGCGGTCCGGCGGCAGCCGAATATTTCCACATTCTTTTCATCAGCCGCTTTTTTGAAAAGGGGCAGGAAGGTCCCGGCTATATCCTTATGGACCAGAAGTGTTTCCATGGCATTACACACTGCCACATACTGAGCCTTTGAATCTATGGCGATACGCAGTGCCATATCCACATCCGCATATGAATCGATATAGCAATGGCATATGCCGTCTGCATGGCCCATGACCGGAATGTTGGTATTGTCCATGATGTATCTTACGAACTCATTGGAGCCTCTGGGGATTAACAGGTCCACATATTTGTCCTGTCTGAGAAGCTCGTTTATATCTGAGCGTGTTTCCAGCAGGCTGCACCAACCCTTCGGTATGCCCGCCTCCTCAGATGCCGAAATAATTATTCCTGCAAGCACCCGATTCGTTTCAAGGGCTTCGGAGCCGCCCTTCAGAAGCACACCATTGCCGCTTTTGAGGCAAAGGGTCGATATCTGCACCAGGGCATCCGGCCTGGACTCAAATATTATGCCTATTACCCCGATGGGGCTTGTTACCTTGTATAATTCCAGTCCATCATCCAGTTCAGTCGCAGAAAGTGTTTTCCCTACAGGGTCCTCGAGCCTGATGAGGCTGTGTATGCCGGATATTACATCATTAAGCTTTGCCTCGTCGAATTTGAGTCTCTTCAGCAGCGGCGCAGGCAGGTTTTCCGCTTCGCTTCTCCTGAGATCCTCATCATTTGCCCTGAATATTTCATCCTTATGATTCTGCAGCTCCTGTGCAATCCTCATAAGAGCGTTGTTTTTCAAATCCGTGGAACATGCAGCCAGCTTTTTGGATGCTGACTTAACATTGAAACAAACATCTGTAATACTCATAAAAACACCCCGAGCCAAAATGGTTTTTATTAGTATATCAAAAGCAGTATATGATGACAAGTGCAGCACGATGTCACAGGTACTGCCTGCAGAACGGGCAATACAGCAGGCCTTATCAGTAGATGGTCCGTGATTTTTCGTCAGGAATGCCGCTCTTTCTGAAAAAGTATGAATTAATCACGTCACGCCATTCACAGGCATGCTCAGCCTGTTCCTTAAGCCTTTCAAGGACGCGGGAATAGCAATCCCTGTCAATCAGGCCTTCAAGGCGCTTCCATCTGCCGATAAGCTCAGCAGCCCTGTCAGCACCCTCAAAATGCGTGTCATAAATATGCTGGATCAGTGTTTTGCCTGATTTCAGCCTGTGCCTGTAACTGATGCGGTGGAAGAATAAGAGCAGCTCCTCCGGGCAGGTTTCAGGGCTTTCATACATAGTCGAGTTGGGAGGGAAGTATCTGCCGGCAAAGCCGGTTCCTCCGGCAACGGTTCTGTCCACGCCTATGCCATCATGATCTGCCCTGTGGTATGTGCCCCATGCGGAATACTCATATCCGTCCACATTCGGACCGTAATGATGTCCCGGATTGACCATCCAGCCGATACCCAGCGGAGATGTATAGCTTTCATAAATATGGTATGAATCCAGCAGCATGCCGGTTATGGTATCGACAACATCAGCATTTCTGCCGAAGGTCTGCATTACCCATTCCCTGGCGATGGCTCCGGAGGACAGCCCGGGGTCCCATGCCAGTCTTCCGTAGCAGTAAAGATTGGCCTGAGCCAGGTCGTGACCGGTCCAGTTCATGTCATCGCCTATATTGGAAACGGCGGCGATACCTGTAAGCCTGCCATTATCAGGCTCTGCCAGCAATCTGCCAACAGTGCTGCCCTTGCCGCGGCAGTATGTGTCGAAGTCGAGCACGTCCTTCCACATGGGAGCGAGATAGCACAGATGTCGCTGCTGGCCCGTATATTCCTGGGTTATCTGGAACTCGAGCATGAAATTGGATTTCTTCAGGCCGCCCAGAAGAGGGGATACAGGCTCCCTGACCTGAAAATCCATAGGCCCGTTCTTTATCTGGAGCAGTACATTGTCTGCGAAGCTGCCGTCCAGCGGCATAAAATTGTCATATGCTGCATTGGCCCTGTCGGTGACTCTGTCACGCCAGTCCTGTCTGCAGTTGTATACGAAGCACCTCCAGATGACAATGCCTCTAAAGGGCTTGAGGGCTGCCGCCAGCATATTTGCGCCTTCTGCATGATTTCTGCCGTAAGTGAAGGGGCCCGGACGGAACTCGGAGTCCGCCTTGACCAGAAAACCGCCGAAATCAGGTATATAACTGTATATTTCGGCCGCCTTTTCGCTCCACCAGGTCCTGACCCTGTCATCCAGCGGATCGGCAGTATCAAGGCCGCCCAACTCGATGGGGCTGGAGTAATTGATGCTGAGGAAAATCCTGATGCCGTAGCTGCGGAAAATATCCGCCAGTTCTGCCACCTGCGGCAGCAGCTCCCCGGCTATCAGCCTTGTTTCACGTTCATGCACGTTGACGTTATTGAGAACTATGCCGTTTAGCCCCACTGAGGCCATCAAACGGGCATAATCCCTTATCCTTCTTTTATCTGATTTTATTTCTCCGTTTTCATAAAATATTGATTTTCCGGCATAGCCTCTCTCTATGCTGCCGTCCATATTGTCCCACTGATTCAGCATGCGCAGGGCAATCGCGGGATTTTCCGCTGTATTGATATCTTCACTGAAGGTGCCGCAAAGAATATGCCGGATCAGTGTGAAAACGCCATAAAGTGCGCCTGAGCCTGTCCTTGCGGCGATTATGGTATAACTGCCTCCGTACCCGTGCTTGCCTGTGCAATGCCTGATTATGAATCCCTCACTGCCTATACCGGCTGCCTCGTCATCGCTGATCAGGGAACGCAGGGCCGGAACATTTTCGGACGAGTCCGCTCCTGCTGATTCTACACTGATACGGTAAAGGACGACAGTCCCGTTTGCTGACGGCTGCGGAACGATTTCCGGCTCTTTTCCGAATAAGGCCTTCAGTGCCGTACTGAGTTCATTGACGGCAGTCGTGAACTCCTGGTTGCCGGGATCGATACAAATACTGCTAAAATACCTCGAATATCGTGCTATGGTATCGGAGTCTGCCCGGCCAAACCCGAACCAAGCGTCGTATCCGTAATTTTTGATGTCGTTTCTTGCGTTCATTTTATCCCTTTCTTGCAGTCATGCATATTTTTATAGTAAAATATTCTATGAATATATAATTTTGAAAACTTGGTGCAAAAATGCAGCAAAACATTTATGAAGATATCATTCCTGATATTTTATATTTTGTCAACCGAAAATGCAAGCCCGGATGGAGCATCATAGAATCAAGGATTGACTTCCACGACCTCACCTATGTCTACAAGGGGAGCTCCACCTATGTAGTCAACGGCACCGAATACAAGCTTGCTAAGGGGGATTTCATATATATCCCCAGCGGAAATGTCCGAGCGGCATATACAAACCCGGACGATCCGATGCATTGCTTTGCTGCAAACTTCAGGCTAAGTAATCTTAGCGGCGAAAGCGGGATTACGCTGCCCATAGGTCCTGTGCTCAGGACAGGCGTCTGCGCCGACCTGATGCGCCTGTACGGGGAGCTGGATTATGTCTGGGTTGAAAAATCCTACAACCATATAATGAGAGCCCGTGCGCTGTTCATGCTTATACTAGACAGGATACTCGGCCGCATTGCATCCGGGACACCTGCACAGCAGGAAGATGAACGGCTTGTAAGAGTCAAGCAGTATATCCTCCATAACTTCATGAATAAGATAGAGATGTCCCAGCTGGCCGAACTGGCCGGCCTTAATCCCGTTTATCTCGGCGCATTTTTCAAGAAGGCCAACGGCTGCACGATCAAGCAGTATATCACCCGAATCCGCATAAACAATGCTGAAAGCCTTTTATCCACCGGCGGATATTCCGTCAGTGAAGCTGCGGCCCGCAGCGGCTTTGATGATCTTTTCTACTTCAGCAAGGTTTTCAGAGCATATAAGGGATATGCTCCATCCGTTTTGCTCAGAGGCAGAAACGGCTTATAATCAATATCTTCCATAGTTTTGTATCGCATACATGACAGCCCGCATGCTGGTCAGAAGGCTTCCGTTGTTGATGGAGCCTGCCGTGCTGAGATTCAGTCCCCGGCATTCCTTAGCCATTTCACAGTCACGTTTGACTTCCTTTATTATCGCATCAATATCATTGTTCATGAATGTAAATGGTGCAAGACAGCCGTCTATTCTGGTACGGGGCATGTACCTGCGTATTTCGTCTACAAGGACTGTCGGGCCGAAGTTGCAGCCTGTGAGGTTCAGTCTTCCCAATATAGGGAGCAGATGTCCCATGGCGGAATCCGAATGCTGATAGCGGTTATCTTCGGGGTTAGGGCACCACTTATCGAATACCGATTTCAGGATGGGATACCCAAACATTTCATACATCTCCGGTGTGAGCAG
>Ga0134092_1003290_pt1 | contig 11071 bp, 9 predicted proteins | sample 3_6taG_FD_94454 | JGI IMG/M metagenome (GOLD analysis project Ga0134092, IMG submission 94454) | Switchgrass degrading microbial communities from high solid loading bioreactors in New Hampshire, USA - 3_6_20_6_A3 metaG | ecosystem: Engineered > Bioreactor > Semi-continuous > Anaerobic > Digestate...
TCGCCGTTGCTATAGCGTTGGATGCTTCTTTTGTCGCTCGCGCCTATGTGGGCGATGGGGCCCAAACGAAGGCCATCCTTAAACAGGCCATTACTCATCGTGGTTATGCGCTGGTGGATTTATTGCAGCCGTGTGTCACCTTTAACAAACATAATACTTATCAATGGTTTAGAGAGCACACCTATTATCTGGAGGATGACTATGATCCGACCAATCGGGTGGAAGCGTTTGCCCGGTCTTTGGAAACCGAGCGGCTCCCTTTAGGAGTCTTTTATATCCACTCGAAAGCAACCTTTGAAGACCATCTCGGTATGGAAGACGGCCGGTCTGAACCATTGTTCCGTTGGAAACTGGATCGGGCTAAATTAATGGAGATGATTAAAACGAAACAATAGGCCACCGGTAAGGTGGCCTTTAAAGTAAGGGGGAATGTGTATGTATTCTGTACAACAAATTACGCCGCAGATTTATTGGGTGGGAGGGAATGATCGCCGTTTGGAACGGTTTGAGAATATGTTCCCTTTGCCCAATGGGGTTGCCTACAATTCCTATTTGATCATGGATGACAAAACGGCGCTGCTGGATACCGTGGATTCATCGATTAGCGCATTGTATATCGAAAATGTGACGCATGTTTTAAACGGCAGGTCTCTGGATTATCTGGTGGTCAATCATATGGAACCGGATCATTGCGCTAACATCGAGCAGCTGGTGCGGCTCTATCCCGATGTCAAAATTGTCGGAAATAAGAAGACCTTTCAATTTATTGAACAGTTTTACCAAATGCCCCTTCAAAAGAATTTTTATACGGTTCAGGAAGGGGACGAACTTCCGTTGGGACGGCATACACTCAAGTTTTTCACTGCGCCGATGGTCCATTGGCCGGAGGTTATGTTCACCTATGAAAAGACGGAACAAATATTATTCTCGGCCGATGCTTTCGGAACCTTTGGGGCTCTCAACGGTAATCTGTTTAATGATCAGACCGATTTTGAAGGGTTCTATTTGGACGAGGCTCGGCGTTATTATGCCAATATTGTGGGTAAATATGGGGCTCAGGTACAAGCTGCGCTTAAAAAGTTGAGCGGGACGGACATTCGAATGATTTGCCCCTTGCATGGCCCGGTTTGGCGTTCCAATTTGTCCTATATTTTAGATAAGTATCAACATTGGAGTCAATATATCCCGGAGAAGGACGGAGTCGTGTTGGCTTATGCTTCCATGTATGGGAATACTGAAAATGTCATCAATTTTTTAGCGTCCAAGCTCTCTGAACGGGGTGTAACCGATATGCGGATTTATGACGTATCGAAAACCCATCCCTCGTATATTATCGCAGATGCCTGGAAATATAGTCATCTGGTATTGGGCGCTCCTACATACAATATGGGATTGTATTATGTTATGGATTCACTGCTGCGAGAGATGGCCGGTTTGCAGTTGCAACGGCGTAAAGTGGCTTTGATCGCTAATTATACTTGGGCGCCTTCGGTTGCGGTCAAAGCGATGCAGGCTTTGATTGGACAAATGAAAGATATGGATCTTGTTGCTCCGCCATTCGAGATCAACTCAGCGATGAAGCCCAGACAGGAAGAGGATTTAGATAAATTAGCAGACGCGATTTGCGCTTCGCTCGGTTTGGGCAAACGGTCAGAGTAACTTAACAGATATCCGTTGTTATACATCGATTTTCGGATTAGAGGAATATTGGCAGGAATTCAGGGAAGGACATGGAACTATTATGCAATATATGAATAATAATTGTTTAAATGCAATATTTTTATTATAATTTTGTTGAAAAACAATTATTATCCTGGATTCATAGCGTTCATTGGAGGGATCTGTTGATGAAGAAGGTAAAATTATTAGCTGCCAAATTCCTGGTGGGAGTGATGCTCCTTGCTGTGGCTTTGAGCGGTGTGTGGGCAGCTGATGCCGGATCGGTAATCACTGTATATTTAGCTGGTGATTCGACGGTTAAGTCTTATGGTCCAAGCCGTGGTGAAGGCGGCTGGGGAGAGTTTCTACAATATTATTTCAATACCGATAAAGTCGTTATTGTGAATAAGTCGGAAGGCGGCCGCAGTTCCCGTTCGTTTATTAACGAAGGCCGTTTAAGAGACATCGAAAATCAGATTAAACCTGGCGATTATCTCTTTATTCAGTTTGGTCACAATGATTGCGCCTACGATCCGGCCAATCGTCTGGAACGGTATACTCCGGTAGGCATTTCTGATGCCAATGGCATTTATCCGGTAACGCCCGGAACGTTGGTTGAGACTCCGGACGAACTCATTAAGTCCAAACCGTTGCATGGGAAAACCTATTACGCCCATGACAGCGGCGGAACGTTTAAATGGTTTTTGAAACATTATATCGAAGTTGCCCGGGCTAAAGGGGCTATTCCGGTTCTGGTCACTCCGGTCTCCAGGATGTATTTCAGCGGAGCGATGATCAAGGATCATCATGATGACAACACCAGCCGGGGTAATGCTTATGTCACTGCCGTAAAACAGCTGGCTGCCGAAGAGAACGTGCTTTGCATCGATATGTTTGGGATTACGAAGGCGATGTATGAGCGAATGGGCGAAGCGGAGGCTTCAAAACTGCATTTTGTGAAGAACAATGGCTCGCTGGATAAAACCCATTATAATAAATACGGTGGTTTTTATGTCGGAGGGTTGATGGCTCAGGAGGTTAAAAAGGCAAATATCAGTATCTCTTCTTATGTTCTCGATCAGCCATCCCAAACGGTTTCGCCGCAAGCAGGAAAGTAATATGGTTTAATAGTGTTTAGTTGTAAAGGGGTTTCCTATAGGAAGCCCTTTTTATATTTTGAAGGGAAAGGACTATGAAGTGTCGAAGCATCGGAATAAGCTAGTCTATAGAAAAAATCCGTATTGCCGAATCCTTACAAAAGGAGCGTTATTATGTTATATCGATGGATTATTGGTTTAATTATCGTTGGCGCGATGGTGGGTTCCTGGGGAGAACCGGTAACAGCTGCTGAACTTCCGATGGAGTCTTTGACGTCCTATTGGGAAGAGTATTTAAATGATACCCGGTATATTTTGACTGCCCCAGCCAGATGGGAACGACAGGATTGGCTGGGAGCGGGTTTGGTATTGGGGGCGGCTTGGGCGTTATATGACTCGGATGAAGAGATACGACGTCATTTTCAAAAACATCGAGATTCAACTACTGAGTCAGTGGCTAATTTCGCTGAGAACTTTGGAGATGTTACAACTCTTTTGCCGACACTGGCATTGACTTATGGCTACGGGAAATATATTGGTAATGAGGTACTTCAGAGGGCTTCGATGCTCAGTATTGAGAGTGTAGTTATCAGTTGTGGTTTTACTGCCGGCATGAAGGTGCTAACTCACCGTTCGCGGCCATATACAGGCGAGGGTTATAATCAGTGGGGCGGGTTAAGCAGCTCCCTTTCAGATAAACATTTGTCATTCCCTTCGGCGCATTCAGCTGCTGCTTTTTCAACAGCGACGGTTTTTGCAACCATATATAAGGAAAGGGATTGGGTTCCTTATGTTGCCTATGGATTGGCAACGATGACTGCCTTGTCACGAATCCATGATGATAAGCATTGGGCATCCGATGTTTTCGTAGGTTCGGTAATTGGGTGGTATACGGCTAAACAGATCATGGCCCGCCAAGAACAGCGGGAAAATAACCGGATGGCATGGATGCCGCGTGTCGTTCCCGGCGGAGTGGGTTTGACATTTCAATATCAGTTTTAATGCGTTGGCTGTGATTGACGGTTGGTGGACGGCACGGCGCATACTATAGGAAAATCTTGGAAACAAAAGAAGGTATTGGTAGAGCCAAGGCGAATTATTCCATTGATGAGAATACGTTTGAAGGGGATGGCATAGTGAAACGTCTTTTTTTGGTTGTTACAGTCGTGTTGCTCATGGGTTTATGTACTCCGGTATTAGCGGGGAGCCAGGATTTTACGTTGGAGAATCAGACCGGGCTCGATCTTTTTGAAATCTATATTTCACCATATAGTTCTGATGATTGGGAAGAAGAAATCCTTCAAGGCGATATATTATTGGACGGACATTCTATAGAGATTGTTTTTGATAACCGGGCGGAGACGTATTGGGATTTGATGGTTAAGGATGGTGACGGTAACAATTTTATCTGGCGGAAGTTTAATCTTAAGGAGATTACCCGTATCACCCTGTATTATGACGGAAAAGACCTGTGGGCCGAATATGAATAGTCTATCAAGAATGGCTAATTTAAATTTTGCTGTATGGAAAGGTCAAGGGCATTACAGTAATTTTGATCATTTAAAAAATTCACCGCTGGTTGCTTTCGTGCCGGCGGTTTTTATATTTTGTCCAGAGCTTATGCTTGCTTCGAATGGTTTCTTGCCTTGTGATGAGACGGTGGGGTCATGTTAAATTTTTATGCGGAGAGGATTTAGGAAATCAATGGAGAAAATAATAAAAGTTATGAGTAAAATTTATTATGATATAAGGGACGTCTATGCAGATCAAAGAGTTATTTATTAAACGGAAACCGGTTTTTTCTTTTGAGATTTTTCCGCCGAAACCGGATTATCCGATAGAAACAGTTTATGAGACCATTGACCGGTTGCATGGATTCAATCCCGATTTCATCAGTGTTACATATGGGGCCGGAGGTTCTAACCGAGGGCGGACCGTTCAAATTGCATCATATATTAAGAAAACTTACCGGATTGAAGCAATGGCTCATTTAACCTGTGTTGGACATTCTCCAGCCGAGTTGGATCAGGTGATTGGCCAGTTAAAAGAAGCTGGTATTGAAAATGTGTTGGCGCTTCGGGGTGATCCACCGCGCGATCAGCCGAATTTTGCATTTAAACCGGGCCATTACCATTTTGCCGGCCAACTGGTTCAACATCTTCGTAGATATGATCATTTTTGTATTGGGGCCGCCGCATATCCTGAAGGACATCCAGAGTGCGGAAAGTGGGAAGAGGATTGGTTAAACCTCCGGGATAAAGTTAACTCCGGAGTTGATTTTTTAGTGACGCAATTGTTTTTCGACAACCGTATTTTTTATAATTTTAAAGAGAATTTATTACGTTTGGGCGTCAATGTTCCCGTATCTGCAGGGATAATGCCTGTTATAAACGTAAATCATATCAAAAGGATGGTATATTTGTCTGGAGCTTCCATTCCTGCGAAGCTATTGATGTTGTTTGATAAATATGAGGATAATCCTGAAGATTTTGAAAAAGCCGGCCTGGAATATGCTGTTACACAAATTAATGAGCTGATTCAAAACGGTGTTGAAGGGATTCATTTATATACCATGAACAAAACGGAGCAAACCAGGATAATTATGAAAAATGTGGAGTGGTCCGCTTTGCCAAAGGAAGGATAGCGACGATGAAAAACAGTGATACCAATAAAGAATTGAAGATGTTGGTTGGCCGGGAAGCAGCAGCTTTGGTCCAGGATGGGATGATATGCGGTTTGGGAACCGGTTCGACGGCTGCTTGTATGATTGAGGAATTGGGCCGCCGGGTCCGTGAAGAACAATTGCGGTTTGTCGGAGTACCCACTTCGTTTCAATCTAAAATTTTATGTCAAAAGCATGGTATTCCTACACGGGATATTCAGGATTGCAATGAATTGGATTTGGCTATTGACGGAGCGGATGAAGTTGATCCGCAGTTGAATCTGATTAAAGGTGGCGGGGCAGCCCATGCCCGGGAAAAAATTGTCGCAGCGATGGCTAGAGAGTTTATTGTGATTGTAGACCAATCAAAGCTGGTTGACAGATTAAATCGAAAATTTCCCATACCGGTTGAGGTGATACCGGCGGCTCTCAGCTATGTTCAGAACGTGATTACCCATTTGGGAGGAGTACCGCAGCTTAGAATGGGGTTACGAAAGGATGGACCGGTCATTACCGACAATGGTCAATTTGTGGTTGATGTTCAGTTCCCCGAAACCGTTGATTTGAGGGAAGTTGACCGGGTTTTGCATCATACGCCGGGAGTAGTTGAGACCGGGTTGTTCTTTGATTTAGCCCGGAAAGTCTTGGTGGGGTATTCCGAACCTTGTGAAGTGAAAATATTGATGAAGTAAACTACGTAATACATATATGATTTTTATACAATGATAAGATAGAGGTGTCTATATGGCTGAATTGGCAGACGGTAAGGTAGTACCGGTAGTACTAGAAGATGAGATGAAGAAATCCTTCCTTGATTATGCGATGAGCGTAATCGTTGACCGGGCGCTTCCGGATGTCCGGGACGGATTAAAGCCAGTGCATCGACGCATTTTATATGGAATGTATGAGTCGGGTGCAACGCCGGACAAGCCGTATCGTAAATCAGCCCGTATCGTCGGTGATGTTATGGGTCGGTATCATCCCCATGGCGATGCGGCAATCTATGATGCGATGGTTCGTATGGCTCAGGACTTTTCTTATCGCATGATGTTGGTAGATGGCCATGGAAATTTCGGTTCGGTCGACGGTGATCCGGCTGCAGCCATGCGTTATACCGAATCCCGGATGTCGAAAATCGCCATGGAAATGTTGGCCGATATCGATAAAAAGACTGTCGATTTTCGTCCCAACTTCGATGAAAGCTTGGAAGAACCGGTTGTTTTACCGTCACGCTTCCCGAATCTTCTGGTCAATGGTGCGGCAGGGATTGCCGTGGGTATGGCGACCAATATTCCGCCGCATAACTTGGGAGAAGTCATTGATGGCGCTGTATTGTTAATTGACAATCCAGATGCAGATGATAAAGAATTAATGCGTGTTGTGAAAGGACCCGATTTTCCCACGGGTGGGATTATCCTGGGGCGGGAAGGAATCCGCAATGCCTATACGACTGGACGAGGTTCCATCAAGGTTCGGGCGAAGACGGAGATCGAAGAGATGGCTGGCGGGAAAAGCCGGATCGTTGTGACAGAGATTCCTTATCAGGTCAATAAAGCCCGTTTGGTGGAGCAAATCGCGGATCTGGTGCGGAATAAAGTCATTGACGGAATTACCGATCTCCGGGATGAATCGGATCGGACCGGAATGCGGGTTGTAATCGAACTTCGCCGGGATGTGAATCCCAATATCTTGCTGAATCAATTGTACAAGCATACGATGATGCAGCAAAATTTCGGCGTGATCATGCTGGTGTTGGTCGATAATCAGCCGAAGATTCTGTCTCTTCGTGAAATACTCCAGCATTATCTGGAGCATCAACGGGATGTTTTGACCCGGCGGACTCAATTTGACTTGGAGAAGGCGGAAGCCCGTGCCCATATCCTTGAAGGCTTACGAATCGCTTTGGATCATATTGATGCAGTGATTCAATTGATCCGTAGCTCCCGGACGGTTGATATTGCCCGGGCAGGTTTGATGTCCGAGTTCGGGCTGAGCGAAAAACAAGCCCAAGCCATTTTGGATATGCGTTTGCAGCGCCTGACCGGATTGGAACGGGATAAGATCGAGGAAGAGTATGCAACGTTATTGAAAGAGATTGCCTATTATAAGGAGTTATTGGCAGATACCCACAAGATTATGATGGTCGTCAAAGATGAAATGTTGGCCATTAAAGAGAGGTATAACGATCCGCGTCGGACTCAGATTACAGCTAATGATGAGGAATTTGCAGAGGAGGATCTGATTGCGGATGAAGATATCGTGGTGACTATCACCCATATGGGCTATATTAAACGGATGCCGGTCTCGACCTATCGGAATCAACGCCGGGGCGGCCGGGGGATCATGGGTATAACCACCAAAGAAGAAGATTTTGTGGAGCATTTGTTTGTCAGTTCGACCCATGAGAATATTTTATTCTTTACCAACCGGGGCCGTGTTTATCAGTTAAAAGGCTATGAAATTCCTGAAGCCGGTCGACAGGCCCGGGGTACGGCTATCATTAACTTGATTCAAGTGGAGTCGGGTGAACGGGTTAATGCGGTCATTCCAATTAAAGAGTTTAAAGAAGATTGCAATCTGCTCATGGGAACGAAACATGGCGTTGTCAAAAAGACGGCCCTGGATGAATTTGCTTCTATTCGAAAGGGTGGACTCATCGCGATTAATCTGGATGATAACGATGAACTGATCGATGTGAGTTTGACCGATGGAAAGCAAGAAGTCGTGATGGTTACCCGATTGGGGCAAGCGATCCGCTTCCCTGAAACCGATGTCCGGCTGATGGGCCGTACTGCCAGAGGCGTACGCGGTATCACTCTGGATGACGGCGATCAGGTCGTTGGGATGGAAATCGTCCGGGAGTCCGATGATTTACTGGTTATTACGGAACAGGGAATGGGTAAACGGACCGCTCTTTCTGAATATCGAATTCAATCCCGGGGCGGTAAAGGGATCAAAACCATGAAGCTGCGGGAACGGAACGGAGTGATAGTTGGCGCGAAAGTGGTTTCCGAAAATGATGAATTGATGGTCATCACTGCGGAAGGCCTGATCTTGCGGACCAGCGTCCAAAATATTTCCAAAACCGGCCGGAATACTCAAGGAGTACGAATTATTCGGTTAGATGAAAACGACAGAGTGGTTACCCTTGCCCGGGTTGTTGCAACCGATGAGAAAGATGAAGAGAACGGATCTGAAACGGATGAATAAGCGCCATATGGCGCTTTTTTCATGATGATCTGATGAAAAGGCTCATGAGAATATGAAACGGTTTTGAATGGGAATGCTATGACTCTGACAGAACGAAGGTGTTCATTTAATGTTAACTTTGATAGGGTTCTGAGAGGGGTAGCGGCTATTGCGTCAAGGGGTTAATTATTGTAAAATAAACTAAATTAAAAATTGGATGTTATTGCGGAGGTTGGTCAGATGGAGACAGGAACAGTGAAAGTTAAACGTGGCCTGGCCGAGATGCTCAAAGGCGGCGTTATTATGGATGTTACAACGGTTGAACAAGCAAAGATAGCGGAAGAAGCAGGAGCAGTGGCCGTTATGGCTTTAGAGCGGGTTCCGGCTGATATTCGGGCGGAAGGCGGCGTAGCCCGGATGTCTGATCCGGAAATGATCCTCAAGATTATGGATGCTGTTTCCATTCCGGTTATGGCTAAAGCCCGAATTGGTCATTTTGTGGAGGCTCAAATTTTGGAAGCCCTTGAAATTGATTATATTGACGAAAGTGAAGTTTTAACGCCTGCAGATGAGCTTTATCATATAAATAAACATGAATTTAAAGTTCCTTTTGTTTGCGGAGCCCGTAATCTTGGGGAAGCGTTGCGGCGTATCGGCGAAGGTGCGGCCATGATCCGGACCAAAGGCGAAGCTGGGACCGGTGATGTGGTTGAAGCGGTCCGCCATATCCGCCAGGTCAATGAGGATATTCGGCGGGTAGTGTCCGCTTCTAAAGAAGAATTGATGACGATCGCCAAAGAGTTGGGTGCCCCCTATGAACTGGTCCTGGAAGTGAAAGAGTTAGGGCGTTTGCCGGTAGTAAACTTCGCAGCCGGTGGAATTGCCACTCCGGCGGATGCAGCTCTGATGATGCAATTAGGTTGTGACGGTATTTTCGTCGGTTCGGGAATTTTCAAATCGGACAATCCGTATAAGCGGGCGAAGGCCATCGTAGAAGCGACAGCTCATTACAATGATTCCAAATTACTGGCTAAAGTTTCTGCCGGAATCGGAACAGCCATGCGCGGTATGAATGTCGGTTCGATGAAAGAGGAAGAGAAGATCGCCGGCCGCGGATGGTAGAAGTAGCGGGGACCACCCATAGGTGGTCCGTACAGTAGGGGCCACACATGTGTGACCCGTGTGGTAGAGAGGGTAGAGGCCATACATGTATGGCCCGTAGGGGTCACACATGTGTGACCCGTACATAAAGCAAGTAAGTAGGGGCCACACACGTGTGGCCCGTGCATTAAGTATTAAGGAGATATCCATGATGAAAATTGGCGTTTTGGCCCTACAGGGGGCGGTTCGGGAACATTGTCATGCGATACGGTCCTGTGGAGCAGAACCGGTTGAAATAAAGTATGTTGAAGAGTTTGAACAGGTAGATGGATTGATCATTCCGGGTGGAGAAAGCACCACTGTCGGGAAACTCCTCGTTCGTCACGAAATGATTGAGCCGTTGCAACGGATGGGGGCTGAAGGATTCCCGATCTTCGGAACCTGTACCGGATTGATTCTTCTAGCCAAGGATATTCATGGCAGCGATCAGCCAAGGCTTGGTTTGATGGATATGACGGTGGAGCGGAATGCCTTTGGCCGCCAAATCGCCAGTTTTGAGATGGATTTATCCATTCCGGAAATTGGAGAACCTGATTATCACGCAGTCTTTATCCGGGCGCCTTATATCAGTCATGTGGGTCCGAGTGTTCGCGTCTTGGCCGAGTACGGTGGAAAGATTTTAATGGCGCGAGAAAATAACCTCCTAGCTGCAGCTTTTCATCCCGAATTAACCGAGGATCTTCGGATTCATCGTTATTTTCTGGATATAGTATCTAAACGTTCAAAATAAAAGCTAACCGCTCCGTCTCTTTGGACGGAGTTAAATTTTTTGTAAAAGGTCTTTCGGTCGATGTGAAAATACGGTATTATAGGAAGGTAGTGAACTATGTCCTGATCCATCGGAGATTTGGATACCATAAGTTACAAAGTTTACGTATTTCAATAAACAAGGGGGAACAGTAATGGCTAAGAAAGTCACTATTGACGGGAATACCGCTGCTGCCCACGTTGCGTATGCGTTTAGCGATGTTGCCGCCATTTATCCGATTACGCCTTCATCGCCCATGGCTGAAGTGATTGATGAATGGGCTGCTAAAGGTCGTAAAAATCTGTTTGGGCAGACTGTCCGGGTTGCTGAAATGCAATCTGAGGCTGGCGCCGCCGGTGCTGTCCATGGTTCATTAGCTGCTGGTGCGTTAACTTCTACGTTTACCGCATCCCAAGGTTTACTGCTGATGATTCCGAATATGTATAAGATCGCCGGTGAGTTATTGCCCTGTGTATTCCATGTATCAGCTCGGGCTTTAGCGACTCATGCTTTGTCCATCTTTGGGGATCATTCGGATATCAATGCTACCCGTCA
>Ga0134092_1003292_pt1 | contig 11063 bp, 8 predicted proteins | sample 3_6taG_FD_94454 | JGI IMG/M metagenome (GOLD analysis project Ga0134092, IMG submission 94454) | Switchgrass degrading microbial communities from high solid loading bioreactors in New Hampshire, USA - 3_6_20_6_A3 metaG | ecosystem: Engineered > Bioreactor > Semi-continuous > Anaerobic > Digestate...
CATCCTAAAAGACTCTCTTATTAGGCAGGTCTCCTGGCTCGCAGTTCATAGCCCATCCACGCCTTCCCAAAGGCTTTTGCCTCCAGTGGCATAATGTGGACGGCTCCTGCTTACAGTGGCGGGACCGCTCAGGACTTGCACCTGATTCCCTATTCTCCCCTAAACGGGCACCTAATAAGTTGTCATATTTATTTTCTAATATTTATATTCACCGCAAAAAAGGATTTTCCTTCTTTTTAGTGTCAGTAAAAACAAAATCCTGCATGTAAAAATTGATGTTAAGAATGAAAGTTAAAACAAATCAATTTTAAGATAAGAAGGACTTTCACAGACATTAAAGAAGTAATTAATATTACAATTTTTTAAGGGAGTATATGCCATGTCAACCATAATCGAAAATGACTTTGTCAGGGAACAGTTAAATGCCATACTGGAATCCAGTTATGACGGCATTTATATTACCGATGGCAAAGGGAGGTTTTTGAACATTAATGACAGGCTTCTCCAGATGTCGGGATATACAAAGGAAGAGGTAATAGGAGCCTATGCTCAGGACCTTGTCAAAACCGGAGTTATTGACAAGTCCGTCGTGGAGATGGTTATAGAGCGAAAAGAGCGCGTTACGATTACTCAAAGCCTTAAGGGCTTGACCGTAAAGGAAATCATGGTGACAGCTACTCCCATATTTGATGACAGCGGCAATATCAAGTTTATAGTGGCAAATGTGCGGGACATGACCGACTTGATCTATCTCCAGAATGAGTGCGACAAGGCCCAAACCCTTTCAAAGCAGTACTATTATGAGCTCATAAAAGAAAGGGGATATTCTGGAAAAGTTATTGCAGAAAGCCGAGAGATGCAAAAAGTGCTGCAGCTGGCATTTCGCCTTGCCCAGGTTGACTCTAATGTTTTAATTGAGGGAGAATCCGGTACCGGCAAGGAAGTAGTTGCAAGATTAATTCATGAGCTGGGCTCAAGGAGCAAGAACCCATTCATTTCGATAAACTGTGCCGGAATTCCTGAAGCCCTGCTGGAGGAAGAACTGTTCGGCTACGAGGAAGGTGCTTTTACAGGAGCTAAAAAGGGTGGTAAAATCGGATTAATAGAACTGGCTGATGGGGGTACCCTGTTTTTAGATGAGCTAAATTCCCTCCCACTGGGGCTTCAGGGAAAGCTCTTGAGAGTCCTGGAGACCCATGAGCTGACTAGACTGGGCGGTGAAAAGACCAAAAAAATTAATTTCAGGTTGATTACTGCTGTAAACAAGGATTTAAAGGACTTGGTTAGTAAAGGCCTCTTTAGGGAAGATCTGTACTTCAGGATAAGCACGGTTCCCCTGTTTTTGCCGCCCCTTCGCCAGAGAAAAAAGGACATAATCCCCCTGGCCCTTCACTTCCTCAACTATTTTAACAACAAGTATAATGCCAGGAAAACCTTATCTTCCAGCATATTAAAGGCCCTTGAAGCATACAACTGGCCGGGAAATGTGAGGGAGTTAAAAAATCTTATTGAAAGATTGGTAGTTCTCACTGAAGATGACCTGATTACGGAAGAAGACCTGCCCCAGGAGATGATTAGCTGGTCTCCTAACGAGAAATACCAAGTGATTGTGAAAGATGTAGTCCCCTTGGAAAGTCTGGTGGATGAAGCGGAAAGGAAGCTGCTCATGCTTGCTATGGAACGCTATGGGTCCACCAGGAAAATTGCAAGGGCTTTAGGCATAAGCCAGACTTCCGTAGTAAGAAAACTAAAAAAATTTTTTGGTGAACAGGCTACCCGAGTCAGTAGCGGTTCAGGTGAAACATAATTTACTCGCCTAAAAAGCTTAAAATTATAGAAAAGCACTTGCACAAAAGCCCTTGTGAACCAATTTCGGTTCACAAGGGCTTGCTTTGTTTTTGGAATACTTTATTAAAATCCTTGCCATGAGGCGGTTTCGTGACTTTTTTCACATATCCCAATACTTGGTATGATAATTGCTTCACAAATTAAGTAAAGCCAAAAATAATTAATGGGAGGTTATGTTGATGACGTCCAAATACAACAATCTGTTTGAACCTTTTAAAATCGGGAAGCTTGAGATTAAAAACAAATTTGTAATGGCGCCCATGGGGCCGGGAGGCCTTTCTAACGAGGACGGGGCCTTTAACGAAAAGGGCGTAGAGTATTATGTGGAGCGGGCAAAAGGTGGGACCGGCCTAATAATCACCGGTATATGCTATGTGGAAAATGAAGTTGAAAAAAAGGTTATGCCATCCATGCCATGTCCCACATTAAATCCTGCAAGCTTTATAAAAACTGCTGCTCAAATGACTGAAAGGGTCCATGCGTATGACTCAAAGATCTTCCTGCAGCTTACCGCAGGTTTCGGAAGGGTGGCAATCCCTGCAGTGCTTAAAGGAGATGCGGTAGCACCATCCCCCATTGAAAACTTCTGGAACCCTAAAATCAAATGCCGCGAACTGACAACCGAGGAAGTGGAATATATAGTTAAGAAGTTTGCCGAGGCATCGGTAATTGCCAAGATGTCAGGCTTTGACGGAGTGGAAATTCACGCAGTCCATGAGGGCTACCTGCTGGACCAGTTTACCATAGCTCTCTTTAACAAGAGGACCGACAAATACGGCAACGACCTTATGGGAAGGCTGAGATTTCCCATCGAAATAGTTAAAGCCATTAAAAAGGCCTGTGGAGATGATTTCCCAGTATCCCTGAGGTACAGCGTAAAGAGCTACATTAAGGGTATCAGGCAAGGAGGCCTCTACGAGGAAGAGTTTGAGGAACTTGGTCGTGACACGGAAGAAGGGCTACAGGTAGCCAAGATCCTGGAAGAAGCGGGTTACGATGCATTCAATGCCGATGCAGGCACCTACGATTCATGGTACTGGAACCATCCGCCCATGTATCAGAGGAAGGGGCTTTACCTGCACCTGACCGGAAAGTTAAAGGAAGTTGTTAAGGTCCCGGTCCTGGTTGCTGGAAGAATGGAAGATCCGGATTTAGCAAGCAGCGCCCTGGAAGAAGGCATGGCCGATGCCATAGTTATCGGCAGGGGCTTGCTGGCCGACCCACAATTGCCAAATAAGATTAAGGCGGAGAAACTGGATGATATTCGCCCCTGCCTTTGCTGCCACGACGGATGCATGGGCAGAATCGCCCAGATAAAGCCCATATCCTGTGCCGTAAATCCCCAGGCCGGCAGGGAAGCGGTATATGGTCTTACGCCTGCTGAAAAGCCAAAGAAGGTCATGGTCATCGGCGGCGGAGTTGCAGGCATGGAAGCGGCCAGAGTCAGTGCCTTAAGGGGGCATGAGGTCAGCCTCTATGAAAAGAGCGACAGCCTAGGTGGTGTAGTTTTGGCAGGAGGAGTGCCCGACTTTAAAGAAGCAGATTTGAGGCTAGTTAGCTGGTATGAAAAACAGCTAAAAGACCTGATGGTAAACGTCAACCTGAATTCCGAAGTGACAAAGGACTTGGTGGACAAAATCCATCCCGATGTAGTTATCGTGGCTACGGGTTCCGTGCCAAAAACTTTAAATGTCCCCGGCATCGATAAGGCGGTTGAGGCTGTTGATGTGCTGAGAGGAAAGGCAAAAGTTGGCGATCGCGTGGTAGTAGTAGGCGGTGGCCTGGTGGGTTGCGAATTGGCCCTTTGGCTTGCCAAGCAGGGCAAACAGGTTACAATTGTGGAAGTAATGGAAAAGATTTTGTCAGCCGGCTTGCCGATACCCCACATGAATTCAGCCATGCTAAAGGACCTCTTGGCTTATTACAAAGTAAATATAAAGACCAAAGCCTCTGTAGCTTCCATAAAAGATGATGAAGTTGTGATAAAGACCGAATCCGGAGAAGAGACGATTCCCGCAGACAGCGCGGTCATTGCTATAGGCTACAATCCAAAGAACGACCTTTACAAGGAAATTGCCAGGAACTATCCGGAGACTTACCTCCTGGGAGACGCAAGAAAAGTGCAGAACATCATGTACGCCATCTGGGACGCCTACGAGGTAGCGAGGAATATATAAGGGGGTATGACATCCGTGAGACAGTACAAGATGGAACTTAGCGATGAGGAGAAAGAGATACTGGAAGGCAAACACGGGGAAGTCATGCGGAAGATATTAGAATCGGTGGTGCTCTACGGGGAAGCCTTTGAAGCCAAAAGGCTTATCCCCATAGATGGCCCCGTTCACCTGGTCACTTCCTTTGGCCTTTCGGGAATTGAAACGGTATTTGATATGATGGATGAACTGATAGAGGCTGGAGTTAAGGCAAAAGCACCTTTTACCGTGGATCCGAGGCCCATGGACTTTGAAAACGTGGAGTGCAGCGATGTTCAAAAGAAGATTTTTAGTGTCCTCTACAGCAATCAGGCCAGGTACGAAGAGCAGCTGAGAAAACTTGGTTTAAAAAATGACAATGCTTTTACCTGCACCTGCTACATGCCGCAGGTAGGAAATGTTCCCAAAAGGGGCCAGGTCTTGTCCTGGGCTGAATCCTCTGCCGTTGTGTATGCAAATTCCGTAATCGGTGCCAGGACCAACAGGACCTCCGGCATCATTGAGCTCTTGTGCGGGATTTTGGGCAAGGTTCCTGAGTTTGGACTGGTGACAGATGAGGGAAGGCGGGCTAAGTGGCTTGTGGAAGTAAAGACTTCCAAGCTGCCAAATGCTCAGGTCCTTGGAAGCGCCATCGGCATGAAGGTCGTGGAAGATGTGCCATACATCGTGGGGTTGGATAAGTTCCTGGGGAAGGGCTTAAACAGCACTACGGAAGATTACCTTAAAGATATGGGGGCAGCCAGCGCATCAAATGGCGCTGTGGGCCTATACCACGTGGAGAACATAACTCCAGAAGCCATAGAGCAGGGCAGAGATCTCCTGGTAAAAGATTACAAGACCTATATGATAGATGACGAAGAAATCGAAAGGGTCATAAAATCTTACCCTGTGCTTTGGAAGGATTTAAACGCAAAGCCTGCCAAATGCTTCGTAGGATGCCCGCACCTTTCCAAAAACCAGATTTACGAGTGGATTGAAAAAGTTTCACATAGGCTTGCCAAGGCAGGCAAGGATAAGGTTGAGATAGATACGGTGCTGTGTGCGGCTCCGGACGTAATCTCGGATTTTAAGACCGACGAGGAGGCCTACCAAAAATTAATAGATATGGGACTTCACCTCACATATATATGCCCCCTCATGTATATGAGCAATCCGGAATGCTCCAAGCAGCCCATTATAACCAATTCCAACAAGCTGAGGACATATTCTACGGCAAGATTCTTCCTTGATGATGAGGTGCTGGACATTATAGTAACTGGCATCGTGCAGGGAGGTGCAGGTGATGAGTAGGACATTTAAAGGAAGAGTTGTGATAGGTGGAAATGTAACAGGGGAAAGTGTAGTGACACATCAGGGCTTTAACGTGCTGGCATCGTATTTAAAGGCCTTGGGCGAAAGAAGCAATACAGCAATATGTTCCGATCAAAACAATAAAGACATCTTCGGCAAGGATTTGGCAGGCAAGATTATTTGTCTTCCCCAGACCATTGGCTCTACCACAGGTGGCATGATACTACAGAGCGTTGCGAACCTGGGCATCGGGCCAAAAGCCATGCTCTTTTCCGAACATATAGATTCCCTGGCAGCAGCGGGGATTATCCTGTGCGAAGTATGGAATCAAAAAACCATAGTGACAATTGATCAGCTGGGGAGTGAATTTTTAGATTATGTAAAAACCGGGCAGCAGATTGAAGTAAAGGAAGACGGGACCGTTATAGTGATGTGAAAAGAGCACAAGATAAACCAAGGGGAGCATTGGAGAAAAATTCTAATGCTCCCCTTAAATTTATTGCAATTTTATATAAGGTCAACATTTGAAGAATAAAAGTTTAAAGATTAGCCTAAACGACGATAATGCCAGGACAAAGATTAACAATACTGCAAAAATCGGCGTTAAAGACGCAATATACTAATTAATTGTAATTGAGCTAGCGTATTTTTTATATTATGGGATCAATGTTTAATGCTCATTTTTGCCTGTTGTCAGCAATATACAGGATGAGATTTATACGGAGGATGCTTTCTAACAAAGAAGTGATGAGTAATTATAGATTTTATTTGCTTTTGCTACTTGATCTCATCACCCACTTATATTTGCAAATAAGGATATATTGCAGGAGGGGCTACATTAAAGGAAAAATATTAGATTAGTTTCATCAGCAGATTTATATTTTGATCTCGAGTTTGAAGTGCCCGGTCAAAAGGCATTTATTAACCGGTACTATAGAGTTATAGTAAATTGAAGAAAGCTATATAATTTTGAAGTTGAATATTTAGGTACGTACGGAGAACCCGAAATTGCAATGGGATATCTTATAATATCTGAAAAGATATTTAAAGAGTAAATTTAACGTAGGGGCGATAATTCTACTCAGTGAATTGAGGAGGATTACCGCCCCTCCGAATTTAAGAACATACATAAAAGAAAACTATATAAGATAAATAAGATGCGATATGGACTTTTGCTTTGTTACTGTTTGCAAGGAATATATAATTAAAGAACTGTTACGGTATCAACCGCATAAAATATGCAAGAGACTTTACTCATTTATAAGTTATTGTATAAATTCCCTTATCGTTTTTTAAAGAGGTGGAGCCATGAAAATAGTACAGTATTTAGTGCCGTCAACTAAATACGCTATTAAATGCCCTTATCCCATGGCTGCTGAGTTTATCGTGGTTCACAACACTGCAAATGACGCCAGTGCCATGAATGAAGTGTCATACATGGTAAGGAACAATGACAAAGTTTCTTTTCACTATGCGGTAGATGACCGGGAAATTGTCCAGGGCATACCGGACGACCGCAATGCTTGGCACGCAGGAGACGGAGAAAACGGGCCAGGGAACAGAAAAGGGTTGAGCGTCGAGATATGTTATTCCAAATCGGGTGGAGATAGATTCAAGGAAGCCGAAAAGTTAGCTGCCAAATTTATTGCATATAAATTAAACGAGAAGGATTGGGGAATTGATCGTGTGAAAAAGCATCAGGATTTTTCGGGCAAATACTGTCCCCACAGGACCCTGGATATGGGTTGGCAGAGGTTTTTGAACATGGTACAGGCGGAGCTTGAAAACTTAAATGAAAAAAAGGATGGGGATAAGGATAAACCCTCAACCTGGGCACAGGAGGCATGGGACTGGGCAAAAAGTGAGGGAATCACCGATTGGACCAGGCCCGGGGATGCCTGCACCCGTGAAGAAGTTATAACTATGATTTACCGGTACCACAAACGGGTGGTGGAAGACAAGTCTTCACAATCAGCTGTGTAACACATCGATATTCTATTTGCGCCAAATTAACATGAGCGGTTGCCACCGCTTATTTTTTTTTTAGAACATAAAAACGAGCGCTCATTCATAACCGTAAGCGTAATATTGGTCATTATGTTCAGGAAAAGAGCTTTTTCCAGCGTATCTTTGCTATAACAAATGGTTTTGTTTCGGAATAGATTATATAAAGTGTCATTTCATTGTTGAGGGGTGAGGCATCATGATGCAAAATCAATTGCCTGTAATGATTAAAACTCGCCGAATAAAGAAAGAAAGGCTGGATGTTGAATATCCTTTAGTGGAGGGATTGGAGAATATGAGTGCACAGCAGTACATTAATTCGGTCCTTATGAGCCTGGTGAATAGCTTAATAGAGCAGACCGATTATTACCAAAATCCAATAACTGAGGTGACGGGAAGATATTATATAAGGACAAATAACAGGGGCATATTGAGCATTTCAATTGAAGTTTACTGGTTTTCTGGCGGAGCTCATGGCATGACGGTATTAAAATCGGTGACTTTTGATGTGACAACTGGCAGACTGTACCGACTTCAGGACTTGTTTAAAGAAAGGTCAAAGTATGTGAATCGCCTAACTGAAATAATAAAACGGCAGATCAAGGAAAGGGATATACCGGTAATAGTTGATTTCACCAGTATTAAACCTGACCAGGACTTTTACATTGAAAACAGAAGCTTGGTGATATACTTCCAGCTGTATGAGTTGGCGCCTTATGCGTACGGCTTCCCAACATTTAAAATTCCCACTCAGGAAATAGAAGATATTTTGAGGGAACACATATTGTAAAGTAAGCAAATTATGAGCACCTAAAGTTCTAAAATTATTAAAAAAGATTAAATAAGCCATAAGCCTATCCCTCAAGTGAGTTAAAATGCTCAACTTAACTATGAGGGATGGTATGTGGCTTTTTTTTACGGAATCTACTTGTAATTTTTAAAATCTGAGAAGAGTACAAGCTCAAACAGACGGTAATCATTCTGGAATGAGTATAAAAGAGGAGAGATTTGAGTAGAAAAAATCTAGCAATATTTGGTAAAATAAGACAAGGATTGCAAGGTGTTGAAATGCTCATGAATTAAGCGAGGAAATTGAACTAAATACATTCTGTAAATAACCTTTGTGCAGGGTGCAGCTCATGTATCGGCCTTTCTTGTTTATTGCGGTCTTTTTTGTATTGGGAATAACTTTAGGCAATTTCATAAAAGCTTTCGGTATTTATCTTTTCGCATTAATCGTTTGCCTTTTGGCATGCTGCATGAGTAAAAATAAAAAGGCAAGGGTGATTTTTCTTGCTGCATCTATAATCCTGTTCGGGGCTTCCTATTACTGCTATAGGCTGGAGAGAATTCCCGGCACAATCGTAAATTTTGCGGGAGAGCGGCAAGTTATAGTGGGAACTGTAAGGGATGCGATAGTAAAAAATGAAAGGCTAGTGTACGAGGTTAAAGGTTTATATATTCAAGATGGGGAATTTTATAAAGCTATTAGCGGAAAAGTAAGGCTTTCAACACTTTTGGATGATAAGGGCAAAGTGCTGCATTACGGTGATATTATAAAGTTTTCAGGGAAATTAAAACTCCCCCAGGGCCGCCGAAACCCCAACGGCTTTGATTACAGGGCTTATCTTTTGCAAAAGGGCATCTCAGCCACTATGTTTTCTCGGGAAATAGAAGTAATAGGCAAAGAGAGAGCCAATCCTTTCATAGCAGCTGCCTTTTACTTAAGGCAGCGCTTGATTGCATTTTATGAACGGTACCTTCCTCCAAATCTTGCTTCACTCCTGGTTGGCATCACCTTGGGAATCAAGGATAGCATTCCTGGGGAAACCATGAAGGCGGTAAGAGAAAGCGGCGTAGCCCATGCCCTGGCGGTGTCGGGCCTCCATACGGGTGTAATATACGCTGCTCTGGAATTGTTTTTTGACAGGCTAGCTGTTTCAAGGAAGCTTGCTTTTGCCATCGAAAGCCTGGCGATTATATTTTACAGTTTCATGACAGGCCTTTCGCCCTCCGTGACAAGGGCTGCCATCATGATAATGGTGTTCATACTGTCTAAGGTAGTGGGAAGGGAAAACGACTCGCTAAACAGCCTGAGCTTTTCGGCAGTAATTTTGCTCTTGGCAAATCCTCTGACCCTCTTTTCCGTCAGTTTTCAGCTTTCCTACGCGGCAGTCCTGGGCATAATTCTCTTTTACAATCCCGTTAAAAGCCTCTTTCATTTCCTGCCGAAGTACCTAAAGGAATCCGTTACCGTGATGCTGGCGGCTCAGCTTGCGGCAGTACCGTTTTTAGCTTACCATTTTTACAACATATCTATGGTAGGTTTTATAACCAACCTTTTAGTGGTGCCGTTGGTAAGCATTATTTTAATTGGTGGCTTAATTTCCGGAATTGCCGGCCTTTGCTTTGAACCATTGGGAGCTTTATTGATAAAGGTTCCAGGCTTTCTGCTATATATTGTAGAAAAAATAATCCTAGTAAGTTCCAGGTTCCCCTTTGCAACACTGGTAGTTCCCGCCATGCCCATTATCAGCACATTTTTGTATTATCTTTCCCTAGCCTTGATTTTTGACTTAGCACCTTTTTCCAAAGAATATCTTGTGAATCACAGAAAGGCAATTGCACTTGCGTTGCTGGCTCTTGCCCTACTTCCTGCCCTGTGGCCATTTGGGACCTTCGAAGTGACTTTCATCGATGTTGGGCAGGGGGATTCAATTCTCATCCAAACTGAAAGAAACAGGGTCATATTGATTGATGGCGGAGGCACGCCAGCTTATTTAAACAGCGATTTTGATACCGGAGAAGATATAATTTTGCCCCTACTTTATTCAAAAGGAATCAGGGAGATAGACATTGCTGTCTTTACCCACTTTGATGACGACCACGCCAAAGGGCTGTTGTCGCTATTAAGATCCATAAGAGTTAAAAACATCGTATACGGCCTGCCGGAGGATTCCGCAAACTTCAGAGAAATGCTTGAAATTGCAAGGCTTAAGGGAATTAAAACTATCCAGGTGGGCAGGGGAGACAGCTTTGTGGTGGATGGTGCGGTTTTTGAAGTGATGCACCCGCCAAAGGACGCACCCCTTTCTTCAGGCAACGACAACTCTGTTGTGATCAGGATGAGTTATAGAGGAATAAGCTTTCTCTTTACCGGCGATTTAGAATTTGAAGGGGAGCAAAGCCTTGTAAAATCAGGAATTGATATAGGGGCACACGTATTAAAGGTAGGACACCACGGTAGCTCTACATCTACAAGTCAGGAATTTTTATCCAGGGTAAATCCTATTTACGGCGTTATAACTGTGGGAGCGGACAACAGTTTCGGCCATCCCTCGGTGCAAGTAATAAATACTCTGGAAGAAAGAGGGATTACCATCTTTAGAACTGATATAAACGGAGCTTAGTGTAAAATTACTTTGGGAAAAAAGGAAAAAATAAAAGATAAGAGTATCTCCTCTGTGATATGATGTAATCTACAAGAACCACAAAAAATCACAGAAAAGGAGATACCCTTATGGAACTAATTATACAGGAAATCATACAAAAAATCAGTAGTAGTTTTGAAAAAGGATCGCGTCAAGTTTTTTTAGGTTTTTTCAAAAAAAGACCCACCATCATTTGAGGATGAATATAAATTAATTGAATTTATTGGCCGACTTTAACATTGGCCTCGCCACATATTTCCTGCGGCAAAGTGGCCTA
>Ga0134092_1003300_pt1 | contig 11031 bp, 10 predicted proteins | sample 3_6taG_FD_94454 | JGI IMG/M metagenome (GOLD analysis project Ga0134092, IMG submission 94454) | Switchgrass degrading microbial communities from high solid loading bioreactors in New Hampshire, USA - 3_6_20_6_A3 metaG | ecosystem: Engineered > Bioreactor > Semi-continuous > Anaerobic >...
AGCGGAAAAGTAACTCTGCTGACACGGACACTTAGATCCATACGAGATAATGGATTTGCTATATGATCCTCCCAAAGAGAGGGGCAGACAGTAACGCAAAACCTAAAACAAGTTGACACGACCCGGCTTGGCTGGTGTGCAGCACAAATAAGTGGAAAAATGTTATAATAGACCTGTAACGACGGGTTGCCGGGTATATTGCCCGATACATGAAAGGAGTGGATTTCATGGCAGTTATGATGATCATGAAAGGCTTCCTTGGCAAAAAGCTCCATGCAAGGTCTGCAGGATAAACGGGTGGCGATTGATTGCATGGAGCCGAATTAAATAATCGCCACGCTCATTCCGACTTCGGACAGGCTGTTTATGCTGCAGGCTTTGCATCCTTAAAAATCCGGAAAATTTTTAAGGAGCGGAGTTGGAATGAAGTACAGGAAAGCGGAAGAAGTGCTGCCTGAGAGACTGCTCAGGGAGATACAGGAATATGTGAGCGGCGAGCTTATCTATATCCCGAGCCTTGATGGCATGCGAAAAGGTTGGGGCGAAAAATCGGGAACGAGAGATCACCTCCGGAGGCGGAACGCAGAGATCAGGGCCTTGTTCCGCCAAGGATCGTCGATCGATCGGCTTTCGGAAATTTACTGCCTGTCCCATGACAGCATTAAAAAAATCGAATATTCGAAATAGCGCCGCTTGAAAACAAGGACGAAACAGTGCCGCATGCGGACCATGACGGCATCATACCGGTCCCGGCGGGGAAAACCGCCGGGACTGTGTATTAAATGGATTAAGGCGTTCTTTATATATGAACGGTCCGTCATATCTTCTATGATATTGCATGGAGATGTTGCATGGAAACGATTTGGCGGGCTGGTTGTGATGGATGCCGATCTTAAACAAAAACTCCTTGAGAGGTATAAAAGAAAAATAAAATACGCCGGGCGGCAGCACCCGTTGATACGCCTGGTCAGGAAAATCGCGGGCAACGGCCATGACGGCGATGAAAGGCTGATAGCCGCAGAGGGACTGTGGGCGCACGGCAAGCTCATCGAAACCGGTATGGATATCAGCTGCATGGTCGTCTGCCCTGAACTGCTTTACAGCGCAGAAGCCCTTGAGGTGGCTGGGAAATGCATGGATAAAGCCGCCGAGATATATATCGTATCGCAGAAACTTTTCGGGCGGTTAAGCGGCAGGGACAGACCGGACGGACTGATATCGCTGGTCCGGCTGCCTGACTGGACGGCCGGCAGCTTCAAACCAGGCAAAGATGCATCCATAGTCGTACTGGACGGCCTCGAGAACCCGGGGAATATCGGGACGATCCTCCGAACCTGCGACGGGGCAGGCGTCGATGCGGTGTTCATCTGTAACAGGAGGGCACGCCTGACCGGCCCGAAGCTGGTAAAAGCAAGCATGGGGGCGATTTTCTCGGTCCCGGTGATCGAATTCGGTGATGCGAGGCAATGCATAAACTGGCTGAAAGCCAGGAACTTCAGCATTTACCTTGCGGATGCCAAAGCAGCCAGGACATACCGGGAGCCCGGCTATGAGGGAAACACTGCGCTGGTGCTTGGCTGCGAACGCTATGGGATATCCGGCGAATGGTATTCCTGTGGACCTGAGGCGATATCGATACCCATGATGGGAATCTGTGATTCGCTGAATGCAGGTGTCGCGGCTTCAGTGGTCATTTATGAAATATGTATGAAAAAACAGCAAAGGATGTGCATATATCATGGCATTCAGAAAAAAGGCATACGAAGAAGATGATTTCAACAGGATAAGGGATTTCCTGAAACAGACCTTATATAAAAACCCGTCGCGGAAAAACTGGCTGATAGACCGCTGGAATTTCGGAAGATATTTCAGCCAGACGATGCACGGGACCTTCGATACCTGGCCTGAAACTGTGGGCATCTGGGAAGATGAGAAAAATGAGATCGTTGCAGTTGTCAATTCTGAAGGTGAGATCATTAACAGAAAGGCAGGCAGTGCGTTCCTGCAGTTGGGGGACAGGGACTATCCGGACGATTTTCTGAGCGAACTTATAGAATATGCTGAAAGCACGCTGGCACTGACAACAGATGAAGGAACGTTCATCAACGTGTTTGCCGATGAGGATGATTTCCGGATCCCAAAAATCCTGAAAGAAAGGGATTACGAACCCTTTGAATGGAAAGAGCCGATGTCATGTATGGATGTTGCAGGTTGCTTTAAGGCAGAACTTCCTGAAGGGTTCAGGATCGCAGATGCAAATGAAGTCAGTGACTGGCAGAAAGGTTTTGCACATGGGAGAGCGTTCGGATATTACAAAAACGATGTACCGGATGATGACGACGCCGAACGGTGTTTCCGATCACTGAGGAATGCACCTGATTATAAGCCGGAACTGGATCTGTCCGTCCTCGACCGGAACGGCGAGGTAGCGTCTTTTGCATGTATCTGGTACGACGATCTGAACAGGATCGGGATACTGGAACCGGTAGGAACGATACCGAAGTACAGAAGGATGGGTCTTGCGAAAGCAGTGGTTTATGAAGCGATAAATAAAGTGGTCGGAATGGGCGCGAACAGGATATATGTAGGTTCAGACCAGCAGTTTTACCTTTCGCTTGGATTCAGAGTTATCTATTATAAACAGGTATGGCAGAAGGAAATAAATCTCTTCTGATTTTATAGTGCATAACATATCAGTGCAGGCAATCCGGGTATAACCAATGTGAAGGAAATGGACAGAAGGCTGCATTTCCATATCTGATTTGATGAAAGGAATTGTGGAATGCCAATATGGTTATTATAGCTGCAAGCGGGTCGGGATCACATTCGTAAGGCAATTTGAGACGCATGCCATATGCTGGCAGGCGATCAACCCTTCGTGACGTTATCCCGATTTTGCATAATCAAATGTATAAGCCTGCAAAAGCCTGATTGACAAACGGGGTTGAAAGATATAAAATCTAAAAAATAGATGAGGGAGTACAGTTCTTGTTATTCATTTGTGTTTTTGACGTATTCAATTTACAGGTTTGTTTGAATGAAGTTTTTTATAAAATCAGAAAGAATACATAGGGAGGACGGGAAACATGAAAAGATCGATTTGCGTAGTACTGGCTGTTGTTCTTGCAATGGCGCTTCTTGCTGGCTGTGCCGGCAATAAGGGCAGCACGGGCAGTGAAGACGGTATCAGGATCGGGATCAATTACGAATTGTCAGGACAAGTAGCAACTTACGGCCAGAGTTCCGTTGAAGGAATCGAGCTTGCCATAGAGGAGATCAACAAGGCCGGCGGTATAAACGGCAAGAAGATAATCCCTGTCAAATACGATACTAAGTCTGAGCCGGCCGAAGCGACCACGCTGGCCACCAGGCTGATGACGCGGGACAAGGTCGTGCTGATACTCGGCCCTGCCACGTCAGGCTCGTTCAAGGCCCAGATCCCTGTCGCGGAAAAGAACAAGATACCTGTATTATCCGGGTCTGCAACCGCTGACGACGTGACCGTGGATGCATCGGGCGTGAAGGAATACGCTTTCCGGATCTGCTTTACCGATTCATACCAGGGAACCGCGATGGCAAATTATGCTTTGAGCAAGCTGTCAGCAAAGAAGGCCGTCATTATAATGGACAGTTCCAGCGACTATGGAAAAGGTCTTGCCAAGAACTTCAGGGAAACGTTTGAAGCCGGCGGCGGCACGATAGTTGCAGAGGAAGCATATGTATCCAAGGATACGGACTTTAACGCTATTTTGACAAAAATCAAGGGACAGGATTTCGACGTAATATTCATACCAGGCTATTACGAGGAAGCAGGCCTGATAATCAAACAGGCCAGGACGCTGGGCATCGAAGTTCCCATTCTCGGAGCCGACGGCTTCGATTCTCCGAAACTCCTTGAGCTTGCAGGCGCTGAAGCACTTAACAAAGTGTATTATTCCAACCATTATTCTTCACTGGACAAGGACCCCAAGGTAACTGAGTTTATTGAAAACTTCAAGGCAAAGTACAACAAGGAACCGGATGCTTTCAACGCGCTTGGATATGACCTGGCAAAATTTGCGGCCGACGCTATCAGCCGGGCTGAAAGCCTGAGCGGGGAAGCAATAAAGAAAGCGATCGAGGAAACAGAGAATTATGAAGGCGTAACCGGAACATTCAGCATCGATGAGAACCATAACCCTGTAAAATCGGTCGTCGTCATCGAGCTGAAAGACGGAAAACAGTATAATACCGAAAAATTCTGAAATTAAGTTGCGGCAATTACAGACGATACGTATAACGGATCGGTTATGTAATATCGGTTATGTAATCTGGCAGGCCTGAGAGCGCATGACGCCTATGGCGTCATGCGCTCGTCAGGCTGTTTACAGAAGGTGGATTTGCTTTGGAACGGCTGTTGCAACAGTTAATAAACGGAATTTCACTGGGTAGTATATATGCGCTGATAGCACTGGGCTACACGATGGTGTACGGTATTATCAAGCTGATTAACTTTGCCCACTGCGACGTGTACATGATAGGCGCATATGTCGGATATTTCTGCATGTCTTACTTCCGCCTCGGATTACTCCCGTCGCTGCTGATAGCCATGGTGGTATGCATGCTGCTCGGCGTGGCGATCGAAAAAATTGCATACAAACCGTTGAGGAATGCGGCGAGGATCACAGTACTCATAACAGCTATAGGTGTTTCACTTTTCCTTGAATACGGGACCATGTTTTTCGTCAGGGCAGAGACTCGGACTTATCCGCCTCTGACCGGATGGCTTGCAATGACATTCAAATCAGGCAACCTTGTCATCTCCATGCAGCAGATCGTTATAGTCGGTATTACCATTATCCTTATGGTACTTCTCCAGTTCATAGTCAAGAGAACAAAAACCGGGAAGGCAATGCGCGCTGTATCGCTTGACCAGGATGCAGCAGAACTGATGGGGATAAACGTGGATACCACCATATCCTTCACGTTTGCGCTTGGATCGGCCCTGGCCGGCGCGGCGGGCGTTCTTGTCGGCATATATTATAACTCCATCAATCCGCTGATGGGAATGGCGCCCGGCATAAAGGCCTTTATAGCGGCCGTGTTCGGCGGGATCGGTATTATACCGGGCGCCATGATAGGCGGATACTTTATCGGAATGGTTGAGGTTTTTGTATCGGGCTATGGAAATTCGATGTTCAGGGACGCGGTCGTTTATGCTATCCTGATACTTATCCTCATTGTAAAACCTGCAGGTCTTCTTGGCAAAAATGTAAGGGAGAAGGTGTAGACGTTGGGCAGACTGAATGAACATCCTGCAATAAAAAAAGCAATATCGCTTGTAATGACTTATGCCATTGTCCAGCTGCTGATATCTGCGAATATCATAAGCGATTACCTGCAGGTGACCTTGTCGACGATCTGCATCAATATTATCCTTGCAGTGAGCCTTAACCTGATCACCGGCATTACAGGTCAGTTTTCACTCGGCCATGCCGGGTTCATGTCGATAGGCGCGTACGTATGCGCCCTGATAGTTTTAAGGATGCCGACGCTGCCCGGTTTTTTGCTGGGCGTTTTTGCAGGCGCGGCAGCGGCAGCGCTGGTTGGATGCGTGGTCGGCCTTCCTACACTGAGACTGCGCGGTGACTACCTTGCCATTGCAACTCTGGGAATGGCTGAAATCATACGAGTGGTCTTCCTGAACCTGAAAATAACCAACGGTGCGGCAGGCCTGAGCGGGATACCCAAATTCGTCAATTGGTTCTGGCTTTTTGTTTTTACTGCCGGTACCATTCTTGCCATATCGAACTTTATCAGGTCTTCGCACGGCCGTGCATGCATTTCGGTCCGTGAGGATGAGATCGCAGCTGACGCGATGGGTATCAACACTACGAAATACAAAGTCATGGCTTTCACATTCGGAGCTTTCTGCGCGGGAATAGCCGGAGCACTGTATGCATCGTCCTTCTATTTTATCGAACCCAGCCTTTTCGGATTCATGAAATCCATTGACGTGCTGGTTATAGTCGTACTGGGCGGACTGGGGAGCATCAGCGGTTCGGTACTGGCAACTGTGCTGCTTGCCGTGATCTCGACGTTATTGCAGTCTTTCCCCGAAATAAGGATGGTATTGTACGCGGTGCTGCTGATAATAATCATGCTTTTTCGTCCCCAGGGACTGATGGGTTCGAAGGAAATATCGTTGAATGTCTTCAGCAAACTGGGCGACCTTTTCGCTGCACGGAAGAGGAGGGGCTGAACGGTGGCAACACTGAAAATCGAGAAACTGAGCAAATCTTTTGGCGGACTGATGGCCGTTTCAAACGTGAGCATGTCCCTGGAACCGGGCGAACTTGTCGGGCTGATCGGGCCGAACGGGGCGGGGAAGACGACTGTATTCAACCTGCTCACCGGGATCTACGTACCGACATCCGGCACGATCACGCTTTACAGGGACGGAAAGGAAATAAAGCTGCAGGGGCAGAAACCGTACAGCATCTGCAAGAACGGTGTTGCCAGGACATTTCAGAATATCCGCCTGTTCAAGGACCTGACCGTTATCGACAATGTGCGGATCGCGATGCATAAAAACGTGGGATACGGGTTTTTAACGAGCATTTTCCATTTGCCACCCTACCAGAAAGAGGAGAAAGTACTGACCGAGAAATGCATGGAATTGTTAAAGATATTCAAGCTTGATCACAAAAAGGACGAATATGCGAGGAACCTGCCTTACGGGGAACAGCGCCACCTGGAAATAGCCCGTGCGCTTGCTACAGACCCGATGCTGCTTTTGCTCGATGAGCCCGCGGCAGGCATGAACCCGGCGGAAACCTCGCAGTTGACGGAACTGATCTGCTGGATACGGGAGAAATTCAACCTCACGGTTTTGCTGATAGAACACGACATGTCGCTGGTAATGAAAATATGTGAGAGGATTTATGTGCTTGATTACGGTATGGTCATAGCCGAAGGGACGCCGGATGAAATCAGGTCGAACAAGCGCGTTATAGAGGCTTACCTGGGGGAGGCTGTTAATGATGTTTGAAATTCGTGATTTGGAAGTTCACTTCGGCGTCATACGGGCTCTCAAGGGTATTTCCCTTGAAGTAAAAGACGGCGAGATCGTAACGCTTATAGGGGCGAACGGGGCAGGCAAGACGACCACGCTGCGCACGGCGTCCGGGCTGAAAAAGCCTACATCCGGCTCTGTTTTGTTTGAAGGCAGGGACATTACCGGCACAACTGCCATGGAGAGAGTCCATTTAGGCATATCGCAGGTGCCCGAAGGACGGCGGGTATTTTCAACAATGACGGTGCTGGAGAACCTTGAACTCGGGGCATATCACCGAAAGGACAGGAACGGGATCAGCAAGGACCTCAGGAAAGTTTACGAGTTGTTCCCGATCCTTTACGACAGAAGGAAACAGGCGGCTGGTACTTTATCGGGCGGTGAACAGCAGATGCTTGCGATAGGGCGCGCTCTGATGAGCAGGCCCAGGCTCCTATTGCTTGACGAGCCGTCGATGGGTCTGGCACCGATCCTCGTGCAGGAGATTTTCAGCATCATTAAGGACATAAACAGGGAAGGGACGACGATCCTCCTGGTGGAACAAAATGCCAGCATGGCTTTGCAGATAGCCAACCGTGCCTATGTAATGGAGACGGGTTCCATTGTTCTTTCAGGAACGGGCAGCGAGCTGATGCAAAGCGAGGAAATCAAAAAAGCATACCTGGGAGGTTAGTTTTATGTTTGTCAGGAACAAGATGACCACAAACCCGTATACCATCTCACCGGACCAGACCATCCCCGAAGCTCATGAAATCATGGCGAAGCACGGGGTTAAGCGGCTTCCTGTCGTAAAGAACGGCAAACTGGTCGGGGTCGTTTCAAACACCGACATATTGCGCGCTTCACCGTCAAAGGCAACAACGTTCAGCATGGGTGAGATAGCATACCTCCTGTCCAAGACCAAGGTCAGCCAGGTAATGACCAAAAACCCCCTGACCATATCGTCGGGCGCACTGCTGGAAGAAGCGGCAATACTGATGCGGGACAATAACATAGGATTCCTTCCGGTCGTGGACGACGGCAAGCTGGTAGGGATCATTACCGAAAGCGACATATTTGATTCATTCATAGAGCTGCTCGGGTTCCGTGAGCCGGGCACGAGGCTTACCATTGAAGTGGAAGACGCCCCCGGTATGTTGTCGAACCTGACAGGTATTTTCAGCAAGCTTGGCGCGAACATTACACATGTAGCCGTATATCGCGGAGCAAGCGGAAAAAGTGCAGTTGTTGTGGGAACCAGGTCGCTGGACACTTCGGGAATTGAAAAGTCAATTGAAGAGCAGGGTTTCAAAATCCTTTACAAGCTCCAGAACAAGTAATTTATTCGTCTGTCCGGATGTTCGGCAACTTCAGGTGGAGACAGATTAACCAGCTTTGCTGCACTGCTACGCACAAAAACTGAAAAAGAGAGATCACTTTCAGTGATCTCTCTTTTCTTTGGTGCGGGAAACAGGACTTGAACCTGCACACTCGTTGCGAGCTCTAGTACCTGAAACTAGCGCGTCTGCCAATTCCGCCATTCCCGCGTGGTTCAAAATGCAATATTTATTCTACTAGAAATGTAGTATAATTGCAAGTGGTAATTTATAAAATTTATAATGTTTTTATCATCATGGAGGTATACTGGGTTGAATGAGAAGCTTGAGCAGTTCAAAAGGGATATCGTAAATAAAAAGGTTGCCGTTCTCGGCATAGGCATAAGCAACACACCGCTGATAAGGTATCTCGGGAAGCTTGGCGTTAATGTCACGGCATTCGACAGGGCAGGAAGGGATGAACTCATGCCGGCGCTTAAGTCGCTGGAAGGCCTGGACATCGAGTATTGCCTCGGGCCGGATTACCTGGAGAAGCTCAAAGGTTTTGACGTAATATTCAAAACACCGAAGATAAGGTTCGATATACCGGAACTTTTGAGGGAAGCTGAAGCCGGGGCGGAGATAACATCAGAAATGGAAGTGTTCTGCAGGCTGTGTCCTGCAAGGATATTCGGCATCACCGGAAGCGACGGCAAAACGACAACGACGACGCTGATTTGCAAAATACTCGAACATCACGGATATAAGTGCTGGCTAGGAGGAAATATAGGCACACCGCTTCTGGACAGGATAGACGAGATAAGCGGGTCCGACATGGTGGTACTGGAACTGAGCAGTTTCCAGTTGCACACGATGCATAACAGGATAAACACGGCAGTCGTGACGAACCTTTCACCGAACCATCTTGATGTCCACAGGTCGATGCAGGAATACATCGATGCCAAAAAGAACATTTTCCTCTACCAGGATGTCAGTGATACGCTGGTATTGAACTATGACAATGAAGTCACCCGCGGCTTTGTCCCGGAAGCGCCGGGGAAGGTAATCATGTTCAGCCGAACAGCCGATCTTGACGAAGGCGTGACGCTGTCCGGAGGAAAAATAGTTTACAGGCATGGAGGCAGGGAAGTGGATATCGTCGATGTCAATGATATCAGGATCCCCGGCGTCCATAATGTGGAGAACTACATGGCTGCGGCCGCGGCAACGATAGAATTTGTGGAACCGCCGGATGTCAGGGCCGTAGCTGTGTCGTTCGGAGGCGTTGAGCACCGCAACGAGCATGTAAGGACTGTAAACGGCGTCAGTTTCTACAACGATTCAATAGGTTCCAGCCCGTCCAGGACCATGGCGACGATAAGGGCATTCAATGACAAGGTCATACTCATTGCCGGCGGCTATGACAAACACCTTTCATACGATGAAATGGGCGATGTCCTTGCGGATAAGGTCAAATGCCTTGTACTGTTCGGACAGACATCCGACAAAATAGAGGCAGCCCTGAAAGCCGAAGTGAAGCGTTCCGGCAGGGGAGCCGATATCCCTGTGTTCCGCTGTGCATCGATGGAAGAGGCGGTAAGGAAAGCATACGAAAACGCAGTGGCGGGCGATGTGGTGCTGCTCTCGCCGGCAAGCGCCAGCTTTGACCATTACAGGAATTTCGAAGAAAGAGGCAATCACTTTAAAAAGATAGTTCGGGAACTGTAAAATGTGGTGTCTGGCATTTCTGTCAGACAGACAACAGCAAACGCCATGTCGGGTTATAACTGACCAGCTGATGTGCCAGATGCCAGGACTAAAGAAATAAACCTCCCGGAACCGGGAGGTTTATTTTCTGGTGGAGGGAGATGGATTCGAACCATCGAAGTCATTGACAACAGATTTACAGTCTGCCCCCTTTGGCCACTTGGGTATCCCTCCGTATTAAATGGTGGGCCTTCAGGGACTCGAACCCCGGACCAACCGGTTATGAGCCGGTTGCTCTGACCAACTGAGCTAAAGGCCCATAAAGTCACAAGGACAAGTATAAAGCATAAAAACCGACAAGTCAAGCGAATATTTATCCAAATTTCAACGATTTTTGCAGATCTCATTTGAAAAAGTAATTTCCACCCCAAAATCAGGAGCAGCGGAAATAACTTTTAATTTTGAGATTCCCTTTGCGATTAACAGGATATTTACGTATTAATGTCGAATAACAACCAAAAGCCCTGATCATATAATACCAGCAGAAATATATTGCGAGGTGCTGTTAATGAGGATATCTTTCCTGGGCGCGGCAAAAACGGTGACAGGCTCGTGTTTCTACATCGAAACCGATACCTGCAGCTTTCTTGTGGACTGCGGCATGTTCCAGGGCAGTAATGCGGACGAAGCACGGAACCACGACCCATTCCCGTTCAACCCGGCTGACCTGGATTTCGTTATACTGACCCACGCGCACGTGGACCATTCCGGACGACTGCCGAAGTTATATGTCGACGGGTTCAAAGGCCCGATATACGCGACTAAGGCGACAGCCGAACTGTGTGCGATAATGCTGCCGGACAGCGGACACATCCAGGAATTCGAAAACGAATGGGTCAACCGCAAGCGTGCAAGGGCAGGACTTCCGCCTGTAAGGCCCCTGTACACCGTGCAGGACGCAACAGACTGCATCAG
>Ga0134092_1003301_pt1 | contig 11030 bp, 10 predicted proteins | sample 3_6taG_FD_94454 | JGI IMG/M metagenome (GOLD analysis project Ga0134092, IMG submission 94454) | Switchgrass degrading microbial communities from high solid loading bioreactors in New Hampshire, USA - 3_6_20_6_A3 metaG | ecosystem: Engineered > Bioreactor > Semi-continuous > Anaerobic >...
CCCAGCAGCAGCCAGAGCAGCTTCCAGCCTTCATCCAGGGAAAAGGTAAAGAGGGGAATGGAGGCAACCAGCCGGGAGATGGCGAGAATCCAGCGAATACAAAGCTCGGTGACAAAAGCGGCGAGGGGAAAAGGCGCAAAGAGTGCGCAGAGCATGCCGCCAATCAGCGCGGGTGCCGAAAGGGGCGCCACCAGCAGGTTGGCGACGGGGGTCAGCAGGGAAATCCAGCCGGTACCGGCAAGAAGGATGGGCAGGGAGAAGGCGTAGGCGCCAATGGACACGGCGGCAGCCTCCAGAAAGAACTTTTTCACCCTGGAGGAGCCGGGGAAGCGTGTTTGCAACCATTCATACAAGGGCTTTGCGAGAATCACAATGCCGGCGGTGGAGGCGCAGGAAAGCCAAAGCCCCTGCCCAAAAGTCCAGTAGGGGGCAAAGAGGGCGACCAGCAACAGGGCAAGCCCCATGGAGTTAAGGGAGTCGCTGCGCCTGGCAACCAGCTTTGCCGCCAGCACCAGCAGCATCATCACCAAAGCGCGGGTGATGGAGGGGGAAAGCCCTACCAAGCAGGCAAACCCCACGCTCACCGCCATGCCGACCAGGGCCACCGTCCGCCGCCCCAGCTTGAGGATTCCCAAAAGGGAGGTGACGCAGCCCACCAAAATGGAAAGGTGAAGCCCCGAAACGCTGAGCAGGTGGATGGTCCCCGCCTTGGCCAAAGCGTTCCGGTGGGAGGAGGTGACGTCGCTCCATTCCCCCAACACCATGGCGGAGACAATGCCCGCCGTGTCGGGGCTGAGGTTGTCGTATAAGCGGTCCGTCATGGCATGGCGCACATGGAGCATCAGCCGCCGCGCCTTCTGCCGCAAGGAAAGCTGGTCGGAGGGGGTGCTCTCCAACAGGTAAGCGTTGACAAAGATGCCTTTGGAAGCATAGTAGCTGTTGGAACCGGGCAGCTTGTCCAGACGGACCAGGCAGCGGATACAATCTCCCGGCAGGTATTCCATTTCCCCGTATCCCCGCAGGCGCAGGGTGGTGGAGGGCAAATTCTCGTCGGGGAAGGTTGCCTGCACCGTCAAGGCGAAGCCGGGATTCATCTGACGGGCTTCCAAAACCAGCCCCTGCACCATCACCGTTTGCCCTACCGTTCGCTCCAGAGGCAGAATCTGGCGCTGCCGGTACAGAAAGGAGTGGGCAAGGGCGAGGGCTGCCGCCAAAAGCACCACCGGGACCGCTCGGGCGTTGGGCCGCAAGGCGTGTACGGCCAGAGCCGCCAGCACCAAAACGGCGGACAAAGGCAGGGCCGGCAGCCCCGGAAACAAAAAGAACGCCCAGACCGCCGTGGCAAAAGCAACACCGATGGCAAGCAATGGACGTTTCATGCTGTCATCCTCCGAATGTCATAATGGGGGATAGCAGGAGAGAAAGGGTACAAATCAAGAGCATGTCAGAGGGTTCATCGCGGCGCAAGGTAGTAAAAAAAGACGGCTGAAGGCTCAGCCGTCCCATACGACGAACTATTTGAAGAACAGGGGCAGCGGCTCCAGGAAGATAATGTCCTTGCGCTGGGCGGCGTCGCCCTCGGCCAAAACGCAGGCCTTGCCCACAATTTCGCCGCCGGCCTGTTTGACCAGCTGCTCCAGGGCATGGATGCTCTCGCCGGTGCTGATGACGTCGTCCACCAGCAGCACCCGCTTGCCCTTCAGATATTCCATATCGTCGGCATCCAGGTACAGCTTTTGCAGATGAGCCGTGGTGATGGAGTTGACCTGCACCTCCACGGTGTTTTTCATGTACAGCTTCTTGCTTTTGCGGGCCAGCAGGTACTTCTTGCCGGACTGCCGGGACATTTCATACGCCAGTGGAATACCCTTGGACTCGGCGGTAATCAGCACGTCGTGGTCCGGCACTCTCTTGAGCAGCTCGGTGGCGCAGGCAATGGTCAGCTCCACGTCGGAGAACATGACAAAAGCGGCGATGTCCAGTTTTTCGTTGACCGGGCAGAGAGCAAGTTCCCGAGTAAGGCCGGCCACCTTGAGTGTGTAGGTCTTTTGCGACATAATGGATGAACCCTCTTTCTGTGAATGGGTGAATACAATGGGCTTGCCGGGCCTTACCGACATCCCAGATGGTGCTGTGAATTTTGTCTGTTAAAGGGGCGGACAGGCTTTGAGCAGCTGCAACGCTCCCATCAACCGGGAGGCCAGCCGAACTCCCGGCCCGCCAGCAGGTGAAAGTGGAGATGGGGCACGCTTTGCTGAGCGTCCTTTCCGCAGTTACTCACCACGCGAAATCCGCTTTCCAGATTCAGCTCTTTGGCCAGCTTGGCGATGACCGTCATCATGTGGGAAATGATGGAGGCGTTTTCCTCGGTGACGGCGGCGACACTTTCAATGTGTTCCTTGGGGATGACGAGGAGATGAACGGGAGCCTGAGGGGAAATATCGTGAAACACAAGGCACGTATCGTCTTCGTAAGCCTTGTTGGAGGGAATGGTTCCCTCTGCAATGCTGCAAAACAGGCAGCTCATACATAACCTCCCTTTCTGTTGTGTCGTTGCTCTTATTACAGTCCCAACTGCGCTTTGACAACCTCGCCGGCCGCGGCCAAAGCTTCGTCAATCATATCGGGACGGGAAGCGCCGCCCATGGCGTTGTCGGGACGGCCGCCGCCGCTGCCCTCCGCCTTTTGGGCTACCGCCTGCACCAGCTTGCCCGCGTGGATGCCGGCGGCCACCGCTTCTTTTCCGGCAAAAGCCAGCAAGGTGACCTTGCCTTTGGGGTCTTTCTGGTCGTTCATGGCGATTACCCCAACAATGTCGGGGTGTTTGGATTTGAGGGAGTCGGCAGTCTTTTTCAGCGCGTCCACGCTGTCCACGTTGAGCAGCATGGTCAGCAGGCGCACCGGCCCAATCTGAGGCATGTTGCCGGTCAGTTCCTGGGTCTGATAGGCGGCCAGCTTCTGGGTCTGTTCGTCCAGCTGCTTTTGCAGGGCCTTTACCTGAGCGTTCAAAGCGCTGACCTTGGCAGGAATGTCCGCGACGGGGCAGGATTTGAGCAGTTCGCTGGTTTCCCGCAGCAGAGTTTCCTGCTGGTGGATGGCCTCCAGGGTGTTCCAACCGGTCACCGCCTCGATGCGGCGGACACCGGCGGCCACGCTGGATTCGTGGCGGATTTTAAAGAGCCCCAGTTGGGCGGTGTTGGACACGTGGGTACCGCCGCAAAGCTCGATGCTCTGGCCGGAGATGTTGCAAACCCGCACAATTTCGGAATACTTGCTGTCGAAGAGGGCAAGGGCTCCCTGAGCCTTGGCTTGGTCGATGTGCTGTTCGGAAATATTGACGTCCAGGCCGTCCAGAATCATGCGGTTGACCTTGCGCTCAATCTGCTCCAACTCCTGGGGGGTGACGGCGGAGAAGTGGGTGAAGTCAAACCGGCAAACGTGCTCGTCCACCATCTGTCCCGCCTGGTGGACGTGGGTGCCCAGCACTTCCCGCAGGGCGGCCTGCAGCAGGTGGGCGGCGGTGTGGTTGCGCATAATGGCCCGTCTGCGGTCTTTATCCACGATGGCGGTGAGGGTGTCTCCTACCTTGATGGAGCCGGAAGACAGCTCGCCGATGTGGAGAATATGCCCCGTGGGGGACTTTTTGGTGTCCCGAACGGTGAAGACGCTGCCGTTGGCGAATTGGAGGGTACCGGTATCCCCCACCTGGCCGCCGCTTTCGGCGTAGAAGGGGGTGGTTTCCAGCAGCAGCATGGCTTCGTCCCCTTCGGAAAGGGTGCCCACCAACTCGCCGTTTTTCAGAATATTCAAAAGCTGAGTTTTGGCGGAAAGGCTTTGGTAGCCCACAAAGGTTTCGCGGAATTCCAGACCGGCCAGGACGTCTTCCTCCCAGCCCAAATCGCCCAGTTCCTCCCGGGCTTTGCGGGCCATTTCCCGCTGGCGCTGCATCTGGGCAAGGAAGCCTTCCTCGTCGATATCGATGCCGTGGTCCCGGGCAATTTCCCGGGTCAAATCCAGCGGGAAGCCAAAGGTGTCGTAGAGTTTGAACACATCTTCGCCGGGCAGGCAGTAGCCTTCGGCAATCATTTTGGTGTCCACACGGTCCAGCAGGGACTGCAGCAGGTTCATGCCCTGCACAATGGTCTTTTGGAACCGCTCTTCCTCAATGCGGATGACCTGGCGGATGTAGTCGGCGTTTTCCAAAAGCTCCGGATAGGCGGTTTTGTTCTCCTCAATGACCCGGTCGCAAACCTTGTAGAGGAAGGGCTCCTCAATGCCCAGCAGCCGTCCGAAGCGGGCGGCCCGGCGCAACAGGCGGCGGAGGACATAGCCTCTGCCCTCGTTTTGCGGCACCACGCCGTCCCCCACCAAAAAGACGGTGGAGCGGATGTGGTCGGTAATCACCCGCAGGGCCACGTCGGTTTTTTCGTCCTCTTTGTATTTGACGCCGGCGATGGAGGCGATTTCACCCATGATGTTCTGAACGGTGTCCACCTCAAAGAGGCTGTTTACCCCCTGCATAATGCAGGCCAAGCGCTCCAGGCCCATGCCGGTGTCGATGTTGGGATGGTCCAGGGGGGTGTAGTGGCCCTCTCCGTCGGAGTTAAACTGGGTAAAGACCAGGTTCCAGAACTCCACATAGCGGTCGCAGTCGCAGCCAACGGCGCAGTCCGGCTTGCCGCAGCCGGCTTCCGGGCCCCGGTCAAAGTAGATTTCGGAGCAGGGGCCGCAGGGGCCGGAACCGATTTCCCAGAAGTTGTCCTCTCTGCCCAGGCGCACAATGCGGCTGGGGTCGACGCCAACTTCCTTGGTCCAGATGTCGAAGGCTTCGTCGTCGTCCTGGAAGATGGAAACCCACAACCGGTCGGTGGGAATCTTAAGTTCTTGAGTGATGAATTCCCAAGCCCAGTGGGTGGCCTCCCGCTTAAAGTAATCGCCGAAGGAAAAGTTGCCCAGCATTTCAAAGAAGGTGCCGTGACGGCTGGTTTTGCCCACCCGCTCGATATCGGGGGTGCGGATGCACTTCTGACAGGTGGTCACCCGCTTGCGGGGGGGAGTTTCCAAACCCATAAAATACTTCTTGAGAGGAGCCATACCCGAGTTGATGAGGAGCAAGCTTGCGTCTTCCCGAGGCACCAGAGAGGCGGAGGGCAACCGCAGGTGCCCTTTGGACTCAAAAAAAGTAAGGAAGCGCTCTCGCAGCTCGTTCAGGCCCATCCATTCCATTTAAAAAACCCCTTTATGCAATATCTGGTGTGCTTTTGCATTCTGCAGTCCTATCATCCTGCCTGTTCTATATCTGCTCTACCCAGAAAAAGGCAGAAAAATACAGAGAGCGCGAATTTTTCGCGCAGGCTGGTTGACAAAATGTAAACAAAATTTGATTCCAGTAGACATTATATAGCCAAACACCGCTTGTGTCAATGAAATCTAAACGCAGCAACACCCGCAAAACCTCGTTGCAAGCCTTGCGGGTGTTGGCGAACATGAGTGTGGGACTTTGCAGAACGTCGGCCCTTTTATTTAAACATGCGGACGCTGATGACGCCGTCCAAAGCCTTGATGCGCTCAACCATGTCGACGGTGACCTGGCCGTCGATATCCATTATGGTATAGGCCAAACCGTTCTTGGAGTTGTTGGTGAGGTTGTTGATGTTGTCTCCGATGCAGGAGGAGATTTGGGCAATCATGGTGGGGATGTTTCGGTGGGTGACGGTGATTCTGCCCCGACCGGAACGGGGAATCTGCATATCGGGGAAGTTGACGGAGTTGCGCACGTTGCCGGTCTCCAAAAAGTCCTTAAGCTGTCTGGCCGCCATTTCGGCGCAGTTTTCCTCGCTTTCGGGGGTGGAGGCGCCCAGATGGGGCAGTGCGATGACGCCGGGTTGTCCCAGCAGCTTGTCGTTGGGGAAATCGGTGACGTAGCAGCGGACCTGCCGGTCTTCCAGGGCGGCCAGCATGTCGTCGTCGTCCACCAGCTCGCCCCGGGCGAAGTTGAGGATGCGCACACCGCTCTTCATGGCGTTGAGGGACTGGGAGTTGATCATGCCCTTGGTCTCCCGGGTGGCGGGGACGTGGAGGGTGATAAAGTCGCAGACGTCGTAGATTTCTTTCAGCGTGTTGGCGTGGTGCACGCCCCGGTGAATTTTAAAGGCGGTGTCCACCGAGAGGAAGGGGTCGTAACCGTACACTTCCATTCCCAGTTCCACGGCGGCGTTGGCCACCAGCACACCGATGGTGCCAAGGCCAATAACGCCCAGCTTTTTCCCCTTGATTTCGGGACCGGTGAATTTGGATTTGCCCGCTTCCACCAGCTTGGGCACTTCGTCGCCCCGGCCGCGGAGGGACTGCACCCATTCCATGGCGGGGAAGATTTTGCGGGCGCTCATCAAAAGCCCCATGATGGTCAGTTCCTTGACGGCGTTGGCGTTGGCGCCGGGGGTGTTGAAGACGGGGATACCCAGCTCGGTGCAGCGTTCCACGGGGATGTTGTTGACCCCGACCCCCGCCCTGGCGATGGCCAGCAGGTTGGGGGGCAGTTCCATCTCGTGCATGGAAGCGGAGCGGACAATAATGCCGTCCGGGTTTTCAATATCTTCTCCCACCTGATAATTGGAAGAGGAAAACACCGCAAGTCCCTGAGGGCTGATTTTATTGAGCAACTTTATCTTGTACATGGCAAGCTAAGTCCTTTCCAATCTTGATGTGTCAAACAACCGATGTTTTACGGCCGACAGCCTTTGAGGCAGCTAATTTTTTTGTTGCCGCGATGAAGCGCAAATCAAGAATGGCTCTTTTCAAATTCGTGCATGAATTTGACCAGAGCTTCCACGCCGGCCTGAGGCATGGCGTTGTAGATGGATGCCCGCATGCCGCCTACCGAGCGGTGCCCTTTGATGTTGCGCAAACCGTTTTTGGCGGCTTCGGTCACAAATTCCTTGTCCAGGTCGGGGTTTCCGGTGACAAAGGTGACGTTCATGATGGAGCGGGCTTCCGGCACTGCAGGGGCTTTGAACAGCTTGGAGTGGTCAAGATAATCGTAGAGAATCTTGGCTTTGCGCACGTTGATTTCCTTCATGGCCTCCAAGCCGCCGATTTCGTTTTCCAGCCAATCCAGCACCAGGCTGCACATGTAAATGCACCAGCAGGGCGGAGTGTTGTACATGGAAGCATTTTTGATGTGGGTGGCGTAATTGAGCATGGTGGGGGTGTAGGGCAGAGCCTTGCCCGCCAAATCCTCCCGAATGATGACCAGGGTAAGGCCGGCGGGAGCCACGTTCTTTTGGGCTCCTGCGTAAATCAGGCCGTATTTGCTTACATCCACCGGCTCGGAGAGGATGCAGCTGGAAAGGTCGGCCACCAGCGGAATATTCCCCGTATCGGGCAGATAGGGGAACCGGGTGCCGTAAATGGTGTTGTTTTGGCATAGGTGCACGTAGCTTGCGTTGGCGTTGAATTGGATGTTCTTTGGCTCCGGGATGTAGGTGAAGTTTTTATCCTTACTGGAAGCCACAATATTCACGGTGCCAAATTTTTGTGCCTCCTGAGCCGCCTTTTCAGAAAACTGCCCGGTGACGATATAGTCGGCGCAGCCGTTTTCTCCCATCAAATTCATGGGAACCATAGCAAATTGAGTGGAGGCGCCTCCCTGAAGGAACAAAACCTTGTAATTGTCGGGAATGGACATGACGCGACGCAACCGCTCCTCACACTCTGCGGCTATGGCCTCAAATTCGGGAGAGCGGTGACTCATTTCCATAACGCTCTGGCCGGAGGAGCCATATTCCACGAGCTCTGCCGCAGCACGGCGCAGAACCGATTCAGGAAGGGTGGAAGGTCCGGCGGAAAAATTGTATACACGGGACATGATGACACACAGCCTCCTTATAATAGTCACAATATTGTTGCTGTAATACTTTATCCGGCTGCCTTGCAAAAGTAGGGCAGGAATTCCAATTATTATAGCACAGATAGCGTCAAAATCAAGCCTGAATGCCACATTCTGTCAGTTATTGGAAGATAAAACTTTATCCATAACGGAATAAAAATTCATAAAAAACATAAGAAATACAGAATGGTTTGTCTTATGCAACAGATATTCGCGGTGGGAGCAAACAACATTTGTAAAGAAACTTGATATCCTTCCCAAAAAGTATCAAATTATTAAAAATTCCAAATACGGCTTGACATATGCCCATAATTTATATAAATTGATAATAACACTGAGGGGACTTCTATAGTCAAGGATGTTGCCTTGTGGGAAGAAGACTCTGCATCACGGTATTGCTGTGACCGATACCGTGCCAAGAATCAGGGGAATGGGGAACTAATTATTATGAAGTGTGTGATTCGATTGGCCGCAGGTTTGATGGCTGCGGCGTGTCTTGCCGGCTGCTCTTCCACAAAGGCGGAGAGCGTAAGGCAACAAAGCGAGGCGAAAGCCGTTGTGATGACGGCGGAAGCCGAAATCAAGAAAACGGTTTTGTTTGCCGATCCCGTTGGGGCGGCTGCCGCCATCTATGACAGTTTGGAAACGGAACCTTCTCTGACCGAAGTGGATGAGAGTACGGTGGAGGAAGTGTTTGGAGTGCCGGCGGAGGATGTGGACGAAGTGGTCGCCTATTCCTCCGACCCCAAAAACGGCCTGTGCGATTTGGCTTTGATTCTGCCCAAGGAAGGCAAAGCCGACGAAGTGCGGGAGGCTCTGATGCAGTATGCCGCCGTGCGGGCCGAGTCCTTTAAGAACTACGACATTTTGGGGGCTTACTCCATTGCCCAGAACGCCACCGTGTTCAGCCAGGGAGACTATGTGGTCATGCTGATGTTGCCGGACAACGATCAGGCGAGAGACATCCTGGATGAGTACATGCCCCAGTAGGATGGAAATGAAAAAGAAACACTACCAAATGTCTGCCGGAGCCGGCCTGCGCAAGCGGGTCGGCTTTCTGGATGAAGTGCGGGGATTGTGCATTTTGCTCATGGTGCTGTACCATGGGGCTTATGACATCATCTACCTCTTTGGCAGGGAGATTCCCGCCTTTCACTGGCCGCTGATGAATTTCGCCCAGCCTTTTGTAGCGGGGATTTTCATCTTTATCTCGGGGATTTGCTGCCGCTTTTCCCGCAGTAACCTGCGTCGGGGGCTTATTGCCCTGACGCTGGGATTGCTGATCGGGGGGGTTACCCTGCTCTTTTTGCCTCAGCAACCCATTTATTTTGGCATCCTTCATTTTCTGGGGACGTCTATGATTTTGTTTGCCCTCTTGCAGCCTATGCTGGATCGGTTGGCTCCGCTCCCGGGCATTTTGCTGTGCCTGGTGCTGTACCTCTTTACCTTTGGGGCTCAGCGCGGCTATTTGGGGCTGCCGGGCGTTCCCCTTATCCTGCTGCCGTCGTCTTGGGCGACCCGGCTTTGGTTGTTGCCATTGGGCTTTGCTTCCGGCGGGGTGGATTATTTCCCCCTGTTGCCCTGGCTCTTTGTCTTTTTGGCCGGCAGCTACCTGGGAGTTCCCTTTGTCCACCGGGAAATGCCGGAATTTTTCTACCGCAACCGTTCGAGGTTTCTCAGCGCCGTCGGCCGACACACCATTTACGTCTACCTGCTGCACCAGCCGGTGCTGTACGGGCTGTTGTACGGATTCTTCTACCTGTACGGAAAATTCACCGGAGCGTAAAACAAACAAGGCGGAACCTTTTGGGTTCCGCCTTTTGCAGTTATGTAGCGATTACAGATCCTTGTATTTTTCGTAAATCTTCGGAATGTCGTCCACAGTCAGGCGGCCGTAAACATCTTCGTTGATGGTCAGAACGGGAGCAAGTCCGCAGGCGCCGATGCAGCGGCAGGCGGTCAGCGAGAACTTCCCGTCGTCGGAGCACTGACCGGCTTCTACTCCGAAGACTTCGGCAATCTTGTCCAGAATGTTTTTGGCGCCTTTGACATAGCAGGCGGTGCCTAAGCAGACCGAAATCTTATACTTGCCTTTGGGAACCAGGGAAAACTGCGAGTAGAAAGTAGAAACGCCGTAGACTTCTTCCAGCCGTACGCCCAGACCGTCGGCCACCATCTTTTGCACTTCAATGGGCAGATAGCCGTAAATATCCTGGGCTTTTTGCAGGGCAGTTACCAAAGAGCCGTTAGTCTTTTTGATGTCAGCGAGCACTTCCATCAACTGAGCTTTTTGCTCCGGAGTGCCCCGAAAAGGTATCTTGGTAATTTTATTGGCCATAAAGCTCAAACCCCTCCCTGGTGCTTTGTAAAAAATTCCGATTTTTTTGACTTGGATATCAAACCAACGGTCTTCATTATAGCAAGCTTGGATATAAAAATCTACAGTGACCTGTGCCAAAGAATTGTGAAAAAATTATCTAATATTGCCAAGGATTCGCCAAACGGTTGAAAAATACAGCAATGTGATATAATAATCCTGTTAGAAATTTTACATGAAGGGGCGATTGCGTTGCATACCATACAGGTAAAGGGAATGTCCTGCCAGCACTGTCAGGCGGCTGTCAAGGAGGCGTTGGAGGAGCTGGGCCTCACCCAGGTGGAGGTGGACCTGAAAACAGGGCGGGTGACCTATTCCGGCGAGGTGGAGGAACAAGCTCTGCGGGACGCCATCGAAGAAGCAGGCTACGAGTTGGCATAACAGGCGGAAAGGGCGGCACAGCTGCCCTTTCTTGCTGTCAATCTGTACAATGTAAAACAATGTGTGTTATAATAACCAAATAGACTTAAAATCAAGAAATCATCCCAACATCGGTGGAGTTCTACGGACTTCGCTGTTGGCACCGGTGCCAAATCGAGTGCGTTCGACAGAATACCGAAAGCATTTTATATACGGATACCCAACGATAAGGAGATTTTATGAAAGACGCCCGGCTGATTGCCGCAGAGGCACTGCTGAAAATGGAACAGAGGCAGGCGTGGTCCAATCTGACCTTGGACCATGCTCTGGAGCATCACACCCTCAAGCCGGAGGAGGCAGCGTTTGCGGCGGCTCTTTTTTACGGGGTCATCGAGCGGCGCATCA
>Ga0134092_1003302_pt1 | contig 11029 bp, 10 predicted proteins | sample 3_6taG_FD_94454 | JGI IMG/M metagenome (GOLD analysis project Ga0134092, IMG submission 94454) | Switchgrass degrading microbial communities from high solid loading bioreactors in New Hampshire, USA - 3_6_20_6_A3 metaG | ecosystem: Engineered > Bioreactor > Semi-continuous > Anaerobic >...
GAAGGTCAGTATCGTCCTGGCCCTGCTGATACGGCCGAAAGCGGTGCTGTTCGACGAGCCGCTGATAGGCCTCGATCCGAAGGCGATCAGCGAAATGCTTGCCGTTTTCGGTGAACTCAGGCAGAAAGAGGTCAGTATCCTGATAAGCACACACATCATCGACACCATAGAAGATGTGTGGGACAGGGCATATATCATGAACAAGGGTTCCATTGTATACGAGACGACCAGGGAAGGTACGAACGGTAAGGATCTCAAGGAACTCTTCTTTGAAATGACCGATGCGGAGGTATCACAATGAGTGCGGTGGTTTTTCTGCTGGTCCGGCAATATGCCAACAGGATCAGGCGGCTGTTTTCAAAACCGCTGAATGCCATATTGACGATACTGGCAGTATTGTTCATAATGAGCGGCCCTGTTGTGATGCTTATCAACCCGAACTTTTACGAGGGCCTGGTAGGCGAGAAGGGAAGGGAGGTAGCCATTGCAGGAGTACAGCTCTTCATCGGGATAACGCTGATTTTGTCTGCGCTCTCGCAGCAGAGCGGGCTTTTTACATATTCTGAAGCGAGCATATTGTTCAGCGCGCCGCTGACCAGGCGGACGATCCTGCTGTATTCCACGCTGCAGTCGCTTCCTGGTTCGATACTGACGTCGGTGTTCCTGTGCTTTTACTTCCCATGGCTCATCGGGAGCGTGATGACCCCGCTGAAACTGCTGGCGACGCTCCTTGTGATGTCGCTGCTTTGCTTCTGCATATTCATCATTTACTACTATATCTATATCCAGGATATTGCCCATGAAGGCCTGAAAAAGAGGCTGAAGAAATATGCATGGATATTCTTTGGCGTGATCCTGGCGATTTATGCCGTTATCTGGCTGACAAACGGGCATGACTTCGGAAAGGCAGCCATCACGTTTTTTGCCAGCCCGTACTACAACGCCGTCCCGCTGTTTGGCTGGGCTAAATGGGCTGTGGCAGCTTTGCTGAACGGCGATTACATTACAGGCTTCATACCGGCGACACTGCTGCTGGCTGTATCAGGATTCGTGCTTGCCAGGATGTATTATTCACAGGATGTCGATTTCTATGAAAAGGCACAGCTTGACTCCGTCAGGCTGCAGCAGATGGTGGATGCCATAAGGAGCAGCGGATATGATGCGGGCGGTGTTGCTATCAAAAAGGTCCGCAAGGCCAAGGGCAGTTTCAGGGAAGGGGCAGCTGCCATTATGTCCAGGCAGTTGCTCGAGATGAAGAAAAGAGGACCGATGCTGACGTTCAGGGATTTCATCAACGGTTTGATCTACCTGGTGATCGGGCTTGCAGCCGGTATGGACTTTATATTCGTGTATACGATGATCGTTTTTTCGATGATCGCAAATACGACTACTGACAGCTGGAATGCAGAATTCAAGAAACCACACATATATCTCATACCTGAAAGCCCGTTCAGAAAGCTGCTTTATGCCGTGCTGCCCAGCATCATCAAAAATGTGCTGGCAGAGTCGGTGATAGTGCTGGCGGCTGCGATCATTTTCAAGGCAGGAGTGCAGGAGACCGTGCTGAGTGTGATCCTGCTTGCGGCTTATACGCTGCTGTTTACCTCAGCAGGTGTATTCACGTACAGGATCATGGGCAGTATGACCAACGTAGTACTGCTTATGGTCATGCGGATGTTGTTCATTATGGCGGCGGCCATTCCGGGCGGTGTTCTCGCCATAGTCATGATTGCGGCCGCAAGGATCGAAGATACGGTATTGCTGATGGTCCCGATGATCATAGTCAACCTGCTGGTCGCGCTGCTCTTTATCTTCCTGAGCCGTAAACTGCTTTTACAGAGCGAGATCATGAACTGACACAGTCATTCCAATGTAAGGCTCACAGACAGGAAAACCGGGCGGATGGCCTATCGCGCTGCAAAGTTACAGTTGATTGGCATCCGCCCGGCTTCAGCCTGACTTCAGGTCTATACCGGTTCGAAGGCGCATGATCCATGCCGGCAGGCTACTTGTTAGGACTGGTTTCCAGGCACAAGCGTAGCGCCGCTCTTCGCAGTTTCAGTTACCTGTGCCCAAATCACTTTCAAGCGGTTTTATCGATTCGAGAGCGGGACCCTCGATGACTTCTCCTGTGTATGTGAATCTAGATCCGTGGCATGGGCAGTCCCATGACAGTTCTGCCGAATTCCACTTGAGTTCGCAGCCCAGGTGTGTGCAGGTAGTGCTTACATAGTGGAGTTCACCGTCATTGTCCCGGTAAACGCCGACCTTATAGCCATCCACTTCCGTTATTTTTGCTTCTCCTTTTTCAATTTCCACGTCACCGTCAGGAATATTCAGCTTGCCGGATATCAGGTTTACGGCAACATCAAGGTTTTCCTTTATGAAATTCTTTGCCGAAGCCGCCGGCGTGAAGCGTGACGGGCTGTAGACTTCCTCCCACGGACTTTCGCCTTTTGTGATCAGGTCTGTAATGATCATTGCCGCTGCGCTGCCGTTCGTGATTCCCCATTTGTCGTAGCCGGTGGCTATGAATATGCTTTCCCTGCCTGCTGTCATGGGTCCTATGAACGGTATCTCATCCATCGCGGTGTAATCCTGGGCAGACCACCTGTACGGTATGCTTTCGATATCTAACATCGGCTTTGCGAAGTCCCTTATGATTTCGTAATGATCGTGCAGGTTTTTGCCATGTCCCGTCTTGTGGTTCTCGCCTCCCACCAGTACGACCGAAATGTCGCTGCCCGTATGGGGACGTAGTGTCCTGCTCGGCTCATCCGCACTTATATACATGCCTTCAGGGAAACTACCTTTTACCCTGAGCGCCATCAGGTATGTGCGCTGCGGGTAAACCCTGGCGAAATAAAGGCCCGGCTTGTCATAGAAAGGATAGCGGGTCGCCTGGATCACGTATTTTGCCCTTATTTTCCTGCCGTTGTCAGTAACGACTATATTGGGGCTCCCGTCCTGGATGTCGACGGCCCGCGTGTTTTCATATATTTCACAGTCTTTGCCGACGATCAGTCCGGCCAGCGCCAGCAGGTATTTGCGCGGATGGAAATACGCCTGGTTTGCGAATTTCATCGCACCCTCCACACCGAAAGGAAGGTCGAGTGTTTCAGTGTACTCTGCAGGAAGTCCAAGTTTCAGCGCCGCTTCCGTTTCATCCTCAAGCTTCCGGACCATGTTCCTGTCCTGCGTGAAAACATAGGCAGGGACTCTTTTGAAGTCACAGTCGATATTGTTGTCGCGGATTATCTTTTCGATCAGGCCGATGGCCGACTGGTTAGCCTCTGCGTACTGCCTTGCCTTTTCCTCCCCGACGGCATTGATCATTTTGTAATACTTGAGCGTATGCTGTGAAGTGATCTTCGCTGTCGTATGCGCGGACACGCCTTTTGCAATGCGGTTGGCTTCTATGACAGCAATTTTCAGGCCACGCCCGCGAAGGAGATAGGCAGTCGTAAGGCCGGTGATGCCCGCTCCGACGATCGCCACGTCCACATCGATGTCATCTTCCAGGGATGGGTAATCTGTATCGCCCGTGGTACCGATCCAGAGCGATTCAGGTACGTCAGTGAATTTTATGCTGTTATTACCGTTCATGTTCATATGATCCTCCGAAATATGCAAAATCATATGCAATCTGTTGCCTGTTCCGATGCCTGTATCATCTTTTATATAGCTTTTTCAAAAGTATGATTTTCATGCGATGAATAAGTAATTAAAAGTATGAAGTGCGAAATGCGAAGTGCGAGACTGCCATGCATGGTAAGGCAAGCGTTTCACTGATGCGGCCCGGATCAGGGGCATTGGTGAAGCCACGGAAAGCGGGAGGAGGCAATGAGGCGGAGGAACATGACGAAACACGCATGCAGTAAAAAAATGCACCTGAGGATCTGCCCTTCAGTGCAGTTTTTGTGTCATTTATCACATTGATGTTGCTGCCGGCCAGGTCTGGTCATTTACCTGATGCGGAGCAGCCGTCCTGCCGGTGTAATCGCCGGAACCGGCAGCATCGGAAAGTTATTGCATCCGAAGAACCTGTCTGGACCGGAGAAGCATTCCGGGCAAATGGGATCGCCCTCTCCGGTGGGCTCACCGGATCAGGAAGGATCGGCCTGGCCAGCGGGATCCCCGGAGCCGGTGTCCCCTGTATCAGGACCGGTCTGTCCTGAATCGCTTTCCCGGGCATCAGAATGTCCGCTGCCGGGGAAGTTATTGCCGGGCGTGCCGATGTCGCCGTAACCGCCGGAGCTGCCGTAATCACTGTGATCACCATGACCGCCTGGATCGCGGAATCCGCCAAAACTGCTGAAATTGCCGGGATCTCCGTACATGGAATCAAACCCGGCCTTTATCATGCTTATGGCTCCGATGATATAAATGCTGCAGCCTGCCAGGAAAAATACAAAACCGAAAGGTATTCTGATCCTGAGTATATCCATCACTGCGCCGACTGTCATCGGCAGAGTCATCGAATAAACGCTGATCTTGAATACATTGCGGTACGAGAGCCGCGTACCTCTGGCAACGTTAACGATCGCACCTATGGCGCTTACGATCAGCGCATTGATAAAGTTGCCGGCAGTGATGAATACGTAGCTAATGACGGCAATAACGGCGAATATGATAACGAGAATTGTCTTTAAATATGGGATGGTTTCCCTGATGTTGTCCCTGGTTATCGTAACATTGTTGTATACCAGGCTCCACTGCAATTCCTGTCTTTGGAGATAACTCTTCCTGATATACCTGTCCCTTGTTATCAGTATCACATTGTCATACTGGTAGAGAATGTTTTCCACGTCTATACCGGGCCTGGTGTCGATCACGACAGGAGGGTCATCTTCGATGACGATGGGCATTTCCGCGTAAATTTCCAGTTGCCCGTTTTCGAGCCTGAAATCCGGGAATCCGTCTATCAATTCCCTGGAGATCCTGTCCGTTACCTCGCTCGTTTGGGCATACAAACCGATACATGAACCCAATGTGGACATTACGGAAAGCAGAAGCAGATAAACTACGACCCTGCCTGTGCTTTGCCTTAAAAACAGCCTGTATTTGCTGAAACTCGTGATGCTGTACCAAAAACTCCTAAACAACCCTGTCTTGGATTCGTTCATAAGGAACCTCCGGAACGTAATTGTATTTGGCTGTGACCGATTCGCTGCAATGCCGGTTCCCGGCACTTAACTCCGGAAACATGCCGCGGAACAGGCACATGGCCTAAAGCTGTCCGGCAGCTGTTTCTGGTCTGTTTGGCCGCATTTGTGGCTTTGCGAAAATCGATGCCAATAATCATACTTATTATACAATATAGGGATATTTTTTCAAATTTATTATCCTGAAACATTGACAGTGTATATACACAGTGATACACTGTATATAAACTGTATATATATCGATATGAACAGTCGATAAACGAGAGGTGGTCATTTGTTCATAGCATTGTCGAATAACGATCCGAATCCGCTTTATGAACAGATCAAGAAGCAAATAATAGAACAGATAATGAGCGGAGAACTGCCCCCGGGCTATATGCTGCCTTCGATCAGGGCTCTTGCCAAAGAACTGGGGATCAGTGTGATCACAGTGAAAAAGGCATATGAAGACCTTGAGGCCGGCGGTTATATAGTGACGAACCAGGGGAAAGGCTCGTTTGTCGCGCAGGCAGGGGCCGAGTTCGTAAGGGAATCCATGCTGAAAGAGATACAAAAGAACTTCGAAAAAGGCATCGCCCTGTGCAGGGAACTCGGATTTGATAACGAAGGCATCCAAAAGGTATTCAGGGATATCCTGGACGAATTTGGACAGCCGTGACCGGCAAAATTGCCTTATCGGCCAAAGCACAGCCAGGTAACAGGTAAAGAGGTGCCTTTTCCTGTATGGTTTCCTGCATGAACACTGTTGGCTTAATGATCGCTGGCAGCAGCTGTGCACCGAACGCGCTGATAATTGGTGTGATCCGATGACGATGATGCGATACCGGTTGCTTCCGTGTCACAGCGGTTGCCAATACTGATTGATTGGAGTGGTTTATATGGATGTTGTACTGAACGTGGACAGGCTGGTTAAAAAGTATGAAAAATTCTCACTGAAGGAAGTGAGCTTCCGGATCCCGAAAGGGTACATCATGGGATTTATCGGCAGGAACGGTGCCGGGAAAACTACTGTCATCAAATGCATAATGGACCTTATACCGTTTGAGGCAGGTTCCATTCAGGTGTTTGGTCTTGACAGCAGGCAGCACTCAAGGGAAATCAGGAGTAGGATCGGCTACGTAAGTGAAGAACAGTACTTCTATGAAAATATGACAGCCGGCTGGAACCTGGATTTCTTCGGTGGTTTTTATCCGAACCGGGACAGGGACCTGGCTGCGTCACTTATGAAAAAATTCGATATAGACCCGTCAAAAAAAGTCAGCGAACTTTCAAAGGGCATGAAAGTCAAACTTGCCCTTGCACTGGCACTGGCGCACAGGCCGGAACTCCTCATACTTGACGAGCCGACTTCCGGACTCGACCCTGTCATCAGGAACGAACTGCTTGAACTGCTGATGGAAGTTGTACAGGATGAGAACTGCTCAATATTCTTTTCTTCGCATATCACATCTGACATCGAAAAAATAGCTGATTATGTAACGTTCATAGAAGGCGGCAGGATCGTGATCAGCGATGAAAAGGATGCGATACTGGACAGGTGGAGGCTGTTCAGGGTAGAGAGCCGTTACGGCAGCGCCGGACTGGCCGGGCGTCTGACAGGCGTAAAAACGGGCGAATTCGGCTTCAGCGGCATAACCGACGATCCGGAAGGATTTGTCAGGGAACTGAAAAGCAAATATCCTGATGCCCGGTACACGATGGAAAAGGTATCGCTGGATGACCTTCTGGTCAGGATAGTAAAGGAGGAAAATGCAGAATGAAGAGAGAATTGGTCCGTCTTGCGGTCAAGGATTTCCAGGTACAGGCAAGGTCCGCAAAAAACTACGCCATCACTTTGATTGTGTTTCTTGCCGTTTTTCTGCTCATGAGCCCGATGCAGTATCATATGGCTTTGTCAATGGCTGCCCTGATCACATTGTACCGCTTTATCAATTCGACGATGTATGAAGATGAAAAAAACAACACTCTGAGACTGATCGACTCTCTGCCTGTCGGGAGGGAGAATGTCGTCAAAGCCAGGTACCTGAGCACTGGTATCCTTGCAGTCGCATTGCTGATAATACTTGGCGTTGTAACGGCTATTATCGACATGGCTTATGGAAGCGATACAGCAGGACTGGCCATATGCATGTTCCTGTTCTACGTGATCCTGATGTCGGTGTATATGCCCATAGGGTTCAGACTGGGATATATAAAGGCAGTGAATATCAACCGGTTCATCTTTCTGGGCATATTCATACTTTTCGGCTTCCTTTCTGCGCTGATGGGCAACCTGGCCCGGCAGCAGCAGGGCCCAGGCCCGGCGGAGGGCGCCATGATACTGCCGGCTGACATGAGCCCCGTACTGGTTATGGCACTTTTTGCAGTAGTCACGTTTCTGCTGTATATTGTATCAATGAAGGTATCGGTGGTATTCTATAAAAAACGGGAACTGTTTTAGGAGGAGACATGTCGAAACTGCAGCTGATCGCCACGTCAGCGTTCGGTATAGAATCGGTTGTGGCAAGGGAACTGAAGTGGCTTGGATATGAAGACCAGGAGGTCGGGAACGGTAAAGTCACTTTTGCCGGTGATGAAGAGGCGATCTGCAGGGCTAACATATGGCTGAGGACTGCGGATCGTGTACTGGTGAAAATGGGCGAGTTCGACGCCCTTACGTTTGACGAACTCTTTGAAGGTACGAAAGCCCTCCCGTGGGATGAGTGGCTTCCTGAGAATGCTGAATTCCCTGTGGACGGCAAATCGGTGAGTTCGAAGCTCGCCAGTGTGCCTGACTGCCAGGCGATCGTAAAGAAGGCTATCGTGGAGAGAATGAAACAGCGTTATAAGAAGCAGTGGTTTGAGGAAAACGGACCGCTGTACAGGATAGAGGTGAGCCTGCTCAAGGACAGGGCGACCCTCACCATAGATACGTCGGGGCCGGGGCTCCACAAGCGCGGCTACAGGGACCTTGTTTCTGAAGCTCCGCTGAAGGAAACGATGGCTTCCGCCCTGCTGCTTATCAGCAGATGGAGGCCGGGCAGGGAACTGATCGACCCGTTCTGCGGCTCTGGCACGATCACGGTCGAGGCTGCGATGATGGCGGCCAACATGGCGCCGGGCGCTAAGCGCAGTTTTTCGGCCGAGAGATGGCACCAGGTGCCGGCCTCACTGTGGAACCGGGCAAGGGAGGAAGCTGCCGACAAGGTAAAACTTGATGAAGAGATCAGGATCCACGGGTCAGACATCGACGACGGCGTGCTCAGGCTTGCAAGGCACCATGCCGAAAGGGCAGGCGTTTCAAAACTCATACATTTCCAGAGAAGGGATTTCAGGGAGATCAGTTCCAAACACAAATACGGTTTTATCATAACCAACCCTCCTTATGGCGAGAGGATAGGCGAACTGCGTGAGGTGGAACGGATCTACAGGGATATGGGCAGTGTTTTCAAAAAGTTCGACACCTGGTCTTACTATGTGCTGACATCCCATCCGAGGTTCGAGGCACTGTTCGGCAGGAAGGCCGACAAAAAGCGGAAGCTGTATAACGGCAGGATACAGTGCAATTACTACCAGTTCTTCGGGCCGCCTCCGCCAAAGCCTGCCATGGAAGAGACAGACCCATCAGCTTAATCGTTCGATATGCCGTGCTGTGCCGATACCAACGCTTAATCTTCAGATTTACAGCGTTGCACCTATATCCGCGGCTTGATCATCCGATATGCAGCGTTGCCCCGATATCCGCAGCTCAATTATCCGTTATACGGATGGCTCATGGACATCGCAGTTATACGTTTTAGGCTGATTAAGCCGTTTTTTTGTGCTGCTTTCCGATCCTTGGCGGATGTGCATTTTTTCAGCTTCTGGATTGCAACATGATACATAATCAGCGTTAACCTTATGTTTTTACCGTTCTTTGTTTCAGGACTGCATCACCCATGCTATTTCACCCCAAAAAATGAAAAATTGAACGAAGAACCAGCGTTTTTCAAATACCGGCCGGTTCTGTCGGAGAAATCTGTACCAGGAGCAGTTTGAAAAATATCTCAAAAGGTTCGATCTGGATCCTAAAATCAGGCTTTCAAAGCTTTCCAGGGGCATGAAAATGAAATTTGCCATAGCAGTTGCACTTTCACACAACGCGGAACTGATCATCATGGATGAACCTACATCCGGACTTGATCCGGTTTTCAGGCGGGAAGTGCTTGACCTGCTGCACGGCATCATGGAGGACGGAGAGCGCAGCATCATTTTCTCAAGCCACATAACATCGGACCTTGACAAGATAGCTGATGTGATAACGCTGGTCGACAATGGGAGGATCATCCTGTCCATGCCCTATGACGATATTATGAGGAAGTACCGGGTACTGAAGGGGCCCAGGGCACTGCTCGAAAGGATCGATCCATCATGGCTGCAGGGCGTAAGGGTCAACAGGTTCGGTTTCGACGCTTTGTGCCTGGAAGGCGAGAAAGGCACGGAACTGATGCCGCAGAACTGATCGCCGGAATCGAAGATCTGCTCGAAACTGCATATACCGGATTCCTGATGTTCGTACCTGCAGTGTTTTATGTTTTGCCGCTGGTCGATGTAAAGAACGGGGGCGTAACGAATGCTTCCGCGACACTGCTGTCGATGAGCCTGCCAATAAGCCGCAGGGAATATGCCTTGTCGAGGTTCCTGTACGCAGTGGTATCCTCATTGGTAATAGTCATGCTGTTTACCGGCCTGACAGCGGCAGGAATATATCGTGGACCGGACCTTTTCCGGGCCGAAGCCCGTATAGCGATCAGGGCATGGTTTGCTTCTGCCCTGCTGATGATCCATGTTGCCGGCATGCTGACAGTGGCTGTGTTCCTTGGCACAGAGAAATTCGTAGTACCGGTATTGACCATTTTCATTGCTTTTGTAATATGCGCGCGGCTGATTCCGGCTGAGGCAATATACCGGTTTGTGTCATCTCCGTCTTACTGGCCTGCTGTCATTGCTTTTACAGTTGCTGCGGATGCCATATCCGTGGCCTTCGGCATAGCAGGATTTGAAAAAAGGGACATTTAGGAGGTATTGCGGTGCGTGCGGTGATAAAACTGTTCAACGAAACCTTTGGCATAAAAAATGTGTTTCTGTTCCTGATGCTTGCGAGTGTCCTTATCCTCCTGATGAATGCAAACAGCTTCGAACTGTCGGATCTGGCCGGTCCGGCGAATGTTGGCTTTGTTGTAATGCTTGTTATGATCGGATTCGGCTCCAACAGAGGCATCATAACGCTGGTAAGGTCGCTGCCTGTAAGCCCGGCGGATGTGGCCGGCGGACTTCAGGTTTCCCTCTGCCTGATGTCACTGGCCATCAATATTGCCATCACCCTGATCGACATCCCTGTGAAGCCTTTTTTCCTGCCGGATATGAGCGTATCCCAGGTTATTGGCTTTTCACTGATGAACACGGCGTTCGTCATCATAATGACGAATATCTTACTGCCAGTAATGCTTCTGAAAGGATGGAAACCGCTGAAAATCGCGGTGACATGCCTGATGGCCCCCATGCCTTACGTTGCATGCGCAACGGCTGAGGTTTTTGTGATCAGGCTGGAAGCTATAGGACCAGTCCTGGCAGCATGCATAATATCCTATGTCGTTGCATTGGCTTCAGGTGCAGTATGCCATGCCACAGCAAGGAAAGTACTGCACAGGTATGAGGCGTAAGGATCGTGGCATAAATGAAGTACCGCATGGATAAAGTACAGGCATGATAGACATAGAATTGAATGCAGGATGTGATCTCAGTCATGGAACATGTATTTGACGTAATAGCTGCCATATATTAATATATAATTGATAGATATATGGCAGTTTTTGCAGAACGGCAGGAAGGTTGGGAAAATGCTA
>Ga0134092_1003303_pt1 | contig 11028 bp, 7 predicted proteins | sample 3_6taG_FD_94454 | JGI IMG/M metagenome (GOLD analysis project Ga0134092, IMG submission 94454) | Switchgrass degrading microbial communities from high solid loading bioreactors in New Hampshire, USA - 3_6_20_6_A3 metaG | ecosystem: Engineered > Bioreactor > Semi-continuous > Anaerobic > Digestate...
ATGGGTGTGCAGCTTTATTTTCTTGAACATGGTAACCAGCGAGCTTACCGAAACCTCGCCGCAGCTCCGGTGAATATTCTTCTCCCGGTCCTCACGGAATACGTCTATCACCTTCAGATCTACAGCCAGATTCGCATCTGTGTAATAGTCCACATTTACCTTGCGGACATATGCCTTTTTATCATCGAAGTCCAGCTTCTCCACCTGATACTGGATGCCCTCATGGATATATATTGCCTCTTCGTGCAGCAGCATGGGGGCACTGAACCTGTCAGTCTCTCCTATTACGACAGGCTTGGGTTCTGTTATATCGATTATTATGAAATTCTCATTGGATGCACTTCTCAGACTTATCTCATCTGCCGGGAACACATCGGACATCCAGTACCAGCGGTTCCCGACGTGCCTTATGAGCTTTGCCTCTCCCATGAACTGCAGGATTTCTGATGTGGTTTCCACGCCGAACTTTTCCCCGTCTTCGAAGGGAAGCTCAAATGCCGCACATTTCATGTGGCTGTAGAGAATCGCCAGGTTGTCCGGATTTATCAGGCCGTTCTCGGGGCTTTTCCCGAAAAAATAGTCCGGATTGTTAATTATATACTGATCCAGCGGACTGCTGCTGGCAATAAGGATGGCCGCAGAAACACCGCTTCTGCGTCCCGCACGTCCGGCCTGCTGCCAGGTGCTTGCGATGGTCCCCGGATAACCACATATGACGCATGCCTCCAACGCACCTATGTCGATGCCCAGTTCAAGCGCATTGGTCGACACGACTCCGGTTATGCTGCCGTCACGCAGCCCCCTCTCTATTTCACGCCGCAGATTGGGAAGATATCCTCCTCTGTAGCCTCGGACCTTCCTGTCCCCATCCCCGCTGCTGCGGTATATGTCCTTCAGATATGTGACAAGCACTTCCACGTTCAGCCTGCTTCTTGTAAACAGTATGGTCTGTATGCCGTTGCGTATCAGAGATCCGGCGATCCTCTCGGCCTCCAGCAGGCTGCTCTTTCTGATGCCCAGCTCCTTATTGACCACCGGCGGATTGTAAAAGATTATGTGCTTCCGGGAGGAAGGCGCCCCATTGTTGTCTATGAGCTTTACCTCTTCCCCGACGATCTTCGATGCAAGCTCAGCGGGATTGGCAATGGTAGCGGAACAGCATATGAATATGGGCTTTGAGCCATAAAAGTCACAGATCCTCCTGAGCCTTCTGATTACGTTGGCCAGGTGGCTTCCGAAAACTCCCCTGTAATGATGAACTTCATCTATGACAATAAATTTGAGGTTTTCAAACAGCTTTGTCCATTTGGTGTGATGGGGCAATATACCGCTGTGGAGCATGTCCGGGTTGGTCACCACAATATGGCCTGCCTGCCTTATCGCCCGTCTTGCCGACTGGGGCGTATCTCCGTCGTAGGTATATGTTTTTATATCCACACCGGCTTCGGTGATCAGCTCATGCAGCTCTGAGGTCTGATCCTGAGACAGTGCCTTTGTCGGGAAAAGAAAAAGAGCTCTGGACTCCTCATCCTTCAGTATCGCGTCCATCACCGGGATGTTGTAGCACATGGTTTTGCCGGAAGCAGTAGGCGTCACGACAACTATGCTGTTGCCGTCATGGACGGCCTGTATCGCGCTGGCCTGATGTGAATAAAGCTTTCTGACGCCCCTTCTCTCCAGAGCGGCCCTGATGCGCTCATCTACGAAATCAGGAAATTCTGTGTACACCGCCTCTTTTTCAGGCAGTTCCACCCACGATGTGATATTTTTCATCATCTGCTCCGATGATCTGATATGCTCCAGCATCTGCTCAAGATTCATGGCTGCCTCCCGAACATATATTCTGCTAATATTTTAATTCAAAGCCGGAGCGATGTAAAGCAGCAGTAGATACCCGGCATCACTCATTTTCCTTACCGAACGCATTTATCAGCTGTTCCATTTCCGCCTTGGATACGGCTCTGAAAACACTGTCCTTAAAGCGGCTGCAATTCCTGCATCCTTTTATATACCACGATATATGCTTGCGCATCTCACGCACACCTGTATATTCACCTTTGTATTCCACCAGCATATCAAGATGGCGGAGCATCATTTTCTTCTTCTCCTCAATATCGGGGTCCGGAAGGATCTCCCCCGTCTTTAGATAGTGTACGACGCGCCTGAAAACCCACGGATTGCCCTGGGCCCCTCTGCCTATCATTATGGCATCACAGCCGGTATATTCAAACATTCGGGCGGCATCCTCCGGAGTCCTGACATCACCATTGCCGATTACAGGTATCGAAACCGCCTTTTTAACATCCCGTATAATATCCCAGTCGGCTTCTCCGCTGTAGAACTGTTCTCTTGTCCTGCCATGCACAGCTATGGCACTGGCGCCGTTTTTTTCCGCTATCCCGGCGAACTCCACTGCATTGACACGTCTGTCATCCCATCCCTTGCGTATTTTCACCGTGACCGGTTTTTTCGACGCAGATACGACAGCCTTAATCAACTCGCCGGCGAGCTCCGGCCTGAGCATCAGGGCGCTGCCTTCCCCGTTCTTTGTAATCTTGGGCGTAGGACACCCCATGTTTATGTCGATCACGGCTGCAGGCGAATCATTTAATTTGTCAGCGGCATACGCCAGTATGTCAGGCTCGGAGCCAAATATCTGTATGGCGGCAGGCAGCTCCGACTCACTGAGGTCAGCCAGCTTCCAGCTTTTTTCGTCCCTGTAGTACATTCCCTTGGCACTTATCATTTCAGTATATACGAATCCGCAGCCCTGCTCCCTGCACAGGACTCTGAAGGGCAGATCCGTAACGCCTGCCATAGGTGCCAGGAATATGTTGTTATCCAATGTTACGTTTCCGATTTTCATATACAGTTTCTCCTGTTACGTTTTTCACAGCAATTACTTAATTGCCGCTGTTGATATCAGAAGCAAAGAAGCCTGATTGTTGCTGCTTCCGATTATACGAAAAAACGGACCTTGGAAATATAAAGCCAAGACCCGCTCATAATTTGGCGTCCCGGAGAGGAATCGAACCCCCATCAATGGAACCGGAATCCATTACCTTATCCATTAGGCCACCGGGACACAAGTAAATGCATTATCACATACTGACTATAGTATTATAGCCCATTTTAAGTATTTTGACAACAGTTATGGAACGGCAATGAAATACAAGCCCACGGATCTGCCGGCTGTGAATATGTCCGATTACAGATATTCTCTTTCGCACGACAGATACTCAAATGCAAATTCCGGGTCCGATGAAAGCCTGAATGATATCTTCAGATGCTGATTCGTATGCAGAATCTCATCATAATTGTCCCGCAGGAATATTTCCAGCAATATGTCATGCATGCCTGCTTCGTTTTTTCTGTCGCCGGCGTAGTCAATAACCGCTTTCATATTCTCACTGACTTCATCGGCCGACGCGTCAAAACTATCAAATTCATGAAATGCAAATCCGTCAAATGATGCAGTAAAAATACCGCTGCCGTCCCTGGAAATCTCCTTTAGCCTGTAGTAAACTCCGCCGTTTACATCCCAGCCGGTTGATTTATATATCCCCTGTGCATATTTAAAATAGCTGCTGCTCCTGTGCTGATAGTCCAGATCCGCAAACAGCCGATCAGCTGTCCTGTCGAACTCTTCCCCGGTAAAAAAGCTATAACCTTCATCATCACTCTTAAAGCTGTTTGCCATGAAGTGGATGAACACCGTCATACCGTCCCAGTCCAGAGCTTTTTTCTCTCCAAACTCAGGCAGCATGCGAAGCTCATACTGATGATATGGCCCTTTAGAATTATGGCTCTCAAGCTGATATTCAAAGAACAGCCTGATCAGATCATCATTTACGGCAGGATTATCATTGCTTTGCAAAGCATTTCTGATCCTGTCTGCGGCATTCAGCTCATCCGTTCCGGAAACATACTCCCGCAGATTTTCAGAATCAGTATTTTCATCAGTAATTCTGTCCGAACCGACATTTCCCGCGGTGCCGTTTTCCGTGCCTGCATTTTCCGCGGTGCTGTTTTTCAACCCGCTGGTCGCATCGCCGGGCTGTACCGTATCACCAGCACCTGTCTGAACCGCATCACCGTCACCCGGCGCTGCTGCCTCATTCGCCGCTGTACAGGACGAAAGCAGGCATATAAGAGCAAACAATACAATTGCTATCGTGACCTTTTTCGATTTCATAAGTCAACGCACCTCACTGCCTGATATATTCCATCAGGTAATTTACCTGTATTTAGTTATACATTATAACTCCTGCACACTTCAATAACATAATACGATTCAGGCTGAGCATGCTGTTCCTGCTGTCATTTCCGCCAACGGCTGAGCTCTGATACATCTTCAGCCGGTCATTCACCTGAACAGCCTCATAAGCCAGTCCATGATCATGACGTCGAAAACCATCCCAAACAGGAAATTCCAGGTGAATACAACTATAAATGTGAGCCTGCTGAAAATCTGGTTGAACCCGAAAATAATATTTATGCCTCTTGCCATTATTGCAGCAGCCCAAATGATAATGACCATAAAGAAAATTATCACAAGATTCTGCATCAAAAGCGAACTGTCCTGCGTTACCTTGCTGGAAAGAGCATAGTAAAATACCGTTGATACTGGTATTATTATAAAATGTGACAGGATATATATTTTCATCACTTTTATGTTTGTTGGCCGCAGACCCTCTGTCCGGCTTTCTCCGCCCAGACCCGTTTCTTTGGACAGCTTGATTTCTTTTCCCTTTATGTACTTAAAAAAGTCAAAAAGCGGTACACTGATAAATATCACATCAATAAAGCCTAGAAGCAGCGTCACGATGACTGCCATCACCGCATTGAAGACAATGTCTCCGGTTGTCTTGCCTAAAAACAACTCCTTAAATACATATACAACATCCGGCAGCAGAAAATTAATCAGTCCCACAAGAATGATCCCTGCTATCAGTGATGTCTTGCTGTCAGTCAGCTTTTCATAGGTTTTGGCCGGAAAAGCCAGTATATCGATAAGCCTGTTTTTCAAATCTTTCATATGAGCTCCTTATTTCTTTAGTATTCGGCAACTGTTGTGTCCATATGTATGCCCTGATACACACATTACAGGACTTTATCCACAACTCTTTACCCTTTTTTTAGCTGTATACTAACAATAATATAACTAGCCGGCAATAAAATCAACGTTACAGCTGCTAATACGATCAATGGCAGTACTGCCGCGGATATGCCAGCCGGGTCAAGAAGCAGTCCGTTTATTGCTGTCAGTGCCCATCCCTGCGGGGTCAGCAGCGATAAAGATTTTATCCTTTCAGGCATTTCGATGAAATTCCAGAAGCAGCCCCCTGCAAATCCCGTAAGCAATGCTGTCACCGGTGCTCCGGCCTGAAGCTGGGCCGGCGTTTTTAAAACGGATGAGAGGAACATGCTGATGGCAATGACAGCAAGCAAATAGGCCAGCAGCACAACATATGACAGGATGCCGTCAAACAGCACAATGTCAAAAAATAATCTCAGAACAGCACAGAACATGAACACCTGCAGTATACCGGCAGTAAGCAGGGCCAATATACTGCCGCCGAATGATACCGCCAGTGCCCGTTCCCCTGCCGCCAGCCTCCTGATTGTGCCGTTGGTCCTCTCTTCGACCAGCCATCCGCTTCCGAAAAGCATGAAAAACAATATAAACGCAACAATAAGTCCTGCAGACGAGGCTGACGACGCAGGCAGTGAAACCCGTTCCACAGGCGCGGCTGCAGTGCCTCTGACCTCCCGGTAATCTATGATCATCAGAGACTCCGGCTCCCAAAAGGCGTCGGCGTATGCCTCCACTTCCTCCCCGAACCTGCTTCCCGTGTCAATTCCCAGTTCTCTGTACAGATCCTCTACATCATTTACCGCCTTCCTGGTCATAATGATCCTGAAGGCTTCCCCGGCCACGATTTCATTTATAAAGCCGCCGGAATATGAGTAGGGTGAACTGTACTGCTCTATCAATTCATCATATTGTCCGTTTTTTATTGATTGCTCAAAACCTTTTTTTATTATGTACACCTGTTCGACCTGGCTGTTTTCCAGCATTTTTTCAGCTTCTTCCCTTTCTGCACGAACCAGGCTTATACCCTCTTTGTCTGACAGCCTTTCGATCACAAGAGAAGAACTGGTGCTCATATCCTCGTCCACGACAGCCACCGGAACGGTATTCAGCTTCTCATATCTGAGTGCATGGCCGGCGGCTGCCGTTATCAGCAGCGGTAATATAATCATTGCCGCGAAAAAAAGCTTGTCCGCCAGCATCATTTTCAGTTTGTAAAAGGCAACCGATAAAAGTCTGATGGTGCTTACCTCCTTCCCGCAAGCTTCATGAAAGAAGCCGCTGCCGTAAACATCACAAAGCTCATAGCTGCCAGTACCAGAACGTTTTGGGTAATGCCGGCCGTACTGCCGCCGGAGAACAGAATCATAAAACCGTCCATGGCCCATCTGTTTATGGTCAGCATACTAATCCTCCGGATTCCCTCCGGCATGGATGTCAGGGGATATATACTGCCACCGAGAACTGCCATCAGTAGGATACCCAGGTTCCCTATGATGTCAGCCGATGCCGGAGTAGGCGATATCGAAGCCGTCAATACCGACCATGCTGAAACCGCAAGGATCAGTGCGCCGAAAAGCATCAGCACATCCTTCAGCGGCGCTCCCCAATAATTATTGAAAAACTTTGATGTCAGCAGAATTATGAGCCCGAACTGAATTACGAGCAGCATCAATGAAACCGCCAGCTTCGACAGAACAATCTTACATATCCTTACCGGCGCTGCTGAAAGCCTTGTGGTAATACCGCCGCTTTTTTCAACCACCAGCATTTTCATGCCGGGCATGCCTGCAAACATCATAAAAACCACTATCAGCGCAGCCGTGAAGTATTCCGCCGGTGTCACATCATATCCTGTTCCTGTCTCCGCCTCATCAAATACGGATGTTCTGCCGATAGCCTGCATCACGTACCCCATTGCGGCTTCATTGTACATGGCATCCAGCTCATCCCGCGGAAGACCGGCCTTTTTACCGTAATACCAAATAGTGTTTATGGCGCTCTGTGCCGCCGACACCAGATTGGCAGCCCCCTGTGCCGTGTTCTTTACTATATACGCCTGAAGGGGCATGCTCCCGTTCCCGATCACCGTCACAGGTTTATTCTCGCCCACAGAAACACTGTAAGTGAAATCCTCGGGGATTATGATCACCCCTCCGACTTCCTTGTCTATAAGGGCCTCAATGGCCTCTTCCTCATCCATCTTCCGGACATCACTGAAAATCCTGATCTCTTCAAGCTGGTTGATCAGCAGTCTTGTCTGCGTCGTATTCTCCTTATCAACCAGTGCCAGAGGAAATGGCTCAACAAAGCTGCTCTTTTCCAGATAGGGTGAAAGTGCATAAATAAAAAAGGATATGAAGACCAAAGGAGAGGCGAGCACCAAAACGCACGCCTTCCAGTCTCTGAGGAAAAGTCGTATGTCATTTCTGAGCAATGCCATGAACGGGATCATGCGCCCCTACCCCCAACCCAGCAAAGCGTCAATAATATCTTTATTGTTAAGATAAAACACTCCGAATGATGCCATGATCTCCATCCGGATCTTTTCCAGATCCGAATCCGATGCTTCAGATATATCAGTAACAGATGCCTGTTTAAAATCTGGCAGTGAGAACTCTTCTATGGAAAGGCTGTCCTCATTCACTAATCTCAATGAACCGGAAAAGTCGCCGTTTTCAAGGTACGGTATGTCGGCATCCAGCTTTATGTCAACAGTTCTGTTGATCTTGCTGAGCTTCTTATTCTCCCACGATGCCGTGTCTATTTCTGCAATAATGCTTCCATCTCCGTTCTCATTGGATATGTCTGTTGTCAGTCTTATGTTTTTGATCCTCTTCATCGTTTCCTCATCGGTCCTGCCCGAAATATCAATGTCCATATTTATCTCTGACCTCACTCCTCCGGCAGGCGTAAATCCATACATCATTTCTATGCTTCCTCTGGTCTGTTTACCCTGATTGCCTGTAAAGAAGGAGTCGATCAGCAGTTCCGTCCTTTTGTCTTCAGCATCCGCACCATCTGACCCGTATTTGTCAACAGTAATCCCGAAAATCCCGTAACTTGAGCCGTCCGCTGCAGCGTGATAACCCCCGGTCTTGATGTCGGCTCTGAAGGAACCGTTGCCGGCGTCGTTCCTGAGATCAAGCTGCAGCGTCCTGTACAGTATGTTTGATTTTTCATCTGCCGTCACCTTCATTTTCACTCCGTCCTTCAGCCGGTATGACGATGCCGTTTCCATCAGCATCTCCCGAAATTCCCCGATGCTTTTGCTGACATTGAGTCCTCTCAGCATTTCCATTTCATGACTGCCCAATGCTGTATACCAGTTTTCATCCAGATAGTCAAACAGCCGGAACAGTCCAGCATCATCAAGAAGTTTCGAAATATTTGCTAAATTGCCATAGGTATATCCGAGCAGCAGATCATCTTCGGCTATGGCTGTCAGCAGCTCCTTCATCAGCGCAGAAGCCTTTTCCTCATCGAGCATGACCAGGATTTCTTTGCCCTCCACTGTCCGGTCCTTGAATGAAATGACTCTGACGCCATTTTCCATGACGGTTTCATCCGTCAGATATCCGGAATAGATATCCCAGAGCTTATTGACCGACTTCATTAATGCTTCCTCATCAAATGTAAGCTTATCCGCTATTTCACTGCCGCTGAGCAGCTTAAGCGGTTTGACAGGTACTGAAAATCTGTCGTATACATCGTAAAGCTTATCTCTCTTCACGCTGAAATATCTGTCAGGCAGAATATCCGGGACCGACAGCCATATGGTCTCAGGATCGGAATAAAGCCGGGCTTTCAGAAACGGAGTTTTCTCAATCATAAGATCTGCACGGGTATCTGTGATTTCCTTCACGGGATCTCTGCTGACATTGACGATGAGCTTGGATTTGCCAAGCACCGCCGCATCACTGAGTCCCAGGCTTTCCGTACCATTCGTTATTTTCGCTGTGAACTCTGTCCTGCTGCTGGTTGGGCTTTCAAGATAAGGCTTCTGACTGTTTATAAATGAAGTGTAATTTCCTCCGATCTTATTGATTATTTTCGCCAGGTTTTTTCTTTCCAGGTCAATATAATGTTCGGCAGTGCTTTTTTCTGTGAGCTGCATGTAAACGGCATAGCTCAGTGCAATTAAGAAGAGTATTATCGCTGCGGTTAGAAACAGTTTTCTCCTACGACCACTCATATATTTCACTCCTTAAGTTCTGCTGCTTCCGTCAGTTTCAACAGCACCTCTTCCAGGCCGTCCGAACAGAATTCCTTTTTCAGCTCGCAGGCCGGTCCGACCGCAAGTATCCTTCCTTTGTCCATAACGGCTATCCTGTCACAGATCGTCTCCAGTTCATCGATATAGTGGCTGGTGAAGACTATGGTCCTTCCATCCTTCCTCAAAGCAGCCAGCGTATCGAGTATATATCTTCGTGACATGATATCGACACCGACAGTCGGCTCATCCATAACAAGGATTTGCGGATGGTGCATCAATGAGACTGCTATATTTAGTCTTCTCTTCATGCCCCCTGAATACTCGCACACCCTGTCTTTTATCCTGTCCTCAAGCCTGGCTGCCGCAGCAGCTTCGGCGATCCTCTCTTTTTTCAGCTTGCCGCGAAGGCCGTAAATACCTGCCCAGAAGTCCAGATTGTCCCTGCCGGAAAGCATAGGGTACAGCGCGATATCCTGCGGCACATAGCCTATCTCCCGTTTCACCTTCTCCGGCTGTCCGCAAACACTGAACCCGTTGACGATAATGTCGCCGGATGTCGGCCTGCAGACAGTGGCAAGTATGGATGCAAACGTCGATTTGCCGGCTCCGTTGGGACCAAACAGGCCGAATATCTCTCCTTTTCCGATATCGAACGTCAGATCCCGGAGCACCGTATTCCTGCCGTATTTTTTTGTCAGCCCTCTGACTTCAACAGCGTTGTTTGACATGTCCTTCCCGCCTATACATGTATGCTGCGTTTTAAACAGATATTACCGTTAATATGAGACACATCTTATTTAAGCCGATCATATGATTTATATGTAACTACCACAGTATTTAATCATACTGTTAACGCGTTGCAATAAACAAGCAGTGCACAACACCCGCTGTCAGCGCCTGAGACCGGGCATTGAAACGCACTTATAAATATTGTATACTATTTTCAGGCAAAATTTGCCCGGAGAGGTGAATTTATGCTCTATCCTCTTAAGTTTAAACCCCTGTATAAGGACTATATATGGGGCGGCAGAAATCTGGCCAAACTCGGCAAACCTTTGCCTGCAGAAGGGATCGTAGCGGAAAGCTGGGAAATAGCCTGCCACAAAAACGGTTCCAGCATAGTTGCCAACGGATGCTATGAGGGTGTGCCTCTGCCGGATCTGATCACGATGCTGGGGAGGGAGCTGCTGGGCGAATCACTTCCTCCTCAGGATATCGAAAAATTTCCTTTGCTCATAAAGCTTATAGACGCAGAGGACAATCTTTCCGTACAGGTGCACCCGGATGATGCATATGCAAACGAGCATGAAAACGGCGAATACGGCAAAAACGAGATGTGGTATATAATCAGTGCAAAAGCAGGAGCGAAGCTTGTTTATGACGTGGTTCCCGGCACCACCCGTGAAAGCTTTGCAGAGGCCGTGGCGCAGAACAATGTCGAAAGCTGCCTCAAGACAGTGGAGGTTTTCCCGGGTGATGTCATTAACATACCCGCTGGTGTAGTCCATGCCATCGGCAAAGGCATAATCCTGGCGGAAGTCCAGCAGAATTCCGATACGACGTACAGAATATATGATTATGGACGGGTCGGCCGGCATCTGCATATAGACAAGGCACTTGAGGTCATCGACTTCAACTCTGCCTTCCGGAAGGAGAAATACGCAGGAATTGAGCTATCCCTGTCTGAAGGATGCAGAAAGAGAGTCGTAGTTGCCAA
>Ga0134092_1003306_pt1 | contig 11026 bp, 9 predicted proteins | sample 3_6taG_FD_94454 | JGI IMG/M metagenome (GOLD analysis project Ga0134092, IMG submission 94454) | Switchgrass degrading microbial communities from high solid loading bioreactors in New Hampshire, USA - 3_6_20_6_A3 metaG | ecosystem: Engineered > Bioreactor > Semi-continuous > Anaerobic > Digestate...
GCATTAACACTGTACCAGAACCTATTGTGTTATCAAATCTTTCAATGAGTCCTTTTTGGGATGCAATGTTTAATTGAACCATGTTTTCTATGAAATCTCTTTTTAGGTCTTTTTCTGAAATATGGTCAGGGTTCTTTACTAAATAGGGCTCTCCTTCTGGTGATATAACCTGTACTTTAGTCTTTTTCCTTACTCCGCTTATATTTAAAAATTCCCTTTTAATGTCTGCTACCTTTTTACCTCTCCATACCATATAAAGCCTGTTCTCATCAGTAACTTGTGCAATTACTGATCCTTCCAAATCTTCTTCTATTAAATAGTTCATAAACTCATCTAAATCATCTTTAGAAATCATTACTGCCATTCTCTCCTGGGATTCGGATAAGGCTATTTCCCAACAGTTAAGGTCTGGATATTTCAAAGGCACTTTGTCCAAATCTATATAAAGGCCATCTGCCAGCTCTCCCACTGCAACAGCAACTCCGCCAGCCCCAAAATCGTTGCACTTCTTTATTAGCCTTGTAACTTCTGGTCTTCTAAATAGTCTAACTATCTTTCGCTCAATAATTGGATTTCCTTTTTGCACTTCTGCTCCAGAAGTTTCTAGGGCCTTATCCGTTTGTTCCTTAGAAGATCCAACGGCTGCTCCTATTCCATCTCTTCCTGTTCTTCCTCCAATTAAAAGAACCAAGTCTCCTTTCTCTGGCTTTCCTCTTACAACCCAATCCTTTGGTGCTGCAGCCACTAGGGCTCCTAGTTCCATTCTCTTGGCTACAAATCCTTCATCGTAGAATTCCTGAATATATCCTGATGTGCTTCCTATCTGATATCCATAGGCACTATACCCTTCCATGGCAGTTTGGGTGATCTTCCTTTGAGGAAGCTTTCCTTTTAAGGTATCCTCATATTTTTGTCTTGGGTCTGCTGATCCTGTAAGCCTCATGGCTGGTATACATAAGCTCTTCCTGATAGTGGGTCTCTTATCCCACCTCCTAGGCAAGTGTGAGCTCCTCCAAAAGGTTCAACTTCAGTAGGATGATTGTGGGTTTCATTTTTGAACATCAAAAGCCATTTCTCAGTTTTGCCATCAACATCCACATCCACTTCTATAGATGCCGCGTTTACTTCATCTGTCTCTTCCTTATCTTCCAACAAGCCCTTCTTCTTTATCTCCTTCATGTTGATGGTTGCCAAATCCATTAGACAAACTGGCTTAGAGTTATCTTCATATACGAATTCTCTTGATGCTAAATATTCTAAAATTGCCTTTTCGAATACTTCATTGTATCTTCCTTCCTCCACATCTACTTGGACAATTTCTGTGGCAAAAGTTCTATGCCTACAATGGTCTGACCAATAAGTGTCTATTATCTTAAGCTCTGCTACAGTTGGATTTCTCAACTCTTGTCTAAAATACTTTTGGCAGAGAAGTAAATCCTCTATATCCATTGCCAAACCCAACTTATCTATTATTTCAATCAACTCATTATTATCCATAGATATAAATCCTTCAACTACTTCCACTAAATCCTCAGCAAAAGCTTCCTTTTCTTGGAATGCGTAATCTAGAGGAACTTCTCTTGATTCAGTAGGATTTATATAATAGGACTTTGCTTTTTCTAAATCCTCATCAGAAGCGTTTTTTAGAATTATTATCTCTGAATGTCTGATGTAAACTTCTTCAAATCCTAAATAGCTGGATACCATATTGTTAACTGCATCTTCTCTCTGATTATACTGACCTCTTAAGTTTTCTACTCGAAAGGCTTTTTCATCATCTGCTATAGGAGGAAAATCCTCATAAACCATATCTAAAATGGGTTCGCATAATACTGAATCTATAATTTTCTTTACCTGTTCATCTGTAGCATTGAATATCTCATAGGAATTCAATACTCTAACTCCTTCTAAACTGTGGATGCCAACAAATTCTTTAAACTCCTTAAACAATTCTTTAGCCTTTTCGTTTACCAGTTCCTTTTTTTCAATTATTATCCTTTTCATCCTCATCCTCCTTAAAATTAAATAGCCCAGTCAGGTAGGTAAGCGAAACCTACCCGACTGGGCTTTTCTCCCTTCGGTGTAATGCAATAAAGCATCTGTACCGCTTGGACCAGACGAGAACAATCTCCGGAACCCTAGGTACACTTTCGCTCATAGCAAAGTGATTTACGGTCACTTTGTAGAGACGTTCCAACCATATTATGGAACTTATATGAGCTTAATCTATTCTATTGTAAACCTATTCTCCTAATATGAGCCTGGTTAGCATGAGTGGCTCTACATACTCTCCATCCTTGTATACTCTCATATTTCCTCCGGATATTTCGTCTATAAGGGCTATATGGTTGTCCTCACCAATTCTTCCAAACTCAAACTTTATATCATAAAGCTCAAGGCCTTTACTTGACAGGTCATCCTTTATAATCCCTGATATCTTTCTGGTAAGTTCTTTTAGTATCTTGTATTCCTCTTTGGTCATAATGTTTAACATTTCCAAAGCATCATCCGTAATCAGTGGATCGCCCCTTTCATCATCCTTTAGGGTAACTTCCACATATCCATCAAGGTCTTGTTCTTCTTCAGCATACTTTCCATAGCGTCTTATAAAGCTTCCAACTGCCTTGTATCTGCAGATAACTTCTACTCCTTTTCCAAAGGGTTTAGCAGGTAATACAGTCATGGTGTTTTCTTCTATATTACATCCCACATAGTGATTTGGTATATTCATGCTGTTCAATTTCTCGAAAAAGTACTTGCTGAGCTTAAGGCCAGCCTTTCCTGCTCCTTCAATAACAAGTCCTACTGTGTTTGCTCCTGGGTCAAAAACTCCATTTTCCCCAGTCACATCATCTTTAAACTTTAACAGATAGTTTCCGTCATCCAACTTATATACATTTTTTGTTTTACCTTCATAGACCAATTCCATAGCATCACCCCATAATTATCGTTTTGGTAAACCTTTAAAACCAATCTATATAAGTGAAAGCCTAGGCCTATAAGTCCCACAAAAAGTAAAAAACCAGTCAGATAGGTAAGTGAAACCTACCCGACTGGGCTTTTCTCCCTTCGGTGTAATGCAATAAAGCATTTGTACCGCTCGGACCAGGCAAGATAATCTCCGGAACCCTAGGTACACTTTCACTCATAGTAAAGTGATTTACGGTCACTTTGTAGAGACGTTCCAACCATATTATGGAACTTATATGAGCTAGACTATTAACTTGTACACCTTAATCATAACATATAGATTTTCTTTGTCAATATAATTTTATAAATAAGATTGTTTTTTATCCTTGTAAATATCTAGCAATTTATAATTATCTGTCTATACTACTGCAATTCCACTCCTTTTAATTCCTCCAATAAAATCTCCTTTATCTGCGGAAAGTCCAAAATCATGTAATAATTCAATTGCCAATCAAATAAACATTTAATAGCTATATGTTGAAGGGGGGATTTTATGCTAAAAGATAGGGAGTTTGTAGAGCTATCATTAGAATTAAACTTATTTTTCTTAAGAATCATCAAAGAACACATGATATTCACGGAAATTAGCCTTCCAATAAAGGAAAGCCATCTTATTTTAGAGGCTGACAATTTAAAAATGTCCTTTGAATCTCTTTTGAAAGAAGCTACACACTTGGCAAGGGGGAATATAAGCAAAGGGGCAATCGAATCCAATGAATTCGTGACTCCATATACACTGGATGCAGAAAATAAGTTAGAATCTCTATTTGGAGCTTGCATCAATAAAAACATAACCAAAGAACAACTGAATTTAGTTGACAAAATGGAAACAAGCTCACATTATCCTATTGACGACCAAGTTTTCCACTTAAACAATCGCATTATCAATATGCTTATGGATGCCATCAAATTCAACGAAGACCTTTTAGACAACGTATTAAAATGCAAAGTGGCCACCTTCATATATCCAGAAATGTTAGACCATCTATTACATGAAACTAAGTTCTATATGGACATATTATTAGACTTGCAAGAAAAAATGACTTCCAAAAAAGACATAATAGAAAAACAGGTATTCTGGAATCATATTATGGAAGAACACGCCCTATTTATAAGAGGATATCTAGATCCATCAGAAGAAAAGCTAATAAAAACAGCCAACGGCTTTGCTGAAATCTTCAAAAAGCTTCTTGAGGAGACCAAAAAAGCTGATAAGAAGGATATAGAAAAGATCACCGAAAAGAATCTAAAGGCTACAAAGGACATTATGGAGTTTAAGAAAAATGCCACTGAAGGTCTGCTAAAATGTGAAATAAAAGGATTATTGAATCCATTATTGGCAGACCATGTGCTCAGAGAGGCTAATAGGTATATTAGGTTGTTGAAGGAGTATTTGAAGAAGGATAAAAAATAAGAGCAGTTTATATTATACGCTAAATGTTTAGCTACAACAAAAAGGCCATATTAGCGGAGATGAGAGCCAACTGCGAAAAATTTTGCTAGCTCGGAGGCCCAAGCTTCGCTATATGGCTTTTATAAACGCATAAATATATAAAGCCCAGCCCTCCGTTTTCGAAATTTGGAAAGCATCACCGCTCGGAAAATCGATTTGCAAAACCGCTTACGCTTAAGTTGCAAATCTTTTGATTTTCCTTCGCTGGATGCTTTCAACAAATTTCTCCAAAGTCGGGCTTAGTGCTTTATATATTATGCTTATTATATTGGCTGCAGCAAAAGGCCAGATTAGCAAAAGTAAGAGCCGACTGCGGAAAGATTTGTATGAAGTATCCGGCGCAGCAAAACCATTAGATTTGCGTCCTGAACGAAGTGAATACGCAAATCGGTCTTGCAAGCCGAGATACTTCACAAATCTTGTAGCTCGGAGGCTCGGCTTTTGCTATATGGCCTGGATAGTCGCATAAACACAAAAAACCACGATGAAAAATCACCGTGGCTTATAATTACTCCCATTCAATAGTAGCAGGTGGCTTATTAGTAATATCGTATACAACTCTATTTACTTTTGGCACTTCACTGACTATTCTATTTGAAACCTTCTCTAACACATCAAGAGGAATTTTTGCCCATGTGGCAGTCATCGCATCTACGCTGTTTACTGCTCTAAGTATTATTGTATAGTTATAAGTTCTTTCATGCTCTGTTACTCCTACGGATTTTATATCAGGAATTACAGCAAAATACTGCCATATCTTTTCATTTAATTTTGCTTTTTCAATTTCCTCTCTGAATATATAATCAGCTTCCCTTAATATATCAAGTTTTTCCTCAGTAACTTCTCCAAGCACTCTTACTCCTAGACCAGGTCCAGGGAAAGGCTGCCTGTTTACTATTTCTTCAGATATTCCAAGCAATCTTCCTACTTCTCTTACTTCATCCTTAAATAGCTGTCTTACTGGTTCTATAAGCTGAAAATCCATATCTTCTGGCAGTCCGCCTACATTGTGGTGGCTTTTTACTACTCTGTTTCCTTCCACTCCAGATTCGATTACGTCTGGATATATGGTTCCTTGCACTAAAAACTCAATGTCAATAAGCTTATTCTTTTCCTCCTCAAATACTCTTATGAACTCTTCTCCGATAATCTTCCTCTTCTTTTCTGGATCATTTACTCCTTTTAGCTTACTTAAAAATCTATCCTTTGCATCTACAGTTATTAGATTCATGTGGAACTTTTCCTTAAATGTTTCAATTACTTGTTCCTTTTCCTTCTTTCTTAGTAATCCATGGTCTACAAATACACACACTAGATTATCTCCAATAGCTCTATGGACTAGAACTGCAGATACAGATGAATCAACTCCACCAGATAAAGCACAGAGAGCTTTTTTGTCTCCTACAGTCCTTTTTATCTCTTCTACAGTGGTTTTTATGAATTCTTCCATATCCCAACTTTTATCACAGTTGCATACCTTAAATAAGAAGTTATCGATTATACATTTTCCATCAGTTGAAGTTTCAACTTCTGGATGGAATTTAACTCCATATATCTTGCTGTCCTCTTTCCCTATGGCTACAGTCTTGCCTTCTAGTTCTGCAATACTTTCAAAGCCTTCAGGAATAGTTTCAAATGCACATTCCTTATCCATTAAAAGCTTTAGATTTCCATCCATTCCATTGAATAGAAGGCTTTCTCTGCTAACATTTATGGATTCAAAATCGTATTGATTACCAACGGATGCAGTTGATTTGCCTCCATAAACCAATTCTATTAATTTTGTGGCATATCCAATAGCCATGACTGGAATGCCTAATTTTAATACATCAGCCTTTAATTCAGCAGGAGGATTTTCCTCCCCACCAACGATTATGATCCCTTCTACCTTATTTAAATCCATCTGATGAAGGGGATAATCATAGGGAACTATTTCACAGTATACTTTGCTCTGTCTAATTCTCTTTCCTAAATCTTTGCTAAACTTTCCGCCTAAGTCTAATATTATTATCACTTTAACTCCCCCTTATCTTCTGCTATAGTTAGGAGCTTCTTTAGTTATATAGATATCGTGAGGATGGCTTTCAATTAAAGATGCATTGGTTATCTTTATGAATCTTGCCTTTTCCTGCAACTCTTTAATATCTTTTGCTCCAACATATCCCATTCCAGCTCTTAGTCCACCAATTAGTTGATAAACCACATCTCCCAATGGACCTCTATAAGGAACTCTTCCCTCTACTCCTTCAGGCACATATTTCATAGTATTTTCTTGGAAATATCTATCACCGCTTCCTGCTTTCATAGCAGATAAGGAACCCATTCCTCTATAGACCTTGAATCTTCTTCCTTCATAAAGCTCTTCTTCTCCAGGGCTTTCCTTTGTACCTGCAAATAGAGAACCTATCATAACCGAACTTGCTCCAGCTGCTAAAGCCTTTGTAATATCTCCAGAATACTTAATTCCACCATCTGCAATTATAGGTATATCGTATTCCTTTCCAGCCTTTGCACAGTTTATAATGGCAGTTATTTGAGGTACTCCTATACCTGTGACAACTCTAGTTGTACATATGGATCCGGGACCAATTCCAACTTTTACAGCATCTGCACCAGCTTTAATCAATTCCACTGTTCCCTCATAGGTTGCCACATTTCCTGCTATTAGCTGAAGATCTGGGTATTCTCTCTTTATTTTTTTCACCGTATCTATTACGCCTTTTGAATGGCCATGAGCCGTATCCACAACTATTACATCTACCTTAGCCTTTACTAAGGCCTCAACTCTTTGAAGTACATCTTCCGTTACTCCTACTGCTGCTCCAACGATAAGCCTTCCTGATTCATCCCTTGCTGAATTAGGATACTCAATTAGCTTTTCTATGTCCTTTATGGTTATAAGACCTGCAAGTTTATAGTTATCATCTACTATAGGCAATTTTTCAATTTTATGTTTTTTCATAGTCTCCAAGGCTTCGTCCATGCTAATTCCTTGTTTAGCAGTAACTAGATTTTCCTTAGTCATTACTTCATCTATTTTTTTAGATGTATCCACTTCAAATCTTATATCCCTGTTGGTTATGATACCAACTAGTTTTCCGTCCTCTTCAACAATAGGAACTCCTGAGATGTGATATCTTTCCATCAATTCTAATGCGTCAGAAACATCGTGATGTCTTGTAAGAGAAAATGGATCAGTTATTATTCCGTGTTCAGACCTCTTAACTCTATCTACCTCTAAGGCTTGCTTTTCAATAGACATATTTTTATGGATTATTCCTATACCGCCTTCTCTTGCTATGGCTATAGCCATCTTTGACTCCGTAACCGTATCCATGCCTGCACTGATTAAAGGTATATTTAACTTTATCTTTTTAGTTAAATAGGTGTTAACTTTAGTATCCTTGGGCAACACTTCTGATTTGCCTGGTTGTAGCAACACATCATCAAAAGTTAGACCTTCCCCTACAAATTCCACTTCTTATCCCTCCATTTGTTTTTTATTATGTATTATCTACAAACTTATTGTTTAAATAAATGCCATAATATATTCCTTATAAAATAGCAAATATTGTCCCCTAAGTCAAGAAATAAAATAATTACGCAATTTTACGAAAAATCTTGAAAATCCTTCGAATATTTTGTTATAGATGTAGATAAAACCAAGCTATGGCTTCTTCCATCATATTAGTTGTAACAAAGTGGTTTAGATTAGGATACCCTACAAACCTTATTCTATCCTTGTTGTTATACATGTCCTTTATCTTATGATAAAATATCCTTTGGCTTTCAATAGGAACTACAGCGTCCATTTCTCCGTGCAATAGTAGAATTGGCCTGTCTACTAACAGATTGAGATTGTTCATTGGATCCAATTTAGATACCTTTTCTGCTAATTGGTCTACCTCTTCATTTACTTCTATCTTTAAATTCTTTTGGAAAAGCTTATTGGAATGCTCCCAATAACAGGAACCGTTGAGCACAACTAAAGATTTTATATAAGGATTTTGAGTGAATATGCCTGCTGCAGTAAAACCTCCCATGGAGTGACCAATAACTCCTATTCTATTTACATCTGCATCATATTCAGATACTAAGCCATCTATTAGGGTATATGACTCTTCCATATTGTTAAATATTACTTTCCAGAAAAGCTTACCTGCATTTTCAGCATCATAGCTTGGAAGTGGATTTCTTTCTCCATGATATATAGCATCAGGAATTATTACCTGGTATCCTACAGATGCTAACATAAATCCCCTCAACCTTTGAAATTCCTTTCTAGAACTCCATCCATGATAGAGTACTATAGAGGGAAACAATCCTTCTTTTTCCTTTGGCCTAAAGAGTATGGCTGGAATTCCACCTATATTTATTCTTTTTTCAATTATGTGTTTAGAGTTTAAATGATCCACCATAGATAAAACCCCTTTTCTTATTAGTTTTAACTATAATATATCACATATACAGGATTATGAATAAACTATAGTTAATCTTTTTGCATGGTCAAATTATATATTATGGCATTAATCTAGATATGGCCAAAAGCATATTAACAAGAACCAAGCTTCCAGCTCTTCATCCATGTCAAGGCCATATAGCAAAAGCCGAGCCTCCAGGCTCCAAGATTTGTGAAGTATCACGACTTGCGAAACCGATTTGCGTATTCACTCCGTTCAGGACGCAAATCTTATGGTTTCGCTTCGCTGGATACTTCAAACAAATCTTTCCGTAGTCGGCTCTTACTTTTGCTAATACGGCCTTTTACATCAGGCAAGCTATAGCATAATATATGAAGCGCCAAGCCCGACTTTGGAGAAATTTGTTGAAAGCATCCCACGAAGGAAAATCAATAGATTTGCAACTGAAAGCGTAAGCGGTTTTGCAAATCGATTGTCCGAGTGGTAATGCTTTCCAAATTTCGGAAACGGAGGGCTGGGCTTTATATATTTATGCTACTATGCCTTTACTTTTAGCTAAACTAGCAACATAATTTATCTTTGATATATGCTTTTTCAAATATACTTTAAATGTGCCAAAAAACTAAGGAAACAACAAAAACACTACCTAGCTATTTCAGGCAGTGTTTTTATAGATTTTGCTGTAACAATATATAAGATACTAATATTCCTACAAATACTGATAACACCAGATTTCCCTTTAAATATGATAGTATAGCAGCTGAGGAAATCCCTAATATAGTTGGAACCATCATATCCTGGGATGACGTCAATATGCCTCTTATTATCAATACACTTAAGGAAGTATAAGGTATATACTGCAAGAACCTCTTCATCTTGCCTTCTATTTTCCTATCCTTTAGAGCCATTAAAGGTATTACTCTAGGTAAGTATGTAACCAATGCCATGCCTATTATTACTGGTAGATATCCCTTCAACTTTCTCTCTCCTCTTCTTTATGGTCAAATATTAGTACCCCCAAAGCTGAGGCTATTATTATAGCTAGTATGATATCCCATCCGGAAGCAAAGAGCTTTGAATAGTAGAGTACAGCATATAGAATTCCAGATATGAAAAATATAGCTAATGTATTCTTTGATTTCTTTACTTCAGGAAACAATAATGCTGCAAACATGGCATATAATCCTATACTTAAGCTGGCTTGAAGGGATTCAGGAAGTATTTCCCCTACAAAATATCCAGCTATAGTTCCTATATTCCAGGAAAGATAAGCCATCAAAAATATGGTGCTTACATATACTAAATCTATCTTATCCTTATTAAAGGACACCACAGAAAAGGTCTCATCAGTAACCCCGCCTCCTAGAAGAGGCAGAAACTTCTTAGGTATATTCTTGAATTCTACAGACAAAGAAGCAGACATCATCATATGCCTTATGTTCAATAAAAATATGGCCAATACGATACTTGGAGGATTAACTCCTGCACTTATCAGATCTAGGGCCATAAATTGACTAGCTCCTGCATAGACTATGGCAGATAAAAGGCTGGTATCCCTTAAGGATAAGGATGTATTTTTGGATAAAAGGCCAAAGGCCATGGCTATTGGAAAATACCCTAAAACAATGGGCATAGATTCAATTAAAGCCTCTTTAAACCTTTCTCTTTTGCAGCTTCTTACCTCCATTTGCTCAACACCTCTAGTCTTTTATCTATTTCAATATGGCTTCAGCAATTAACCTATCAAACTTTCTTATATCTACTCCTTTTTGTAAGTTTATCTTAATATGACCAGCTCTGGTCCAAAGCTCTACTTCTGCGTTGATGTCAAATAGCTTTCCTGCATTTTCAGTTGACCACATGTATATGGATGAATAGGGTAAAGAGTATATCTCCACTTTCTTACCTGTAAGCCCTTGAGAATCCCTTACTATAAGCCTTTTGTTGGTAAATATGGCGCTATCCCTAAAGGTCTTATAGGCTGCTACAGCATATTCTCCATCTACCAATATTTCCTCTACATCCTTTGGTATAGGGCACTCGGATAATAGGGTCCATTCCAAAATGTTGTTTATTGCCATCCAAAGCTCCTCCTTTTTATTTGCTCATATAGATATAGTAATAATTATAGCATATTTTCCAATTTTCATATATAAAATTAATTCCTACAAATATGGGTAAA
>Ga0134092_1003323_pt1 | contig 10983 bp, 3 predicted proteins | sample 3_6taG_FD_94454 | JGI IMG/M metagenome (GOLD analysis project Ga0134092, IMG submission 94454) | Switchgrass degrading microbial communities from high solid loading bioreactors in New Hampshire, USA - 3_6_20_6_A3 metaG | ecosystem: Engineered > Bioreactor > Semi-continuous > Anaerobic > Digestate...
CTGCTGTAGTCATTTTTATCATGCTTCCATCAGGAAGAGGCAGCATAGTTTGTACTAACCCCTTGCCGTAAGTTTTTGTTCCTATTACTATTCCTGCTTTTCTATCCTTAACTGCTCCTGCCAGAATTTCTGAGGCTGAAGCAGAGTTTTGGTTTACTAATACTGCTAATTTATATTTTGGATTTTGTAAGTTAGAGTAATAAGTATAAATAGGCTTATTCTTTTCCCTAATATGGACTATGGGACCTTTTGGAATAAATAGTCTTGAAATGGATACTACTTGATCAAGGATACCTCCTGGATTGTCCCTTAGATCCAGAATTACTTTATCTATACCTTTACTATCAAATTCACTTAAAGCTCTTTTAATGTATTTAGTTGAATAGTCGTTAAACTGGGAAAGAATAATATATCCTATGTTGTCCTCTAAAATAGTGTATCTTACAGGATTTATCTCTATGGCCTCCCTTGTAACGGTTATATATATAGGGTTTTGTTTACCTTCTCTTAATATACCTAGTTTAACTTTAGTTCCTTCTTTACCTTGGATTAAACTTGCAGCTTCATCTAAAGAGATTCCTTTAATATCCCTATTATCTATGGAAATAATCAAATCCCCAGCTTGGAGGCCTGCTCTTTGGCTGGGGCTGTCTTCCATAATTGATAGCACTTGAATATATCCATCCTTCTCTCCTATATATATGCCTATGCCTACATAGTTTCCACGGATGGATTTTAGCAGTTCTTCTACTTCTTCTTTTGTATAGTAATCGCTGTAAGGATCAAGACCTTGAAGCATTCCTTTAATAGCGTTGGTTACCAGTGTTTCATCTTCTACTTTAAAAGGGTATTTTTGTTTTACATATTCCATCACTTCTTGAAAAAACTTTAGGTCGTATTCAGCTTTTGGATAGAAGCTACTAGCCTTCCCATAGGATGGGAAGGAACTAAATAGCAGTGTTAAACACAATATTAAGGTTAAGAAAGTAGTGAGTCTTCTATTTTTCATCTATGCCATCTCCTTAAGCTAGTTAAATAGGATTATGTTTTCTCTGTAATCCTTCTGCAAATCCCTTTCTAGGAATCTTAGGAAGTTCACTAGAAGCTGAGAAGCTTCTGCTCTTGTTAGAGCCTTGTTTGCATTGAATCTAGTTCCTGTAACTAAACCAATTTCTTTAGATACATAAGCTGCGTCTTTTGCCCAGTATGGTATAGCGTAGTCATCCATAAAGGATGTATAGTAGCCTGGATTTGGAGCTCTGTTTTCAAAACCAAGGGCTCGGATTAGCATGGTGACCCCTTCTGCTACAGTCAACTTTTCGCTTGGTTTAAATAGGTTGCCGCTTTTCCCAAAAGCTATACCTTGTGCAAAGGCTTCCTTTATATAATAGTAGTCTTTATCCTGGGTGGATATATCCCTAAAAGGGGATACTTCCTGAGGCTGTTTTCTCCTTGAGCTTTTCTTTTGTTCTGGAATATTTGGATCTATGTTGCAGGCTTTCATAAGTGCTACTACAAATTCTCTTCTAGTAATAGGTCCTTCTGGATAGAAGAAGGTGTTAGTTGTATCATCAAATACATCTAAAGAATATAGCTTTTCAATATATTCTTCTGCCCAATGGCCATCTACATCTCTGAATTTTGGTACGATTAGCCTTTCAAGGTTTGGATTCATAGTCTTTGAAAGCTCATAAGTTCCTTTAGCATTTGGAAGTTTATAGGTATATTTGGATACAACTTCCCTGTTGGTAGTTTTTACATAGCCTCCATTGTAGCTTATTAGGTTTACTTCATTGTCCGAATAGACCAGCCTTCTAGTTAGGCTGTCGGAGGTTTCAGTATTTATTACGGCTTGTTTTCCATTAGGATAGGTTATTGTTTGGTTTACCTTTTGGGTTTCTGTGCGTCCCCAGAAGTTCTCATATCCTACTATACCGCCGGATATGTCAACTATTATTTGCCCTTCATTCTTGTTTATGGAGTAGTATTTTCTCCCCTTTATATTTCCTGTATAGTAGCTGCTGGCTGGTCTGTTGTCGTAGATATCAGAACGTGAAAACTGATAGTCCTCCAGTTTGTAATCTACATCATTAAGCTGTATCTTCTCTGAGTACTTGGTTACTGTAGTATTGCCTATGGATTGTCCTTTAGCAGAATTGTCTGTGTAGACTGTTTCATAGGTAATCTTTCTCTGAAGCTTATCCCCTTTTTCTCCCTTTTCTGGTACTAAATCAAAATCGTAGCTTACGATTACTAAATTGTCCTTTTCTTTTACCTTCTCATTTATCTTCAATTTCCCTATGAATTTAATTGGCTCACCAGTTATGAATACTATTTCCTCATATTCATATTCGTTGTGTACTCCACCCAAATAGTCCACTGGTGCAGCATAGGTTGTGAAACTTGTTAGAAGTATTAAGTTTAATAGTACAAATGCTATAGTCCTTTTCATGGAAACACTCCCCTATTTAACTAGTATAAATTTACACTTAAAATCATCTCTTACTATGTATAACCTGTCTCCTGGCTTTAGATCATCTTTGGAGATCAGCTTATCATCCTTTATTATAAGAGCATCTTCTATCATTAACCTCAAGTCCTGAGCTTTTGGCATGAAGCTAGAGTTTCTTGAGCTCCAGTCTCTTGAGTCCGTTAGGTAGATTACTTGTCCTACATAAGGATCTGTAGATGTGGACTTAACAGTTCCTGCTGTAACTCTCTGGCTTAATAGGTCATCCTTTTCCTCTACCAGCCCCATGACAAGTATGTTATCTCCAGAGGTATATAGATATCCATACCAGTCCTCTAAGTCTCTGTCATCAGCATAGTCAGAATCCTCATCTACTGCGTAATTGCCTGCTTGGAATTCTTGAACTGTTATGAGCTTTTTATTTGTAATGTCGAATATATAGGTATCATCATCGTAAGTAAGCTCTGTACTTCTCCTGTATCTATCCCATTCATTTCTGTCTAAGACATAATAGTCCTTTAGCAAAACCATATAGTCTATTACTTCATCTAGACGTCCATAGTATAGGTAGCTTTGACCTATGTTTGAGTTGTTTAAGTCTTCATCATAGATATATATTAGGTTTGCCAAATTGCCTAAGCCAGTATCAGCTACTATGAAAGCACTGGATTCTGGATTTACCGAGTACTTGTCCACTAGTCGGTTGTTTTTAACTATTATGGTACTGTCGCTTAGGGTTAGGTTTTGCTTATTGTTTAGTGTAAAGGAATCGCTGTAGTAGTTAACATCACTGATCTTTTCTGTATAGTTTCTTTCCCTAGTTGATTTCAGAGTCATCTTCTCTATGGTTTCCTGACCAAATACCTTTTTTACTGCTAGATATACTTCCCTTCCTCTATAGTATTTTAGGTTCGCAGGGTTAATCTTTTGCCCTCCTATATATATAGGAAGATCTTCATTTGAATTGAGAAGTATAAGGTCTGAATAGTTGCTCCACTGGAAGCTGCTAAGCCTTTTTACATTTTCTAGAGCCACTCTATTGTCATAGCTGTCCTTAAAGGATAATGTTCCTTTATACAGTCCACTTATGAGAATTGAGTCTCCTTCTACTGATATGCGGGATATGGTATTCGTGTTGTATTCATCGAAAAAGAGTCGTACGCTATCCCCTTCATATAGCTTATCTATAGCTATAGGGTTTTTGTCTCTAGTAATGATAGTTGCAGGAGTATAGGTATATGTTTCCTCTTCTCCTGATGGCAGTTTTATGGTTATTGAGTTGAAGTCTAGGGATTTTACTGTTCCTTTTACCACCTTTTTGCCTGGTGGAATATACCCTGGGTTTTCTGTAGAGTAAGCTTCTAAGGTTTTTATGCTTCTTCCCTGTATTGTGCCATAGACTTCCATGCCTGGAATGAAGTCTGAGTAGGTTACTGGGATGCCATCTATGGTTAAGATGGCATCCGACAATATATTAAGGGAGTGGAAAGTACCGTCGTATTCCTCTATGGTAACTTTGTCCTTTGATATGCTTATGAGATATCCTTCAATATATTTGTTTCTATAAGGTCCGTAAGGGTCTGCGTATACTTCTACTGCAAGAAGCATTAATATGAATAGTATTATAGATAGCTTTTTCATATGATTTACCTCCTGTATCCTAGGATGGCGTATCTTCCTAAGTTATTGATATTTCCTGAAACTTGTCCATAGTATTTGTTTACACTGCTGCTAACCTGTTTCCAGTTAGATGTATCGTAGTAGTACATATGAATATTATCTATTCTTCTTAAATCAGCCTTGTCCTTTTGGTAGTCCATGGTTAAACTCATGGAACCCATTAAGTAGTTGATCTTTTGCGATTCTTTACCTCTGTAGAAATCTCCTTCCAATACTAGCTGATTGGATAAGGATGTATAGGAGTTTAGGTTGGTGTTGCCAGTGTTGTAGTATATTCTAAACTTAATACCTGCATCCTTTTCCCCCTTATATTTACTATAGGAAGAACTTTGGAATACCCTTGGGTTAAAGCTTAGGCTAAAGTCTTCTCCAAATACGGTTACTGTATCGTAGGCATTTGCATCAAATACTACTTTGAGAGGTATGCTTATTATAATTTCTTTAGCTCCCTTGTATTCATTTTTATTTAGATCCACTTTAAGGCCATCGAAGTCTCTATAGCCTAAACTTATATTTAGAACATTTCCAGTCTTATCTATAGTAGTATATTCTCCTAAATCTCCATCTTCATCACTGTATCCTACATTCCTTCCAGTCTTTACAGCGTTGCTCATTCTGGAGCTTTCTGAAGAACCAAATTCTCCTACTGCTTTTACTATGAACCTATAGGTAGTTTTAGGCTCTATGTCCTTAAATAAGAAGGAAGTAGAGTCTGTAGAGCCTATGAATTCAGCTCTATCTTCACGGGTAGTATCTTCCAACACGTATATTTCATAGAAATCCGCTCCTGATACGGGACTGAAGTGAACTCTAATGTATCTGTCAAATACCAGCTCTGCTTCCACTTCTTCTGGTGCATCTATACCTGGTAGGTCGTATATTAGTTCGTATATGGGGCTTGCTCCTTTATCAGGATTTATTATCATTACTCCCGTTTCCCCAATTTTCCCTTCTGGAGTAGTTATCAAAACTGTTTTATCATCTATATATTTAAAGTTAGTTCCTGGTACTCCTCCTTCAAGAACGTAGGCCTCTCCATCTATGTTTATTATTTCACCAGTATCTGTAGGAGATGCTTTTCTTATGACTGGTGAGAATATTACCTTTGCTCCTTCCATGAACTGTTCTCCGATTAACTTGATTTCCTGACCGCCTTTTACAGATATATGGGTTATCTTTGATCCTGTAAGTGGATCTTCCACTCTATTTATCACTGGACCAGATATATAGATGAAGTATCCACTAGGTCTTGATATGGAACCATCTGGGTTTTCCACCTTTACTTCAACTCTTCCTGGACTTCCTGGTGGAGTTTTTTTCACTACTATGGTCTTATAGTCTATTACTTCCACATCTTCATCAGGTACTTGCACTTCACCAAAGTAAACTTTAATTCTCTTTCCTTCAAATCCTTCCATAGTTTCCCTGAAGTCTTTACCAGTGATTGTTACTTGGGTACCTCCTCTTGCTGGTCCTCTGTCAGGGAATATGGTTTCTATGGCTGGATTGGATTCACCTTTTATAAATTGGATGTATATTGGTTTAGGTAATATCTTATCAGATGAAGCTGTACCTCCATCTTCATTTATAACTACTACCTTGTGGAGTCTGCCTAATGCACTTTCACTTACTGGTGGCATAGTAAAGGTCAGTTTAGTTGGCAGATTGTATTTTATATCCTTTGGATTTATTGTTAAAACATCCCCTATTTGGATTATGGCATTTTCCCTAAAGTCCAATCCTTCTACTGTAATGATACTTCCACCTTGATAGTGGACTGGCAATATCAATATGTTTTGGTCGTCTCCTTCCTGTGGGTCTTGGCCATCTCTGGTTATGTTAGTTATTTCTGGTTTGCTGGCTGGGTTTTTGTATTCAAATGCTCCTCTTGCTGTTGCTCCATCTGGATTTATGACTTCTACTGGAACTGGTCCAATTGTATAGTAGGATGGAGTATATACTATTAATTGGGTATCTGATTCAAAGGTTACCTTTGGAGAGTATCCTCTCTCTACAAACAATCTTCTTTCAACTGCATCAACTCTCAGTTCAATCAATTCATATCCATTGTAGTCTTGGCCTTCATGTGTTAATAGGCTTACAGGTAGATATGCTAAACTTCCATCATATGTGAAAGTACCTGTATATTTTTTTCCTTTGTCATCTATTTCTACCTGTAAATTGTTATCTTCCTTATTTGCATCGTAATATATCTTTAAGCCACCTGCTAATAGTATAGTAGTTCTACCATTGTCAATTCTACCTGAATTAGGTAAATCCCTTGGAATATTCTTATTAGTAATATTACCGAATTTGACTAAAGCCTCTGGTATATCTGTAGATTGTCCAAGTATTTTTATGTTGTCATTTTTTATAAAATTGGTTCCATGGATAGCTACTACATCCTTACCCTGTCTTTTACCTACATTTGGTACAATATTTGTTATTGTAGGATTTGAACTTTCAAATGTAAATTTTACTGAGTTGGATGTGCCTTGGTCGTTGTTCACTACGTATACATCTATTACTTCTGCTTTTGATGCAGGTGTTATTACCTTTAGATAGCCATCCCCATGTTCGATTACACTTGCAGGTGTATTTCCAAAGTATACTTTTGGAAGTATTGCAATTAAATCCTTTTCTGCTTCATCATCTGTTGTGCCTTCTCCTTTTTGTCCTTTCAAATACTCTATGGATTCTTTCCATCCCATTACTCCTTCAATATATATGGTATTGCCAACTTGCTTTATTATCCTTAAATCATCATGTTTACCGTTTCCATTTAAATCTATAAATAGTTCATTTTCGTCTCTGATCTGATTTCTATTGTCATCACTAAAAGGTTCATAAAATCTAAAGTCTTGTCCAAATATCTCTATAATCTCTCCTCCAGCTGCACTACCCTTAACTGGAACGATTTTTATTATTAGTGGATTGCTTCTTGGCACAATATATGTGAATCCATCTTCTTTGCTAGTGCTTCCACCATCAGGATTTACCACTACTACCGGTACTGTAATCCTGTCAGTTCCTATTTCTTTCAAGTCTCCTTCATATCTAGGAACCTTTACCTTTATAGTTTTTCCATCAGGTGAAACTTGCACATCTGCTGCTGGAACTTCCACACCACCTATATATACCTTTGACTTGCTAACTCCATCATCTTTAAATCCTCCACCTATTATTTCTATGAAATATCCTCCATCTGTTGAACCTTCACTTGGTATGATTTCGGTTATAATAGGTTTGCTTTGTGGCTGAGAATAGTAGTAAAATCCTTGTTCTCCTCTTCTTATGTCCTTATTGGTATCAGGATTTTCTACAGCTAAATCGTACCATCCATCCCCTTCATTTAATATAGGTACAATAAAGTGGATAGTATTCTTGTCTACTACTTTTACCCTATTTCCTACAATGTTTCCATCTCCATCAACTGTATAAACTGTTTTTAGAGTTAGTGTAAGTATATCTTGATCATCATTTTTATTTGTTAATGTTAAAATACTACCTTCTACATTTATATCATAATCAGTTCCTCCAGATTTTTTAGCTACAAAGTTCCCATTTTCAAGGTATATATAATAGTCGTCGCCCTTTCCATTAGTTAATATTGGTACTCCCATAGGGCTTAGTTCAAAAATGTAGAAGCTGTTGATGCCTTCTAATATAACACTATGATAGTAGTCGCCCAATTTGGCATATTGTCCTCCATCAGCTCTTGTGCCTGTTGTTAGGATAGGATTGTCCTGTGGTGGGGTATATACTTTCAATTCCATATTTTGGTTATACTCATTTATATCTTTTCCTCCCAGTAGGACTCTTGTTCCTATAAGCCTATATTTTGCCGTATTAAATGTAGATGTATTTACTTCACTAGGTAAAACTGTAGGGTCTGGTTTTAAGAAGTTATCTCCTTTAATTACAACTAGTGTTCCTGTGCTCCCCTTATTTGGAGTAAAATGTATTATTACAGGATCAGTATATGTTTCCAAATAGAAGAAATCACTTACAGCTGAATCTCCACTTGGGTTCATAACAACTAGTTGAGTTTTCCCGGCTCTTCCTGGTGGAGCAATAAAGGTTATCTTCCTTCCATCTCCTGATCTAGTTACATTACTTACTTCTTTACCATCTATATAAACCTTTACTCCTTCCCTAAAATTGCTACCAGTTATAGTTATTTCTTCTCCACCTTTTGTACTAACTGTTCTTGGATATACATCTTCTATAATTGGAGTATTATCTCCATCTTTGACTACAAACTGGATGGCGTCTATTTTAGTTGTAGATAATCCTTCCATATTAGAGTTTCTAATAGGGTTTATTACTTTCAAATTGTTTTTCCCTATTTGACTGGTTGGTACTTGTGTATCTTTAGGAATATATACAAGTATTTTACTGCCACTTTCTTTGCCCTCTGAACCATCAATAATATTTCCATTATCATCAACAACTATTAACTGTATATCACTATTTTCATTTTTATCTAGTCTTATACCTGAGCCTATTTCAATAATTGGATATCTGGTAATTATATTCCCGTCAGCATCCTTCATTCTATATACCATAAAGTTTTTGCCTTCTATAGCTATTAACATATCCTGTGGCACTTTATAGTGTGGATCTTCAGGTACAACCTGTATTTTGTCTGGACTTATAGATATAATTTCAGGTGTTATTTTACTTGGTATAAACCTATAACCATCAGGCAATTCAGCTCTTTCCCTAAAGGAATATATTTTTGTATCATTTTGGTCATATAATATTGTTTCTGTTTCTACAATAACATCTTTTATTGGATCCGTTTCAGCATCTCCTACACCTTGGACAAATATATTTAATCTATCGATATCATTTGAGAAAAGCCAACCATCTTTAAATTGGGCTTTGTTTCCTATAATTACTCTTATTCTCTTTTCTATTTTTTCAACTGTTTTATTATCGTACTCTCCATTCGTAATGTCATAGGTCAATATTAATTCCTCTGTGCCTATACCGCTTACTTCGGGTTCAGAAATTTCACCATAATTAAGGTCATCAATATTAAGGCTACCTAAATATAAACCTGTAATTGTAGCATCAGAACCTGTATCTGGGCCATAATTAGGCTCTATGGTGCTTATCTTAGCTTTTCTTCTTCCTTCAATTACAGTAAATTGACCAGCTTCCGTAGTATTTGTGACTGTTTTTTCTGGGTCCTCTCCTTCTCCTACAGGATTAGTTAAAACTACATAATAATCTCCTTTAGGTATATTAGGCACTTCAACTGTAAATATATCCCGACCATCGTAATCTTTTGTTACTGGAGTAGGGTTCTGTCCCATATTGGTTCTGGAATATTTGTCTGTTCCATCTATAGCTTTTAAGAAAAATACACTTGTCCCATTAGGTATGGAATCTGCTTTAAAATAAACTTTATCTCCTACTTCACCTCTTATAGGGAACATCTCTAAATTACCTTCAATTCCTAACTCTGATATAAGTCTAAATTTTTCTCTATATGTATGAACAATTAATATATTGGGTTTGCTCGAATCTCCTTGAATTTGTTTTCTAAAAATAATATCCTTTAGCCCTAATATCCCACCATTAATAGTAACAGATAACTCCTTGCCATCAAGACTTACAGTTAATTCATCATCAAGTTGTGTTTCACCTGGTATCTGTATATCCACTTCCGTTTTTACTGCGTTCAAATTAGTTCCTTTAATTATTAGTGGATCTCCTATTTTTACTTCATTATTAGTGCTTGTTACTGTTGGCATCTGACTTTCTTCTATATTAATAGTTCCATACCCTTCTATTCTGATACTTGCAACACTTTTTGTCGTATCTTCTAAATTGATTTCAACAAAATCATCTTCTGATGCTGTTCCTCTCCAAATTATCTCCGCTGAAAAGTTTTGAACAGTTATTGTTCTTCCTTTTAGATTCTCTCCTAAAATGTTTATAAAAAATTTTGAATTATCCCCAAATATTTTGCTTATTATTATATCATTAATTACTGGGTCACCTTCTGCTGCAAACACAAAACTCACATTTGATAATTCCACAGCAATCATAATTGCTATAAGAAACAGAATAAATATTCTTCTCTTTTTCATAATTCGCCTCCCCCCACAGGTGTTTAGTATATTCCTTAGATGACCTATATGATACTAAATTATGTAAATTATAATTAATGTAAAAAATTTATACGTCTCCTATTCAATTTATATCGGCCTTTATTTAAAACTCTTGAGAAATATATGGAAAAATCTACGGTTAAAAAAACAGCTTCGATTAAATCGAAGCTGTTTTTATTTTATTATGGTCATATTATTCTCTTTATCCACATACACCAACACATTCATTTCCTTTAGCTCTTTAGCCAGTGATTTGTCGTAGGAGCTGCTGTTTAATATGACTCCTGCTAATGGACTTCTATTTAGGAATTCCATTACTTCCTCTTTTGTGTACTGGTTTTCTGTTAGATTGAGCATTACATGTTTATAAGCTCGACTGGTTAGGTTTGCGTGGCTTTCAAAATCTGTCATTTCCACTATAAACCTATTTATAAGATCCTTATAATCATCCTTTATCTTAAGTAGTAGGGATTCATCCTTTTCAGAGGTTCTCAATATTACATAGGTCTCTATGTTTTCCTTCATGAACTGAATGAGCTTGTTTATGCTAGTACCATCCTTTAACAGAACCTTTTCTCCATTATAATCCCATTTTACCTCTACAGAGAGTATGTTTCTGCCTTTTTCTGCATTTTGGTAAAGCTGGTCAACTGAATCATTGCATTTAGGTATCTTCTTCTCATAAGGAATATCCATGACTGCCAGCTC
>Ga0134092_1003328_pt1 | contig 10973 bp, 15 predicted proteins | sample 3_6taG_FD_94454 | JGI IMG/M metagenome (GOLD analysis project Ga0134092, IMG submission 94454) | Switchgrass degrading microbial communities from high solid loading bioreactors in New Hampshire, USA - 3_6_20_6_A3 metaG | ecosystem: Engineered > Bioreactor > Semi-continuous > Anaerobic >...
AGGCCAGATCCACCGAAAAATCCATCTTAAAGTTTGGATATGTACCGGTGCGGTTCGCCTCCACCATAAAATCCAACATTTTTTCCAGATTGAGGTCGTTGGATCGCCCGTATGTTGGGCATTACAGCGGCCTCAATGCTGTTTTGCGGACGTTTTCACGGTCGATCAGCCGGTGGTAAAAGTCTTCTCTTCTCCGGGGCATGTTCCATATTCTTGCGCAGGTTTGCGGGTTGACGCTGAAATTAAGCGCGGTACTGGTAGAGAGCAGTCTGGCGTGATAACGAAGATAGAAGATATATGTAAAAACATTTGACGTATAAATGAAAGTGTGCTCATCAAAATATCTTTGGCTTCTCTAAATCCATTCACTGGCAAGTCGTTTCTCATTCAGCATCCACAATATGTTACGAAAATTGAATCGGAGGGGAAGGGCATGAAACGGGTCATACCTTTTTGCTCTGATGGTTGCATGTGCGGCGTGTTCGCAGCCGTCCTCCGAACCGAAACCGGCGCCGACAGCACAGCCGACCCCCGAGCCGGGAAAACCGTCAGCTTTTCCGACTCCCTTCTGGAGAAAATGGTACGCCATGTGCAAACCGGAGGGCAAGAATTCGCTTCATGAGATCCTGAAGAACGAGAAGTGCATCGGAAATTCGGGTTATATGCTACAGTGTAAAATCCAACGGCGGGATGTCAACTGCTGACATACTGAAAAGCAATGCCCCCCAGAGGAGCTTCCGTAATTGACGGTTGCCGCAAGGAGCGTTTATAGGAGATTGCGGGAAAAAAGTGCCGGCAAATGGAAGGATTCGAACGATATATGCCGTTCAGGCTGGTTTTTTGCCCATGCGGACACTCAGCCTGCCCGCGCAGGAGTTGCGGAGAATGATGACAGGTTCTATATTTGTAAAAAACAGCGCATGAAAGGGGGTCCTTTTTGTGAACTACAGAAAAGTGGTTGTAGCAGGCGGCGGTGTTCTTGGAAGCCAGATCGCCTTCCAGGCTGCGTACTGTGGTTATGACGTTACCATCTGGCTTCGCAGCGAGGGAAGCAAAACCCGCACGCAGCCTAAATTGGATGGACTGAAGAAAAGTTACACCGACGCGATTTCCCGGATGGAGTCGGGCGAAGGCCCCTGGTGCAGCGGCATTGCCGATGAACAGACCTTCAACGCGGCGGAATGCCTGAAGAAAGTTGAAAACGCCTGGTCCGGCATCAAGCTTGAGACAGACATAAGAAAAGCTCTGAAGGACGCTGATCTTGTCATTGAGGCGGTGGCAGAAGATAAGAGCGAAAAAATCGCGTTCTATAAGAAAATCGCCCCGCTGCTCGAGGACAACACCGTTCTCGTAACGAACTCCTCCACACTCCTGCCTTCTACCTTCGCAAAGTATACCGGAAGGCCGGAGAAGTATCTTTCCCTCCATTTCGCGAATGCCATCTGGATAAACAACACGGCCGAGGTCATGGCCCATAGCCAGACAAAGGAAGAGTACTTCAACGAAGTCATTGACTTCGCCAACAGCATTCGCATGATCGCCCTGCCGATACTGAAAGAAAAGAACGGTTATCTCCTGAACTCCATGCTGGTTCCGTTCCTGCTTTCCGGACTTGACCTTTACGTAAACGGCGTTGCTGAGCCTGAAAACATCGACAAGGCCTGGACGAGAGGAACCGGAGCCCCGAAAGGGCCGTTCCAGATTCTGGATGTGGTCGGAATCAAAACCGCTTACAACATCGTGCTGCAGTACCAGAAGGTGCCCGGACTATTGAGTCCGCTGCTCAAAAAAATGATGCTGCCATACAACTTCAAGGGAATGGCCGAAGTTCTTAATATGATGATCAAGGAAGGAAAACTCGGAGTATCCACAGGAGAAGGATTCTATAAGTACTGATATCGACCGGGTTAACGCATAAAAATGCCCCCTGCTTCAGCGCTCCGGATGGAGGAGGCCGATGGCAGGGGGCATATTATGTTATGGCCTACTTTTGACTGTCCACTTCATGGATTCTATTAAGCAGCATCCGGAAGAAAAGGATAAAGGCTATTGCCATGACAATATGGCCTAAGCCTGCTATACCTGAAATTGACGCATCCATCACGGTTGATGGCTCAAGGTTCAATACCTCAACACATCCACGTACAGCCATCATGACAACCGTCAATAAAAGTCCGGTATTGTATGTTATCATGAACGCCTTGAATCTCTTGCTCTTGGTCAATGCAAAGGCCTTTTCCAGTAACAGTGCAATCAAAAAGAAAAGCGTCCCCAAAGCCAATACGTGCGTATGCAGACCGCTTAACACAGTATTGCCTGTAAAGCCATTCAGCTTTGAAAATTCCCGATAAAAAACGCCAAGAAGCAGCCCTAGTATGCTGTAAGCAAAACTCAGCTTTGCAAGCTTTTTCATCATAGTACTCCTTGCTTATTTTATTGAAATTTCATAAAGTAGAAATTCCGCATTCAATATTAGCACTTATTATGCGTAAACACAAGACACGAAAAAAGAGCTTCGCAAAATGCAAAAACCGTATGTGGTGCTGATGTGTCGGCTGTTAAAGAACCGATGCTGCGGCAGCTGGACCGGGCTGATCGTCTCGGCGATGAACTGCAATCTGCATCTGAATCTGATTTTGCTCAGCATGCCCGGCAGATGGGTGCAGAATGACCCCCAAACCTTTACGGATGTGGGAGGGTTTGACTTGATCACCAATCCGAAAAAGCAGGAACAGGCCGTGAGAATCTAACTGCCGCCATAAAAAATCCCTTAAGTCTGCGGGCTTTTCCTGTGGGTCGCATGCAGACGGGTAGCCGAGTCATCTTCCGCGCATGAAGGACGCGGCGCAGCGGGAAAAGGTAAAAGCAAACACATGAGAGCTGAAAGAAATGATGGATTGCAGAGTATGGCAGGCATGATGATATAATGAATCATAATTGTGGACAGGCGGTGACAAGAATGATCGAGTATGACATCCAGTTCGATACCTTGAATGGAAGGCTCATCGTACGCGGGCACTTTTGCCCTGGATCGGTTCCGGTGAACATACCTGAATCTGATCCGGATCGTTTTATATGCATATCGTACTATTTGCATATAGAGGATATTCAAAAGTCAATCAGCTTCTTAAAATGCATATCTGCCGACAAACCCGAAATTATCAATGAAGCACTCTTTGTTGCGGGTTTGAATTGTTTTATGAAATGCTTTAAAGTAAGCAGAGCGCGTGAAAAAATACCAAAAGAAGACTTCCTAGGAGATAATCGCGGGGTGGAGAATGAGTTTCATTTCTTTGAGTCAATAAGGGAGCGGCATTACATGCACGACGAAAACTCCATGTTAACTCCAAGTGCATTTTTAGTTATTCATCCAGAATCTATGCCGGAACGTCTTGGGCCGGTATCAGTTGTTTGGAATGCTGTCAAAATTGACTATTATGAGCAATCCGAAAGACTGCGTTATTTGGCAACGCTGGCATTGGAATACGCAAAAGACCGGTTTGAACGATACTGCAAGGACATTATTGACAGATACAAGGAGTTGCCTCGAGAAACGTTACTTGAGTTTGGATCGCCGAATATAATACCTGCAAATATCAGCGCAGTGGATCAAAATCGCCTTCAAGTAATTACAAAGGAAGTTCGAACAGAATAGCTTTTTTGACCAATAAGATACTACTCCTGTTGCAGTAGGATAATCAGTGCGTGGCTGGATAAAAAAGCAAGGCACCCTGACAATCACAGCACAGGGTGGCTTGATGTTTCCTTAAGCATATGTGTTTATCTGACCCGCTTCACCCCCGGCGCTTCATAGGTGCCGTTCAATATGCTGGCAGAGGGCTGATACAGCCTGAACAGCAGGTTGAAATCGTCGTCCGGCGCTGGCAGCCAGTTGGACTTGCGGTTTTTCGGCGGGTAAGACTGAATATAGATGTCCAGCGAGCCTTCCTCGTGATACGCTGGCCCAAGGGTGTAATCCGCGATGGCATAGCGTTTCATGCAGTTCGGGACCAGATAGAACTCCCTGTCTTACATGGTGACCGACCAGAATGCCTTCACGGGGGGCAGCTGACCCCTGTGGAAATGCAGCACGTAGTCATGCTGTCCATTCAGCTGGTTTCCTTCGTCGTCGGTGAAGGTTTTGGGGCAGGTGGCTTCTTCATCCACGTTCGCCCCAAGGCCCATATTGGCCACCACAGCCCTTTTCAGGAACCTGTCTCCATAGGCGCCCATGCCGGTAAAGATCATCCACCCGTTGCCGAGGCGGTGGTCCACTTTCTCCAGGCTGTTTGCAATGATCGAAAACGCGTCCTTTGCCGGCCCGGTTCAAACCCGCAATGGTATCCCGGTCCAGCCTGCCGGCATCAAAGCCACAGGTCCTGTCGATGCCGATGCGCTCAAACTGCCTTTCATAGGATTCATAGCCGGAAGGATTCAGAATCATCAGTTCCGTCATGTTTTGAAGAAATCCATGGCGCAAAGGTCCTCAACTTTGCTGTCATACAGCAGCCGGTTGACGGGTTTCAGCACTTGCGGGCTGCTCTCATCCAGCCAAGTCAGCCTGATCTGCCGGAGGATCTGCGTGGCCTGCTCCTCGTCATCCTTGCCTTTGGAAAGAACGCGGCCTATCAGCCATGCGGTGTTCGTGGGGGATTGGACGGCCTGCAGCCCCGGCGGCAGCACACCCTTCCAGTCCGGTCCCACGATGGCGAACCTTCCGGCTTTCGTTCCCGTGGTGCGGCGCCCGATGCTGGCAAAGGTGTTGGAATAAGCATCCGTGATCTGCACCACATAGTACCGGCCAGCGGTGTCCGGAACCGAAAAGACCACGGGTTTTTGCGAAAGGTCCAGCCAGGCGGAGCAGTAGACCGTGTCCACATTGGGCGTCACCACATCCCTGAACGCAGGGTCAACGGTTTTGTAAAACAGCACATTGGATGCGGCGAGCGCCGGCTGGGTTGACGGGTTGAGGATGGTCTGCAGCTGCCTTGTCCGTTCCATTTTCACCAGGGCATATCCGTAGATATCAGCCTGGATTCCCAGGCTGTACGCATTTTTCTCGCGGTATAAGCCCAAACGCCTGTCCTCCTGCATGAAAAGCACCTGTAAAGAATGATAGATACACAATTACTATAGGTAAAAGGCACCTGTGCCGTGAGCCCTGCGGCGCAAGACAGCAAAGCGGGGGCAATCTGCCAAAGAGAACACAGAAAAGCCACCCTTTCGGACGGCTAATCTTATGGCTGACCGCGTGTTACGGGTTGACGGCGGGGATCTTAGCCGCATCCTCCACGCCAGCCGCGTGGGCACCGGCGATCCTTCCGTCCGTGGAGGAGAAGGTGAGGGAGGAGCCGCTGAAGTACATCTGGTTGTAGTAGTACTTGTTGTTCATGGCGCCGACGGCGTACAGGCCTTGGATCACCGAGCCGTCCTCGCGCAGCACCTGGCGGTTCAGGTTGGTCTTGACGCCGCCGAGGGTGTCGGAGCAGGAGGGGATGATCTGGATCATATAGTACGGGCCTTCGCCGATGGGCTTGTCAAGATAGTCCTTGGACTTGCCAAAGGCCTCGTCCACGCCGGTTTCGCAGGCCTGGTTGTACTGGTCCACCGCCTTCTGGAGGTTCGCTGCGTCCACGCCAGCGGCTTTCGCGACTTCCTCGATGGTGTTGCCCTTGACGACGGTGCCGGTGGCAAGGCCGGATTCCGCGGTCTCCAGGGCGATGCCCTCCAGCCCGTTGTAGAACGCCCAGTAGGGACCGGCCTTCAGGCGGGCCATGGTGACCACCTGCAGGGAGTAGTGGGCGGCCTCGTTCATGAAGCGGTTGCCGTCCTTGTCCACGACCAGGCGGTGGTAGGTGTCATCGGAGACACCCTCGATGGGGCTGTTGGAGTTCTGGAAGATGGTGGCGTTGCTGTTGGCCGCATAGAAGGCGTTGGTGGGGCCGGGCCAGGAGGGGATGACCCACGCATCCTCAAACAGGGCGGCGCCCACTTCCTTCGCCATGCGGATGCCGTCGCCGGTGTTGCCCACGGAGGCGATGGAGAACACTTCCGTAAGCTCGGGAATCATTTCGGCGATCATTTCCTGATTGTTGGGGAATCCGCCGGTGGCCAGGATGACGTTTTTAGCCCGCACTTCCACGGGGCCGGTGGGAGAAGTCGCCTTCACGCCCACCACGGCGCCGTTTTCCTGGATGAGTTCGGTGGCGGGGGTTTCGGTGTAGATTTCTGCCCCGTGATCCAGGGCGACCTGCTTCAGCAGGTTCAGCACCTTGGCGGCGGGCTTGCCGTCGGTCTTATCCGAGGCCACGTCCACCTGCGCCATGGCCATGCCGCGCTCGGCGATGGGGGACTTGGGCGCAAAGGACGCGCCGAAGCTCTTCAGCCAGCTGATGGTGAACATCGACTGGATCAGCTGCTCGCGGACGCGCTCCACGTCGGGATAGATGGATTCGCGGGTGCTGTTCTTCTGGTAGTTCAGCCAGCGCTCCATGGCGGCGTCCAGCGTGTCGGGCTCGTCCGAGACGTGGTGCCCCTCGTTTTCCGGCACTTCGCAGACCATGTAGGAGCCGAGGGACGCCTTGGCGCTGCCGCCGGTGACGGCGAGCTTCTCCAGCACGATGACCTTCGCGCCGTTCTCCGCGGCGCTCACGGCGGCGCACAGGCCGGAAAGACCGGCGCCCACGACCACCACGTCGGCCTCCAGCTTCTTCACTTCGGAAGAGACGGCCTTTTCCACGGGTTTTTTAAGCGCCGCAAGGTCAGCGCCCGCCTGGGTCAGGGCGTCCTCCGCGATGGCGAAGAAGGCATTGCTGGTGATGGTGGCGCCGGAGACGCTGTCCAGCCCGATGGACTGGTACTCCACCACTTCGGCGGTCAGCCGCTCGAGAGCCAGCTGCCCGATGCCCAGCGTTTCGGAGCTTTCCAGCACGTTGACGCTCTCGATGGCGCTGTCGCTCACCACGAACTCGATGGTGATGGGGCCGCCAAAACCTTTGGCGGTGGCGGTGTAGGTGCCCGCGGTAAACTTTAACCCAGCGTTCTGGGGCTGAACTGCCTGTTCGCTGCACCCGATCAGGGCAAACAGCATCACAAAGCAGACGAGGAAGGATAGAACTCGCTTCAAGTACACTGCCTCCATTCGTGTCGTCCGGAAGGTATCCGCTCCGGGGCCGAAGGCTTCACGGAGGCTGCGCGTCCAGCCAGGTCAGTTCGAACACCACGGGGCGCAGCCCGTCGTTGCAGCATACCACCGCCCGTTTCCCGTCCTCGACCCAGCACCGGCCGCCAATGTCGCTGCCCGCGCCGGACATGATGGCGTACACGATGCGGTGGATCGCCGTCCAGGCGTTTTCGCAAAGATCCAGCGGCCTGCCGTAATGGCGCAAGATCCATTCGCGGCCCGCCTGGTACAGCGGGCAGGGAGCTAAAGGAAAGATGTGCAGCTGATCGGCCAGTTTCCGGTTGACAGATACTTCCACGACTTTGATTTTGCATGGAACCATGATGTGCCTCCTGCGCAGGTGACAGGTTCATTTTAACATTGTTGTTTATTTTGCAACAGATCGCACTTATTTGTAAGTGCTTACCGAAGTGTAAGCATCATAAGAGTGGAACCCCGCTTGCGATTCCGCCGCAAAGCAGGTATCATAACGGTAGCAAGAGAGGTGTAGACATGCAGCAGCGTACCAGACTCCCCGTGCCCGAGGACGGCATGTCCCCCTTTGAGTATGCGTTTTCGCTGGTCAGCGGCAAGTGGAAACTGCCCATCCTGTTTGAAATCGGCATCAAGGGACGGATGCGCTTCGGCGAACTGCGGCGCTCCATCCGCGGCATTTCGGACAAGGTGCTGGCCGAGCAGCTTCGGCAGCTGGAGAATACCGGCCTCGTCGTGCGGGAGGAGTTTTCGGACGGGCCGGTGCCGCATGTGGAGTATTCGCTGACGGTGGCCGGGCTGGACTTTATTCCGGTCATCATGGAGATGTGCCGCTGGGGGAAGCGCTGCGGATGGGAGAACATGACCGCAGAGCGCGGCTGGAAGGACGTTGTGACCGTCTGGGGCCCCCTGCAGGAGGGGGACGACATCCACTGGCCCAACGGGATCTGCCGCCGCATCCGCACCGAGCCGCCGACGGTGAGGGGCTGAACTTATTCGACCATTAGACTCGCCTGAAGGCGGGTCTTTTTTGCTGTGACGTGCCGAAACGCCGGCGCGCCCTCCGGCGCAAAACGCCGGCGGCGACGACGCGACAGAAGATGCCTGCTTGCGCGAATCGGCATTTTGGCCTGCCATGCAGCATGACTTTTGGAACGGGGAAGCATCACAGAACAGCATAAACGCGCCCAATGAAGCCTGCGCACCCTCCGCCAACCAAAAAAGCCTGACAATTCAGGCTTTTTTTATACTTGGAGGTTTATCAGGTCAGCAGGACGGTCAGCGCCTGCTTCCGCCGGCCCGTCCATTTCCGATCAGGCGGCTCGTCCCGCCGCAGCATCCCCATTCCCGGCACCCGATAACCTTTGCGGCTCACGTCCCGTCCGGCGCTGCGGGCTTTGGCCTTGCCTTTTGCACGATGGCGAAGACCGCCACGGCGGCAATCAGCAGAATGCTGATCCACTGGGAGGTGGAAAGCCCCCCAACTCCCCCTCTGGCTTCATCGTACCGGAAGAATTCCAGAACGAACCGCACGACGCCGTACGCCGCCAGATAGGTCTCGACGGTGTAGCGCCAGTTGCGCTTTCGCTGCAGCGCAAAAATCAGCAGGGAAATCGCCATCAGCAGCGCCGCTTCCACCAGCTGGACGGGAAACAGCTTCACGCCCGGTATGGCGAAGGACCCCTCGGGGAAGATCACGGCGCCGGGACCGTCATACGGGATGCCGTAGCAGCAGCCGGCCATGTAGCAGCCGATGCGCCCGATGCCGTGCCCGAAGGGAATCAGAAACGCGATGGCCCGCAGATACTCCATGGTCCGGATTTTGTGCAGCCTGCCCGCCGCGAACGCGGCCAGCAGCCCCCCGATCAGCCCGCCGTAAAAGACAAAGCCGCCCTGCATCAGCCGGTTCAGCGAGGCAAAATCCCGGATGCTGCCCCAGTCGATTTCCCGGAAGGAAACCGCCAGATACACCAGCTTCGCGCCGAGAAAAGCCCCCAGAAAGCAGTAGGCTTCGAGGATGAGAAGGTCGTTAAAGCTCAAGCTGGCCTTTTTCAGCACGAAAACGGCGATGACGTTGGCCAGCAGAACGCCGGCGGCGATCAAAAGCCCGTAGGAAGGAATTGCCAAGCCGAAAAGATTGAGATACAGGTGCATGCTTCCTCCAAAAAAAGAAGGGCTCCTGCCCGATGCGGGAGTCCTTCGCGGTTCTTAATACCTGGGAAGGGAAGAAGCCAGTCCGCCCACACAGGCCACGCACGCGATGTACAGCGCCAGGCAGAGGACCAGGCCGATGATGGAGCAGACCAGACCACCGGTGGCGATGCCCTTCTGCTCCGGATTCTTCTTTGCAAGGGCGCCCAGAATGATGCCGATCACGGCAACGATCGCGCCGACCCAGCCGAGAAGTCCGCTTGAAAAAAGTCCAATAGCAAGGGATATGATGCCGAGAACCAATGACGCTATGCCCATTATGAGACCTCCTAAAAAAAGTTTGATGGGATGAACAAGATTTCAGACCTTAATAAATATTTTCGCATAGGCACAATGCTCTGTCAAGGTTTTTACGAAATTAAATTATCAAAATATGGAAATCGCACGCGGAAAAACGCCCGTGCCTCCGCAACGCATGCAGGGCGCCTTCCGGCGAAAGCCCGACCGAAAGCGCGCGGACAGGCGCGCGGCTCTCCAAGAGCGCCCATTGGTACAGGTTATGCAGCCCATTGGCGAAAGGTGATACCGTCAAAGGCACCTGCGGCGGTCTCGCGCTTGGCGCATCGCTCAGATGCAAATCCCCGCGCCCGCCGCAAAGGGGCTGAAAGGCGCGCATCCCGCGCTGGCGTAGTCCAACGCTGCCCGGGCGAAAAGGACGGGCCCGCTCCGCGCCTTGGGGGCGCAGTTTCGCGAACGGATGACGCGCCTTTCCTGCCGAACGCCCCGCGAGCCGCCGGTTTTATGACTGTCCCCCGCCACTTTTTGCCGCATTCAACCGGTTACGGTGTAGCCAGGCGAAAGCCGAATACGCAACGGGAGGGATCAGCATGATCTTCAACATGGCCGGAGCTGCCGCCGGCGGGGTGAAATACCTGCCGCTGTTCGACGGGTACTGGAACCTCGTGCTCGGCAGGGACGGCAAAAGCGGCTGCGCGGAGTTCTACGGCGGCGGCACGCTGACGTGGCGGGGCGGCAAAATCCCGCCTTTCGTGGACGTCACCTGCATCGGCGGGGGCGGCGGCCACGCGTCGAACACGTCCGCCGGCGCGGGCGGGCAGGTGGTCTCGGCGTTCGGACTCGCGCTGCCTGCCGAGGTGGCGGTCACCGTGGGCGCGGGCGGCGCCGGCGGCAAGACCAGCGCCGGCTACTTCGGCGCGAAGGGCGGAACGTCCAGCTTCGGGGAACTTTGCTCTGCCGAAGGCGGGAACCCCGGCGTGCACGGCGCCAACGGCCCCGACGCCGGCGGAGCGGACATTCTGGGCCGCACCCACGCGGCGGGCGGCGCGGCAGGAACGACATCCACCAGCTGGCGGTACTACGGCGGCACCTCGACGTACGGCAGACGCAACGGCGAGGACGGCAGCAGCGCCTCGGCCGGCTATTACGGCGGCACCGGCGGGGGAGGCGCAGGCGGGGGCGGGGGCGGCGGCTCCATCCGCAAGACCACCATCGAGTACAACGCCAACGGCGGCGCGGGCGGGGACGGCCTCGTCGTCATGGGCTGGGGCAACTACCATGCGCTGATCGGAGGGTGAACATGCGCGCAGCGGTGATTGAGAATGGCATCGTCGTCAACGTCGTCGTGGTGGCGGACTGGTATGCCGGC
>Ga0134092_1003330_pt1 | contig 10969 bp, 9 predicted proteins | sample 3_6taG_FD_94454 | JGI IMG/M metagenome (GOLD analysis project Ga0134092, IMG submission 94454) | Switchgrass degrading microbial communities from high solid loading bioreactors in New Hampshire, USA - 3_6_20_6_A3 metaG | ecosystem: Engineered > Bioreactor > Semi-continuous > Anaerobic > Digestate...
CGGTCATACCGTCTACCGTAAAGAATCCGAAGGAAGTTGCCTTCATTTATGACCTGTACACCGAGCCCTATCCGGATACAGATCCCGACAGCTGGAAAGAGGGTTATGAGGCGGATGCCGATGATGCTGAAACGATCGAAACGATCGGCAGGATCATTAAAGAGAATTTGAGCGTAATCAACGTCCTGGGATGCTTCAATGATATGTATTCTTTGCGCGATAGGTATCTGGCAGAGATCAGAAGCGGCAGCAAGACAGCAAAGGTTGCCATAGAAGGAGTCATTCAAGAGGCCCAGGTCATCCTGGATGACGCCATGAAAGTGACCAAATAAGGATATAATCCCTATCAAGATCAACTTTTTGTGGGTGAAACGCAAAAAGTTGATCTTTTTTTATCCGGGGAAAAAATGCAGAGTACAGGAAAACCGGAATATATATTGTATTCTTGCCATTTCATTTCGCTTGTTCTTACCATAAATGCCAGCAGCATTGTTTTAAAACTTGTGTCGTATTGAAAGGACAGGTTTTGTTAGTTATAATGGGAATCAGGCCGGGATGCAATTTTGCAAGCCTTATGCCGAAATAAGAAAAGGTTGAGCAAGAGGGAGAAGCGAATGTACAGGCCGATTTGAAACACCCAAAATGGATGCATTTTTAAAAAACCTTAGAGAATAAGGTTTTTTTGTCATGCCATTTTGGAGGTGTTTGTAAGATGGACAAAAAGGCTAACGTTTATTTGATGTACATGATCGCCTTCCTGCAGGGATTCGTCTTTTATGGCCCGATTGCTACCCTTTACAGGCAAAGCAGAGGCTTGTCCTTATCCGATATTTTTTTGATTGAATCCATCTCGTGGATCCTCATGATCCTCTTTGAAATTCCATGGGGATGGTTTGCTGATCGGTTTGGGTATAAAAAGACGCTGGTCATTTCAAATTTTGTATTTTTCCTGTCGAAAATCGTTTTTTACAAAGCCCATTCTTTTGGTATATTCTTTTTGGAGCGGGTGCTCATATCCGTATCCTGTGCCGGCCTCTCAGGCTGCGACGCAGCCCTGTTATTTTCCTCGGTGAAGCCCGAGGAGAGCCAAAAGGTATTCGGCCGGTATCAGGCCTTTTCAAACGGGGGTTACTTGATTGCCTCCCTCCTTTTTTCAGTGCTGATCAGGCAATCGATGGACAGCACGGTTTTTTGGACCATCATCCCGTATGCCCTGGCGGCAGCCCTGACCTGCTTTTTAAAAGATGTGGATACTCAAAAAGAGGAAAGGTCTGGCTTTTTTCGAAGCCTTAAAAGGGCTTTTGAAAATAGAGGCATCATCCTCCTTGTCATCTCCTTTGCCCTGATTAATGAAGCAGTCCAGGCCGTGAGCGTATTCTTGAATCAATCCCAGTACCTGCGAAGCGGAATCGATATAGGGTATTTCGGAGTACTGGCTGTTTTGATGCAGTTTGTTCGCTTAAGTTCTGCCAGGGCTTATCAATTCAGCATAAGGCTTGGTGAAAACAGAGCCTTGGGAGCCTTATATATTGCGGCGGTTCTATGCTGTATTACGCTTGTATTTACATCCAATGGGGCATTAACGGTTCTTTCCGTTGCTGTTCTGTGCGGCAGTGCAGCGATGGCCTCCCCCATCGTTTTGGATATGCAGAATAAAAGCATCACGGGCGGCGACAGGGCAACTCTTTTGTCTGCCTTTGCCATGCTTGGGGATCTCATAGCTGCCGGGGCTAATGTGGGGATCGGATGGGCAGCGGATATTTCTACCCCAATCGCCTTTGCGGTTTGTGCAGGGATGTGTGTCTGTGCTTTTCTGTTGCTGCTTATATATAACAAAGCGGAAGACACCTTATAGGGGCATAAGAGGCGGTGAGCCAAAATCTCCCGCCTGCCTTGGTGATAAAAAAGTTTATATCTGTGCCTTCATACTGCTTCTTTTATATAGCAAAACGAAAGATAGTCTCCACAACTTACAGGTGACGGCTGCCTGATTCCGTAGCAGGTGATGAGTCAAAATCTCCCGCCTTGCTTAGCGATGTAGTGTTTCTTCCGTTGTTTTAAAAGAAAGTTTAAATAGACGGACGGGGATGGGAACAATGAAGGATTTTTTCCAAAGGGTATATGATATTGTGGCCAGGATACCGGAGGGGAAGGTGGCTACCTATGGGCAGATTGCAGAGATGCTGGGCCGGCCCAAGGCAGCCAGGGCGGTAGGCTGGGCAATGCGGGCGGCGCCGGCCCATCTTCAGCTCCCTTGCCACAGGGTAGTGAATCGCTTGGGGGAGCTGGCGCCGGATCATGCCTTCGGCTCTCCGGATGTTCAAAGGGAATTGCTGCTCTCGGAAGGAATTACCTTTGGAGAGGACGGCCGGATTCATATAAAGCGGCATTTGTGGAATCCATGAAATTTATGATTGATTCACCCATTTCAAGATTAGAATTTATCCGGGCGGCTGAATCTTTGGAACATGCTTTGCCGCCTCCGGGAAGGCTATGTGCGTAAAAAGGAGAGATGATCCATGAAGAGCTTGATCCGCTGGCTCCTTGGCCTGCACCTATTTGTCGGAGTGGGCGCAGTATTTGGCGGTCTGGCAGCCATCCTCAATCCTCAAAATCCCCTCGGCGCACCGGTTGAGATGCTTCGGAACTCACCCTTTAGCGACTTTTTCATACCCGGACTCATTTTGTTTGCGGTGATAGGCCTGGGGAATATCGCCGGAGCAACGACTGGGGCCCTCAAGGCAAAATATCAGGGCTATGTCAGCGGTATCCTTGGTTGTGCCCTGGCCATCTGGATTGTTGTCCAGTGCATGATGATTGAGACGGTTGCATTGCCCCATGTTCTGTTTTTTGCCATCGGGTTGGTACAGGCTGCCCTGGCTCTGGTTATTCTCTTTCGGAACCGCCAGTTTCCGATGGGCCTCATTTTGAATATCTATGAAAAGCTTGTAAAGGGAGCATAAGGTGGATGGAGACATTCACCTTTTTTCTGTTGATTTCGCAGCAGAAATCCGGGTAAAGATGGAGATAAAACTGGAGGAGAAAGGGTAAGCTGTAGTATAATGAAAGCGGTTTTTTGCAGCATTTTTTAAAGGAATTTGAGGGATGAGATGAAGATGAAAAAACGGGTGCTGGTTGTAGGAGGAGGAGCCAGCGGTATGATGGCAGCCATCTCCGCAAGGAGGCTGGGGGCCGATGTGACAATACTGGAGCGCAATTCCCGGGTGGGGAAGAAGATCCTGGCCACGGGAAACGGCCGTTGCAACTTCACCAATGTACAGACGGACATATCCTGCTACGGCGGGAGAAATCCAAAGTTCGCCTATGGCGCTTTGTCCCGGTTTACGGTTGAGGATACAATTGCCTTTTTCGAAAAACTGGGGATTGTCCACAAAGTGGAGGATCTGGGAAAGGTGTTTCCCATGTCGGATCAGGCCTCCAGCATACTGGATGTCCTTCTCTATGAGCTCAATGAATCCGGGGTCAAGATCGTCTGTGAGGCCTTTGTAACGGAGATTGTCAAGAAAAAGGACCAATTTTATGTGAAGCTGCAGGACGGGAGGGTTTATGAAGGGGATCGGGTCATCCTGGCCACGGGCGGCAAGGCCATGCCCTCCAGCGGTTCAGACGGCAGCGGCTATGATCTGGCCAGGGGCCTGGGCCACACCGTTACAGACGTGTTCCCCTCTTTGGTCCAGTTAAAGCTTGAGGGAGGCTTTTTCCATCAGATTGACGGAGTGAAATTCGTAGGGACGGCGGAAGTTTTGCACAATGGGAAGACCCTGGGCAGGGAACGGGGGGATATCCTCTTTGGCAATTACGGAGTATCGGGCCCTCCGATTTTTCAGCTTAGCAGAAAGGCAGGCCAGCTCCTGCAGGAGGGCAAAGAGCCGGTACTTAAGGTAATAATCCTGGATCAGATGGACAGGGAAGCGCTTTTGGAGCTCCTTAGGAAGCGCTTTCAAATCGGCTCCAAAAAGACGGTGGAGTTCAGCCTGGTTGGCCTTATCAACAAAAGGCTGATTCCGGTGGTGCTGCGGGAAGCGGGAATTACCGATCTAAAGCGCCCGGCCTCTTCTCTGTCTCCCGGGGAGCAGGCAAGGATAGCGGAAATTTTGACAAACTGGCAGTTCAAGGTAACAGGGACAAAGAGCTGGCAAAGCGCCCAGGTAACGGCCGGCGGCGTGGATACCGGGGAAATCGATCAGGCTACGATGGAGTCCAAGCTGGTAAAGGGATTATTCTTTGCCGGGGAAATCATAGACATCGACGGGCTGTGCGGCGGCTTTAACCTCCAGTGGGCCTGGTCCTCAGGCTATGTGGCAGGCCAAAGCTCAGCCCTGTGAAGCGGGAGGATTTTTGATGATCAGGCTTTCGAATCTAAAGATTGCGATCAAGGAAGGAGCCTTTGAATCGGAGAGGGAAGCTCTGAAAAGGGCCATCCTTTCTAAAATAAAAATCAAGGAACAAAATCTCCTGGATTATACCATCTTTAAAAAGTCTATTGACGCCAGGAAAAAAGAATCGATTTTCATTGTCTATACGGTGGATATAAAGGTTCGAAATGAAGAGCAGGTCCTGAAAAAGAATAAAGAATTGTCCCCTGCACCGGATCTGTCCTATAAACCTGCGCAGCCAAAGGGCGGAGGCCAAAAAGACCGGCCTGTGATTGTCGGCATGGGGCCGGCAGGCCTTTTTGCCGGGCTTGTCCTTGCCCGTAACGGCTACAATCCCATCATCCTGGAAAGAGGGGAGGATGTGGACAGTAGAACGGCCAAGGTCAGGCGTTTTTGGCAGGATGGCGCTTTGGATCCGGAAAGCAACGTCCAGTTCGGGGAAGGCGGTGCGGGGACCTTTTCCGACGGCAAGCTCACCACCCTGATCCACGATGAGCGGTGCCGTTTTATACTGGAGGAGTTTGTCAAAGCCGGGGCACCGGAGGAGATCCTCTATACAAGCAAGCCCCATATTGGGACGGATCTTTTAAAAACAGTGGTGAAGAATATCAGGAACGAGATCATTGCATTGGGCGGCGAGGTCCGGTTTCAGTCCAGGGTAACCGATTTTGTAATCAAGGACGGCAAGATCGAAGCCCTCATGATCAACGGGGAGGAAAGGCTTGAATGCAAAACCGTCCTGCTGGCCATAGGCCACAGCGCCCGGGACACCTTTGAAGTCCTCTATCGCCGGGGAGTGGCGATGAGCCCAAAGCCCTTTTCCATAGGGATCCGGATTGAGCATCCCCAGGAGCTGATCAACAGGGCACAATACGGGGATTTTGCAGGGCATCCGTGGCTCGGAGCGGCGGATTACAAGCTCTCCTATCATGCAAAGACCGGGAGATCGGCCTATACCTTTTGCATGTGCCCCGGCGGCTATGTGGTGGCCGCCGCTTCGGAGGCAGGAAGGCTTGTCACCAATGGGATGAGCGAATACCGGCGGGACGGGGAGAATGCCAATGCGGCCCTTTTAGTGGGGGTTTCCCCCGCTGACTTCGGCAGTCCCCACCCATTAGCCGGAGTGGAATTTCAGAGAAAGTGGGAAGGCCTGGCTTATAAACTGGGCGGAGAAAGCTACAGGGCTCCGGCTCAGCTTGTGGGGGATTTCCTCCGGGGCAGGCCCAGCACGGCCTGGGGCAGCGTAAAGCCCAGCTACAGGCCCGGGGTGGTTTTTGCCGAACTGAAAAACTGCCTGCCGGCTTATGTCATTGAGACCCTCAAGGAAGCCATCGTATTTTTTGACACCAGGGTCAGGGGCTTTGCCATGCCCGATGCAATCTTGACCGGTGTGGAGACCAGGAGCTCATCTCCCCTTCGAATCAACCGGGATGAAGACCATCTCTCCAATATCGGCGGCCTGTACCCCGTAGGGGAGGGAGCCGGTTATGCCGGCGGCATCATGTCCTCGGCCGTTGACGGGGTAAAAACCGCCGAAAAGATCATGCAAAGATGAGTCAGCGGGGACGGATCTGAAATCCTCCCCGCTGATTTTGTGTAACCATCTTTTCATGAAAGATAAATACGCCCCTCTATAATGTTTATGAAGCTTTGGGTTCATTCGGCGGCTTCCTATTTCCTAAAGCCAACAGGCGCTGGTTCATTGGAAGCTTTCACATTTTTCAAGATTAGGATCATGCAATAAATCATCACCAGATTGATAAGGGGGAACAGGATGATATCCCCAACGCCCATTTGGACGCCTGCAAGGGTCTGGCCGATGACCATTGCTGTCAGGGCCGTGGCCAGGGTAATGCTCTTTATAATGATCACCGATGAGAGCAGGTATCCGAAGGGCTTTCTTTTGATGAGGAGTATTCCGGCTATAATGGCCGCAGGGAGGATGAATCCCAGATCCATTCCCTGTATTACCAGGGTCGTATAATGGTCCAGCCCAAAGGGGATTGCTCCTTCAGTGATGGTGGGAGCGATCCTTCCGAGCCACATCATGCCGATTGCCACTGAAAAGAATATTTCAAAGCCTCCGATGAATTTTACCGGGAGCTTTTTGCTAAATAATGCGCCGAGCTTTTCGATATCAAAGCCCATCATGGTTAAGGTGAATGCAAAGAAGCTTGCAGACATGATGATCACATAGATGAGGAAAAGGGAATTGTACATCCATAAAAAGGTGTAAGATACATAGGTATAAAGAAAATATCCCAGGGTGCCGGCCAGCAGCAGCCTGCCCCTTAATGAACCTTTCAGGGAAAGGTAAAGAGAAACGGCAAGAAGAGGAATGCCGAGGAGAAGGGTCACGATATCCTGGGCGATCCCCTGGGCTACGACGGAGACGGAATCGTTTTTGTAGATCCCCCTGCCATATATTTTGACGGTCTCCCCATGGAAGGACTGTATTTCATATTCTCCGCTGCCTTCATTGGAGAATATTCCGACCAGGCATGCAAGAAGGGAAAAAACAACAATGATCACGGTAAGGGTGGAAATGGATTTAGAATATTTCATGATTATGGCCTTCTTTCTATTTTCATTTACATAAGTCTAAGCATCCATGCAGCGGGCGAACCTGTCAATCCGCTCTTCTTGGATAAAGGAGGTATCCTTTTCTATATTGGAAACCTTCTTGACGATAAAGCGCTCCAGCAGGTTCATCTTTTTGAATACAAATTCGCCGCCGAAGCAATCCTTTGCCACAGCGGCCCCAAAGAGCTCCGGGGGAAATGCGGCGCTAAGCTGGGATAAGGCCAAATCACCACCCCTCATGCAGCAGATAAAAAGGCCTATTTTTTTCTTTTGTAATTCTTTTAAGTTCCTTGCGGTAAATTCCTTTACTTCCCTTCGGATGCTGCCCATATAAACCGGACTGCCGATGATCACCCTTTCATATTTTGATAGATCCGGGGCACTTTCCTTCAGGTTGCATAAATCAACCTTTCCTTTTAACCTCTTTGCCAAAAGCCTTGCGCACTTTTCTGTGCAGCCGTGCTTTGTACCGTAAACAATCAGCGTGTTCATAAATGCCACCCCCATGCTTTTTGGTGCGGCGAATGAATTCGCTTCCGGAGGATCAACGAAGATCAATGTCTCCGTCATTTACAGCTGCAAATCCAGTCGGCGCATTCCATGAATAGGTGTAGATTACCACTTTTTGCTATATCATGTCAACCAAAAAAAGAAGGGCAATTCTTTATTTTTTGAATGAATTGCCCTTCTGTAAGATGATCTTTATTTCTTGAATGCGTCGTCCAGGATCGCCTGGGCTTGCTGGGCCTTTTCCTCAACGGCTACCTGAGGAGCCTTAGTCCCGGATTTAATCTCCGAGAACAAGGTCCATCCCATCTCCTCCAGCGGCCTGAAGTTAATCCATTTATCGATGACCAGGGCCTTGGTGTCTGAGAGCATATTGACATAATCAACGGATTCCTTATCCCTGAAGATTGACTCATACCAATCGTTTTCGGACCGTTTGGGATCTATACCCGGAAGGGGTTCCGTTTTCTCATCATAGAAAATGGCAATCTCTTCGGGATTTTTAACGGTACTGGGAATGCAGTGGATGTTAATCTCACCCTGGGTACTGGTATATGTGTCAAGACCGCCGGGAGCCAACGGGTTGGGTACAAAACCATAGTCATCCTGCATATTGTCATTGGCTGTTCCGGCCCACCACAGGGCATAGCAGAGCATACCGGATTTTCCGTCGATAAACTGCTGGCAATGATAATCCCATGGAGCACCGTCCGGAGGCATCTCAATGACTTTGTGTACCTGGAAAAGATCCTGCCAGAATTGCAAGGTTTCGAGTGCATTAAGATCGGTAAGGCCGAAGACGGCATGGTCTCCCTCTTCTTTAACGGCTCTGGCTCCTTTGGCAGCTAAAAGTGCCCACATGAGATCCATATCACCCAGGCCCCACTGATCAATGACTCCGTCACCGTCGGTGTCCTTGGTCAAGGCTTTGGCAATCTCCAGCATCTTATCCCAGGTCCATTGCTTTTTCTCCACCAGTTCATAGAGGTTGGGTTGGCCTTCCCTTTCAAACATGGTCTTGTTCCAATAGATTCCTGATCCGACGGGGTTTACACCCGTATCGAAGCCATATTGCTTTCCGTTGAACTTACCATACTCCAATGCCATTTCAGACCATTTTTCCTCTTCGAAATCAAATACGCCGAGGGAGCCGGCATCGAGCACAAAGCCGCTTGCCACCAAACTGGGATAGAACCAGCGGCCTGCAACGATGGTCAGATCCGCAAAGGGATCTCCGGCCATGGTGGATGCGGTGAACTTCTCCAGATACTCGCCCCATGGAACATTGATGTACTCAACGGTAAAGTTGTATTTTTCCATCAATTCATTGAGCCGGGCAATTTCCAAGTCACCTTTCTCGGATGCCCCTTCTACAGGAGTGAGATCCCACCATGCCGAGTACCGAATGGTTCGACCTCCAAAATCCCGTACCACCTCCTCCTCTTTCGGTTCCTCTTCGGCAGGCTGCCCCTCCTGGCTTTCACCTTCTTCGGCAGTTTGATCTTCTTGGGTTTAAGTATCTGCTTCCTCAGGTTTCTGTCCGCACCCCGCAAACAGCACGAAAAGCATCACCAGGCATAAAAGCAATGCCATGATCTTTAACAAAGGACTTTTCATATATATAACCACCTTTTTTTATATAAACCCCCAAATCTTTTGAGTGGGTGGTTTAGCAAAAGCAGAGAAAAGAGGATGATTTACGTGATTTTATGGCAAAGTTGCTGCTGTGACTCGGCTATGATGAAGAGGTGAAAAGCATGCAAGTGCGTTTCTTCATTGTGGGGGACTGGTTTTTGGACTTATCAGAACATGGATTCCTAGTTTAATTTTATTGCAAGAATCCTGGATGAACGATATGCTTGGTCGAATTTGCATTTATTAAAAAACGGAAGAAATTGCATAGCAATTAGGGAACACCGCTAAGTGAGGCGGGAGATTTTGACTCACCGCTTTTTGTAGAATTGGGTACCCAAACCTATAAGAGGCGGAGGGAATCTTTAGCCTCGTTATAAATAATTGGAACAAAATCCACATTGTGCATAAATAAATTATAAGCTTTCCAAGTTATGTTGTCAATAAGCTTGCTTTTTCAATGAGTCAATGAGAACCGTCCCCGCCGGTTTATTGACTTACAGATAAGTCAGTAAGAGCCGTTCCGATTACCTTATTTGCCCACCTAATTTACGAAAGATGTCTACCGGAATTGTTCCCGTTAACACATTCTTCGAGTTATCCACAGAAAAGTGAGCCGGCTAGAACCGTCCCCGCTGACTCAATGAGAACCGTCCCCATTGACTCAAAAAAGCCGCAGCTCCTTGGGGAACTGCGGCTTAACAATAAGCTTAAAAATATAAATAATATCGCCGACCTGCAAAATGAGTCGCTCAAAACTGTCTTAGCCGAATCATTCTTTGAGTTATCCACAGAAAAGTGAGTCAGCGAGAACCGTCCCCGGTGACTCATTTATGAGCAAGCCTGGACGTTTTTCAGCTCTGCGGTGCGGGATTTCATGTACTTCCACTTGCCGGAGCGATAGCGGATGTATACGACGGCAGCCCTTGTGTATTGGTCCAGGACCAGGGCGACCCAGGCTCCGATCAGGCCCCAGTGGAATACATTGACAAAGAGGTGGGCGGCAAAGACGCGGAAAACCCAGATCCCAAAGGCCGATGCATAAAGGGGAAACATCGTATCCCCCGCCCCCCTTAGGGCTCCTGCAATGGAGAGCTGCGTCGGCATGCCGAGCTGGGCCAGGGCTACGATCTTTAAAACGGTCCCGGCTTTGTTTGCCACCTCCAGATCATCGGTATAGATGCGGGCCATGGGATGGGAGAAGAGAAGGAATCCGACTCCGACCATGCATGCAACAAAGATGGCCAGATGATGGACGATATTGGCATATTGTTCAGCCTTTTCTTCGTCATTGGCCCCAAGGCTTTGGCCGACCAATGTTGTGGCTGCAACCCCGAAGGCCATGCTGGGCGCAAAGGTGAGACCGTTGATATTAAGCCCGATTTGGTGGGCAGCAAAATCCGCCGTGCCGAGGCCCGAAACGGTGCGGGCAAAGAGCATGAGGCCGCTTTGGAGGACGAACTGCTCCAGGGCTGCCGGCAGGCCGATGGAGAAGACCTGCTTAATGATGCCGAAATCCGGCCTGTAGTCGCCTTTGAGGGGAATCGAGATCTTGGATTTTTTACCGAAGAGCACATAGAAAGCAAAGGAGCAGGCCAGGAACCTGGATACGCTTGTAGAAACGGCCGCACCTGCCACTCCCCACTGGGGGAAGCCCAACTTTCCGTAAATAAGTACATAATTGCCGAAAACGTTAAAGAAATTGGCTCCTAAATTGTAGTACATGGGAAGCTTTGTTTCCCCTGCACCCCTCAGGGATGCCGTTATGGCCATGGTCAGGGCCTGAAACACGAGGCCGGCGGCAATGATTTGAAAGTAGATGGTGCCGAGATCCTGCGTGTCTTCGTTTC
>Ga0134092_1003332_pt1 | contig 10965 bp, 11 predicted proteins | sample 3_6taG_FD_94454 | JGI IMG/M metagenome (GOLD analysis project Ga0134092, IMG submission 94454) | Switchgrass degrading microbial communities from high solid loading bioreactors in New Hampshire, USA - 3_6_20_6_A3 metaG | ecosystem: Engineered > Bioreactor > Semi-continuous > Anaerobic >...
AGCTGGACCTTTGGCAGTGGATGTGCGGAATGCCCAAAAGGGTTCGGGCCTTCTGCGGCTTCGGCAAGTACCACAACATCGAAGTGGAAGACGATGTAGCGGCTTATGTGGAGTATGAGAACGGAGCAACAGGGGTCTTTGTCACCTCCACAGGAGACGCTCCCGGAACCAATCGTTTTGAGATCTCTGCCAATAACGGTAAGCTCGTGGTGGAAAACGGCAAACTGACCTTCTGGAGGCTGAGGGTACCGGAGAGGCAGTTCAACAGGGAATATCGTGGAGGCTTTGGAGAACCCGAATGCTGGAGCTTTGAAATTCCAATCCGCGGCGTGGAAACCGGGCACAAGGGGATCACCACCAACTGGGTTCAGGCTATACTGAAAGGCACGCCCCTCCTGGCTCCCGGCATCGAAGGCATTAACGGCCTCCAGATCTCCAATGCCATGCACCTGTCAGCCTGGACCGATGACTGGGTTGAGATTCCTGTGGATGAAGATCTGTACTGGGAAAAACTACAGGAGAAGATTCGGACCTCTACATTCAAGAAGAATACCGGCGGCAATGTAACCCTGAATGTGGAGGGAACCTTTAACAATCAATAAGCTTTTGAGGGAGTGCAGCAAAAGGGCTTTAAGCAGGGCTGCACTCCCTTTTTCAAACCCAAAAAAAGCGGAAGTTTAAAAACCTTGCTCATTTTTGCTTTGAGCAAATCAGCAGGGCTTTTCACAATGAACTGTTTTCTCATTGTGAAAAAGCCTCTTTTTATTTTTGCAATATAAAGGTTTGGGGCACGGAAGCAATCTTCCAATGGGGAATTTATATATTTTATTTTTAGCTTTAAATATTTAATTAATAAAATAAAATTTATTAAAAATATTAAATAATATATTGACAATATTGATGCGTGGGTTATAATGGTATTAGCAAAGGATTTGAATGACATTCGTAGGAGGAAGGTCGATGGCTTATCAAGTGATTACCAGGTGTTCAGTATGCGGAAACAAGCTTGAAGTGACGGAACTGAAATGCCAGCAATGCCAGACGAAGTACCAAGGGCAGTTCGTCCTTGACAAGTTCAGCTATTTGTCACCGGAGCAGAAATACTTTATTGAGATCTTTTTAAAATGCAGAGGAAATATCAAGGAAGTGGAAAAGGAGCTCAATATATCCTACCCAACCGTTCGAGGCAAACTCGACGATGTCATCACAAGCCTGGGATATGACGTCAGGCCCGATGAGAGGGCCCAGGTGAACAAGAAGGAGATTTTGGATCAGCTGGCAAGGGGCGAAATTAGCTATGAAGAGGCCTTAAAAAGGATGAAGGGAAATTAAAAAGAGAGGGTGAAGGTTATGAATGAGGAAATCAAGAAGATATTAAAAATGCTGGAGGAGGGGATCCTTACAGCGGAAGAGGCAGAGAAGCTGATAGATGCAGTTGGGATCGAAGAGAAGGGTTTGGTGAAGGCCGGTGCTGATGTCAGCAATCGCTTCCTAAGGGTGAAAATGGTTGAGAACGGGCAGAACAAAGTGAATGTCAATATTCCTCTGTCTCTGATTGAAGTGGGCCTAAAAATAGGCAAGCAGCTGGTGCCTCAATTTGCGCCGGAGGCTGAAGGCCTGAAAAATATCGACTTTGAAGAATTGATGGAAGCCATCCGCTCAGGAGCCCATGGGAAGCTTGTGGAGATCGAAGACGGGGGCGATTTGATCACGGTTGAGGTGGACTGATCAAGTAAGTTTTTCCTGGGGGAAAAAAGATGACGAAAATGGAGATTCTAAATAGGCTGGAAAAGGGGGAGCTGTCCTTTAAAGAGGCTCTCAGCCTGATAGAAGAGCAAAAAAAGCCTGAAAAGATATCACGGGGTCATTTTTTAAAAGTGCACATTACCAGTGGGCAGCATAGCATTCCCATTGTGCTGCCCCTATTTCTGATCGGTACCGGTTTTTCCATCGGGAAGACTGTTATGAGGTTTATTCCTCAGAGCAAGCTGAATGATGAGGTAAAGCAAGTTTGCAAGGTTCTGGACTTAATCGATCCCTATGATATCTGGTGCCTGGTTGAGGGACTCAAAAGATGCAAAGACAATGAGTTCATCGAGATTGTAGACGGCGATGACCGCATAGAGATCAAAGTGATATAAAAATATATATTCATACTTAAAGGTAGATTTATTGCCATCCTCTGTCGAAGTTGCTATACTATAGGAGGGTCAAAGCTAGAGGATAGGGTTGTTGATTGTTTTTATGGAATGGGGATATGGGTAGAATAACCCCATAGGATTCCCCTTCGGAACAAGAATGACTCTCATCGCCATAAATTTACAAATCTTTACATAAGGAGGATGTCTATGCCTTTAGTATCAATGAAAGAAATGCTGAACAAGGCAAAGGAAGGCGGTTACGCCGTTGGACAATTCAATATCAACAACTTGGAGTTTACCCAGGCCATACTGCTGGCTGCACAGGAGGAGAATGCTCCTGTTATCCTGGGAGTTTCAGAGGGAGCCGGCAGATATATGGGAGGCTTTAAAACAGTAGTCGGAATGGTCAAGGGCCTTATGGAGGAGTACAAGATCACCGTTCCCGTTGCCCTTCATTTGGACCATGGTTCCAGCTTTGAGAAGTGCGTCGAAGCATTATATGCCGGATTTACTTCGGTCATGATCGACGGTTCCCATTATCCCCTGGAAGAGAACATTGCACTGACGAAACGGGTGGTCGATGTTGCCCATGTATTAGGCGCTTCAGTAGAAGGGGAGCTGGGCCGCATCGGAGGCCAGGAAGACGATCTTTCCGTTGAAGACGCAGAAGCAGCCTATGCGGTTCCGGCTGAGTGCGAGCGCTTTGTCAAAGAAACCGGCGTAGATGCCCTGGCCCCTGCCCTGGGTTCCGTTCATGGGCCCTACAAGGGGGAACCCAAACTGGGCTTTGACCGGATGCAGGTAATTAAGGAGCTGACCGGGCTGCCCCTCGTTCTCCATGGAGGAACCGGCATTCCCACCAAGGACATCCAAAGAGCCATCGCCTGCGGTACGGCCAAGATTAATGTCAATACCGAGAACCAGATCGCCTCGGCCAAGAAGGTTCGCGAAGTACTGGCGGCCAAACCGGATTTGTACGATCCTAGAAAGTATTTGGGACCTGCCCGCGAGGCCATCAAGGAAACCGTGATTTCCAAAATCAGAGAGTTCGGTTCTTCCAACAAGGCCTGATGCAAGAGCTGAACCAGGAGATGAAGGGAGTGCCGCAAAACTGCTTTACACAAGGAGCTGCACTCCCTCTTTTATCCAAGTGAAAAAGCCGGCGAAGGTTTTTTCATGGATGAATTCTCAGTTTATCGGGCATATTATCACTGATAGTTGCAAATTTGGCGTATCTTCCCAGGATTAGCCCCGATTTTGGATAAAAATAGTTTAAAATAGGGCTTTACTTGTACCATAAATAAAGATAATATAATATTGGTATAGTAAAGCAATTTGAATATTTTGCTTTCGGAACAACTTAGATGAAAAAATGTAATGGTTAGGAGGAAGAGGAATGTCTAAGAAACTTCGAATCGGTATTATAGGCTGCGGTGGTATTGCAAACGGCAAGCACATGCCCAGCTTGGCCAAGCTGGACAATGTAGAGATGGTGGCCTTCTGCGATATCATCAGGGAAAGAGCAGAGGCTGCAGCAAAGAAATACGGTACACCGGATGCCCAGGTTTATGAGGACTACAAGGAGCTATTGAAGGACGAATCCATTGATGTTGTTCATGTATGTACTCCAAACCGTTCTCACTCCTTCATCACTGTAGATGCTTTGGAAGCCGGCAAGCATGTCATGTGCGAGAAACCCATGGCCATCAATCCCACTGAGGCCAAGAAGATGGTTGATGCGGCCAAGAGAACCGGAAAGAAGCTGACCATTGGATACCAGAACAGGTTCAGACCGGATTCCCAATACCTACATAAACTTTGCCAGGACGGAGAGCTGGGCGAGATCTATTTTGCAAAAGCCCATGCCATTCGCCGTCGTGCCGTTCCCACCTGGGGCGTATTCCTCAATGAATATGAACAGGGCGGAGGTCCCCTCATCGATATCGGAACCCATGCTCTGGACTTGACCCTGTGGATGATGAACAACTACAAGGTAAAATACGTAGTCGGCAATACCTATCATAAATTAGCCGAAAGAGAAAATGCGGCCAATGCATGGGGTCCATGGGATCCGAAGAAGTTCACCGTTGAGGATTCCGCATTCGGATTCATCACCATGGAAAACGGTGCTACCATCATCCTCGAATCCAGCTGGGCTCTGAACACCCTGGATGTTGACGAGGCAAAGACCACCCTTTGCGGTACGGAAGCCGGAGCTGATATGAAGGACGGTCTCCGCATCAACGGAGAGAAATACAGCAGACTGTATGTAACCAAGCCCGATTTGCATTCCGGCGGTGTTGCTTTCTATGAGGGCAAGAGCGAAGATCCTTCCTATCTGGAGGCAAAACAGTGGATCGATGCCATTATCAATGATACAGAGCCGACAGTAAAACCCGAGGAGGCTTATGTCGTTACCCAGATCCTGGACGCTATTTACCAGTCTGCCAAGACCGGCAAACCCGTTTACTTTAACGAATAATCCATTTTTTCATAAGAAAGCAGCAGTTCCTGCATGGACTGCTGCTTTTAATTTTTCTTTGAGGATACTTTCTAAAAAAAGAAGTTCAAGCATACCTTTTAGTGAGGGGGTGTGTGAATTGAAGATCTTATTCTTCCGTAAAAGAACCTTAATCTGGGGAGTATCCTTGCTGATTGCTGTGATTGTCCTGCTGGTCCTGGTGCGGGCCGCCGGGGGAGCGGCTTAGGCCGTCGCGGCTCAAAAGCGCGCTCTTTCGGCGGAATCTTGTCGTGGACAGAGACGGAATTGGCTGGAGGCGTAAGGGAAAAACGATAAGGGGGACTTAGGCACACCCCCTTACGGAAAGAGAATTGGATGAGATAAACTGAGCAACAGCAAGAGCCCTTGAACTAATCGAAATTTGTCGAAACAATAGGCCTTTTGTAAAATTGACAAAGGTCCCATCCTCCTCTATGATAGGATTATACACAAGTCGACAAGGGGAGGGGGTGACCAGGTGAGACAAAAGGCTCTTGTTTCCTGTTTCGCTGTTTTTATGGTTCTTGCGCTTTTTTCCCATACCGTTTTGGCGGCTCCGCTATTGAAGCTGGGTAGCCGGGGCAATGAAGTAAAGGAAGTACAGCAGAAGCTGAAGGATTTAGGCTACCTGTCCGGCCCTGTGGATGGGATATTCGGCTCGGGAACACTGGCTGCGGTGAAAAAGTTTCAAGCAGATATGGGCTTGGTTGTAGATGGGATCGTGGGAAGCAATACCTTACATACTCTCAACCAAACAAAAGGCGGGAGCTCTTCTTCCGAGACCGGTTCACGGTCTGAAACATCCATATCGCGAATCCTCCGAAGGGGCGACAGGGGCAGCGACGTAAAACTGCTCCAGCAGCGCTTGAATGAATTGGGCTATTCGGTTGGTGCGGTTGACGGGATTTTTGGATATGGCACGGAAGCTGCGGTAAAGAAGTTTCAAAAGGATAAGAAGCTGACCGTTGACGGGATCGTCGGAAAGGAAACCCTTGCCTTGCTCTTTGCAGGTAAGAACGGTTCTGAAGAAAAACCCAAAGAGGAAGACAAGCCGTCGGAAGCAGAGGATCCGACAGACAGGGGAGAAACGGATCGGCCGGATTTCAAGGTATGGAAACCTGAGACCGGCAGGATCAATATGGTATGGCATTATAACCCTGCTTCCATGAATGTGGATGTGAACGGACTTAATGTGCTGGCTCCCGTATGGTTTGAAGTGGCCAAGGTGGATAATAAGATTACCATCAAGGAGAACCGGGCATCGAAGGAATATGTGGATGCGGCCCACGAGAAGGGATATCAGGTATGGGCGACCGTTCAGAGCTTTACCCCGGCCCTTAGTAAGCAGATTGTCACAGATCCATCGGTGGGCTCCAGGATTATTCTCGAAATGATGCTCCTTGTGAAGAAGTATGACCTGGATGGGATCAATATCGATTTTGAGAATATGGACCCGGGAGACAAATATCTCTTTACTTCCTTTGTGGAGAAGGCGGTAGTCAATTTGCACAGCGTAGGCGCTACGGTTTCCGTGGATATCACCAGAAAAACCGGCAGCAGCTCCAACTGGTGGTCAAGCTGCTACGATCGCGCAGGGTTGGCAAAGGCAGCGGATTATGTGATCCTGATGAGCTACGACCAGCACAACCGCACCAGCCCGGTGAGCGGACCGGTTGCAGCACTGAACTGGGTAGAGGAATCGATTCAGATTACCCTTGAGGAAGTTCCTGCTGAAAAACTCCTCATGGGCGTACCCCTGTACGCATATGATTGGATATCGGTACCTACAAAATCCAATCCCGATGTGAACAATCCCTCCGATTACAAGCGGGAAGCGGCAGGAGTGGCCCTTTCCATGGATGAACTGGATGCCCTCAACAAGAAAGGGGAGGCTCTTCTCCGATCCGGAGAAGTGTTGACGGTATCGGAATGGATTGTGAAAAGCAAATGGGACCGGGATACGGATACCATGTATATGAAATTCGTTGATACAAAGGGAAAAATCCATGAGATCTGGTATGAGCATCCCGTATCCATCCATTTAAAGTTGCAGTTGGTAGAGAAATATAATCTGGCAGGAGCGGCATCCTGGCAATATCTGTTTGCCAGCAAAGATATCTGGAAGGTATTTGAAAAGAGGCTTTCCGAATAACCGAAAGTGGGAGCACCGGCTTCCACTTTTTTCTTTTATGTTTACCGGAAAGTATGGTAAAATAAGAGAAAAGTAGCAAACGGGGAGGGAACCTGGTGAGATTATTCGGAAGAGAATTTACCAGAGGAGAGATTCAAAAGCGTGTGGGAGACATCACTCAGATCGCAGGAATCAAGCCCTGCATTCTCAAGGAAGGCAAAGCGGACGGGGTAGAGGCTTTTGATATAAAGACCGGAAGCGGGCTGTATTTTACCGTTTTGCCCGGAAGGGCCATGGATATTGCATGGATGGAACACGGCGGCCTGCCGGTGGGCTACATATCCAAGGCGGGAATTGTTCATTCCAAGTATTATCAGCCCTTTGGGAAGGAATGGCTTCGCAGCTTTTACTGCGGCGTTTTGACAACATGCGGATTGACCCATGTAGGCCCTCCGGAAAGGGACGGAGATGAAGAACTGGGCCTCCACGGCCGGATAGCCAATATACCGGCGGAAGAGGTATCCCACTTAACCAGGTGGGAAGGTGATGATCTCGTCTTAACCGTAAGGGGAAAGATGAGGGAGGCGGTTTTATTCGGTGAAAACCTGACCTTGACCAGGGAGATTACAGCCTACGGCGGCGAAAGCAAGGTGATCATAAGGGATCGGATTGAGAATCAAGGCTATGGGGATACCCCCCTTATGATCCTCTATCACATGAATATGGGATTTCCACTGGTTAGCGAGGACAGCGGCATTGTAGCCCCGATCCTGCAAACCACGGCCAGGGATGAAGAAGCCCAAAAGGGAATAGAAAACTATTCCCGTTTCGAAGCCCCGACTCCGGGATATCTGGAGCAGGTTTTCTTTCATAAGGTGGCCGCTGACGCCGACGGCGGGACCTGTGTGGGAATCATCAACGAGTCCTTGAATTTTGGGCTATACATCAAGTACAACATCAAACAGCTGCCGTTTTTGACCGAGTGGAAGATGATGGGGCAGCAGGATTATGTTCTCGGGCTGGAGCCCGGCAACTGCACTCCGATTGGCCGAAGGGCCGCACGGGAAAAGGGGCAGCTGGAAGTTATAAAGGCTGGAGAAGTCAAAGAGGTAGAGCTGGAGCTTGGGGTTATGACAACATGGGAGGAAATCCAGGGGTATAAGGATTATGTCAGGAAGATGCTGAAGTGAAAAAAGGCCTGGTTCATGAACCAAGCCTTTTAATAAGCTCCAAAAAACCGGGGAAGGAAATATCGATCCATTCTCCTCCGTCAATTGTCGTTTCATCCCGGGCAATAAGGCCGCCCACCGCTGCGGTCAGGGCAATCCGGTGGTCCATATGGCTGTCGATAAAGGCTCCCTTCAAAGGGGTTGGACCCTGAATGACCATTCCGTCTTCCGTGGCCTCGATATTTGCACCAAAGCTTCGAAGGGTTGCGACAACCGTCTCAATGCGGTTGGACTCTTTCACCTTCAGCTCCTGGGCGTCCTTTATGACGGTGGTTCCATCGGCCTGGGTGGCAGCCAGAGCGATAACGGGGATTTCATCAATCAGCCGGGGGATCAAGGGACCTCCGATGACGGTGGATCTTAGCGAAGAGCTTTTTACGGTGATATCCCCGATTTTTTCTCCCCCTGAGACGGTGATGTTCTCAATTCGGATATCGGCCCCCATATCCCTGTAGACATCCAATATTCCGGTACGGGTCGGATTGATTCCGACGGCCTTTAAGGTCAGCTCGGAGCGGGGAAGCAGGAGGGCTGCCGTGATCAGGTAAGCGGCAGAGGAGAGATCACCGGGGATCCACAGCTCCTGGGCAAAAAGCCCGGATGCCGGATAGGCCAGGATATCGGATCCTTCGGCTTCAATACGGGCTCCGAAGGCCCTGAGCATGACTTCGGTGTGGTCCCGGGAAGGAGCCGGCTCATGAATCCGGCTTGGGCTTTGGGCGTAGAGGTTTGCCAGGATGATCGCAGATTTTACCTGGGCGCTGGCAACCGGCAGGCAATATTCAATTCCCGACAGCTTCCCGCCTCTAATTGTCAGGGGCAGGAATTTTCCGTTTTCCTTGCCGGAGATCGATGCGCCCATTTGCCGCAGGGGCGAGACCACCCGGTCCATGGGCCGTTTTTGCAGGGACGAATCCCCCGTCATACGGCTTTCGAAGGCCTGGCCGGCCAGGAGGCCGAGAAGCAGCCTGGCCGTGGTGCCGGAATTGCCAGCGTCGATCGTTGAAGCAGGCTCCCTTAGCCCATGGAGGCCTTTGCCGTGCACTACAACGGAAGAGGGGGAGATATCAATGGAAATCCCCATCTGCCTGAAAGCCTCTATCGTGGATAAGCAGTCCTTGCCCATCAGGAAATTTTTCAGGTTTGTGTCTCCTGAGGATATGGCGCCCAGGATGATGCCGCGGTGGGAAATGGATTTATCCCCGGGGATGAAGGCTTCACCGGAGAGCTTTTTCATGGGAGCAACGGAAATCTTCATGGAAATTCTCCCTTCTTTGATGGAAAGCTTTACTTTTTATAGGTCTTATAGCCATGATCGGATAAAACCCTCCAGGCTTTCTCCAGGGAAGGGTTGTCGGATAGGGACAGGACCAGGCAGCCCGGCTCACCTTCTCGGCTGTTGATGATCCTTAAATTCTTAATATTGATTTGATACCTGCCCAAAATGGTGGTTACCTCTCCAATTTCCCCTGGCCGATCTTCGATGTCCACATACAGGTCGTAATAGGGGAGGAGGGCCAGGCTCTGGAGAGTGGGCAGGCTCTGCCTAAATTCCCTTGCTTCGCTGAAAAAGCTTTGGATCTCTTCAGCCTTTCCTTCCCGGAGCCAGTTTAAAAATTGATCTAGATTTTGGATCATGGATGAGATGAGGCTTTGAAGTTGATGCCGGTTGGCCAGGGAAATCTCCGTCCACATGCGAGGGTTGGAGGATGCAATGCGGGTGATATCCCTAAAGCCTCCTGCCGCCAGCTTTTCCTTGTAATGATCCGGATCATTAAGCTGCCTTACGGAATTTACCAGGGCCGCTGCAACTACATGGGGCAGGTGGCTGACGGAACCCACGATTTTGTCATGGACTTCCGCATCCATCACGATGGGAAGGGCCCCGATGGACTCAATGAGGGAGGCAAAGGCCTCAAGTAGGTTTTTTGGAGTCGAAGGCAAGGGGACGAGCAAATAATAGGCGTTCTCAAAAAGATGGGGAATGCTGGCCTGGTACCCGGAGTTTTCCGTCCCGGCCATGGGGTGCCCGCCTATGAAGCGACCGCCTTCACCAAAATGGATCTTTGCAGCTTCCATGATCTCCTGCTTTGTACTGCCAACATCGGTAACAACGGCGTGCTCCGGTACGGAGTCCTTGATCTCGGCCATCAAGCCCGGGATGGTGCCGACAGGAGAGCATAAGAATATGACGTCGGCCTGAGCCGCTGCATCTGCGGCCCTTTGGCAGGCTTCGTCGATGCTGCCCTCTTTAAGGGCCGGCTCTATATTGGCCGGATTGGGATCGACTCCCAGGATATGGATCTTTTGTTTTTTTAATTTGAAGGCCTTGGCCAGAGAACCTCCGATCAGACCAAGGCCTATAATGGCAATCCTTTGTATCACCATCTTAAATCTCCCTGTCAAAGATCCCTGCCAGCTTGGAGATTTCCTCCATCAGGGAATCGAAGCTCTTGAAATTGAGGGATTGCGGCCCATCGGAAAGAGCTGTCTTGGGATCCGGGTGGACTTCGATCATCAGCCCGTCAGCTCCGGCTGCGATGGCTGCCCGGGCCATAGGGGTGACCAGGCTCCACTTGCCGGTTCCGTGGCTGGGATCCACGATGATGGGCAGATGGCTCTTTTCCTTGATGACGGGGACTGCGCTTAAGTCCAGGGTATTCCTGGTGGAGGTTTCAAAGGTGCGAATCCCTCGTTCACAGAGGATCACATTGTAGTTTCCTTCGGACATGATGTACTCTGCCGCATTGAGCCATTCTTCAATGGTAGCGGACAGGCCTCGCTTGAGGAGAACAGGCAATTTGGACCTGCCCACTTCCTTTAGGAGGTGAAAGTTCTGCATGTTTCTGGCACCGATTTGCAGAACGTCCACATATCGGGCTACCGTTTCAAGGGAGCCGGGGGAAACCACTTCGGAAACAACCAGGAGACCCGTTTCCTCCCTGGCTTCGGCCAGTATTTTCA
>Ga0134092_1003340_pt1 | contig 10933 bp, 8 predicted proteins | sample 3_6taG_FD_94454 | JGI IMG/M metagenome (GOLD analysis project Ga0134092, IMG submission 94454) | Switchgrass degrading microbial communities from high solid loading bioreactors in New Hampshire, USA - 3_6_20_6_A3 metaG | ecosystem: Engineered > Bioreactor > Semi-continuous > Anaerobic > Digestate...
CTCCAGCATATATGTGACCCCCTATCATTTTTGTGGTTATTAATGATAGGTTACATAATATGTTGGAGTTTTTCATTCGTAGATTTTTGGTAATTCAAAGCTAGCACAACAAGTTAAATTAATTATTTATAATCTTTAATGCAAATTTTTAAGTTCCCGATTATTATTCCTAGGACTTATGGTGAACATAAGTCCTGTTATCAGTCAAAATAGAGACATATTTATAAGTAATTCAAATTGAAAATCGTACTATATTGATTATTATACAAACGCTATCTTTTTTTATATACAAAACTTAATAAATATCCAAAATCACTTTTTAATAGTGTTGCGAACATTATAGTATAAGTCAATCCACCAATAATAAACGCTATAAGTACTTCCTCTAAGGGGCTATTTACAAAATTTATTGAAATATAAGCACTAATTAATGATACAGTCCCACATATAGCTATTTTAAATAATTCTTTAAAGCTAAAGATAGAGTTGTCCCATCCTATTTGTTCTTTTATTCTATAAATAAGCATAAGTACAGCTATTATTACTGAAAATGAAGTAGCAATAGCTATTCCTTTTATCCCTAGAATAAATGAAAAAATAATACTAAGAATAATATTTATTCCAACACTAATTGCATTAATATAAAATGGTGTTTTTGTATCTTCAAGAGCGTGAAATATTTTAGCTAAGGTGGCTTGCATTGGTAATAATAAAATTTGAGGTGCATAATAAAAAAATATTATAGCTACAACTTCTGCTGCATCAGCGCCAAATTCTCCCCTCATATATATTACTTCAATTATCTGATTAGAAAGCATCATGCATAGAATCATTATAGGAAATAATATAATATTTAACAACTTTATTACTTGAGAAGCATCTCGCTTAAATTTAATAAAATCATTATTAACTCTACTTTCAGATAATAGAGGTAAAATTATTACTCCTAGACCAACAATGAGTACACTATCGAAAATATTAGTAAGTCTTGAAGCATAGTTAATATAAGAAATGCTCCCTGTCTCCATACTTGAAGCTAGGAATTTGTCTACAAACATATTAAGATTTGATAAAAGTGCGCCTCCCATTATTGGTAAAAATATAATAGCAAAATTTTTTGTTTCCTTATTACATCGTATATCAATTATATTATGCCTGTATCCACTTTTATATGCACTTAGAATCGGAATAATTGCTGATAGTATATTGCCTATAAAGTATGCAGTTGATAACATTAACATATCAGAGTCTGGATAAATTAACAATGCAATTACAACTAGTAAATTAGTTGTAAAAGATAAGATAGCTCTTGGAAAAACTCTTGTATAGATAGTATTATATGTGCTAAAAAAACAATAGAGAATATGCATAAATCCGAAAAAAGAAAATATACGGAGAAACTGTATGCCATATTCCTTTTGCTCAAAATTAAATCCAGGTGCAAATATACTAATAAGAATAGATGGGTATATAAAAATAATCACTGAAACAGCAAATGCAATACATAAGATTATGTTAATAACACTTGAAAAGTATTCATCTGCAGCACATTTACCCCTAGATTTAGAAATTCTATTATATTGTGGTATAATTGCACTATCTGTTGAATTGGTAAAAACCCCTAGTATTAATAGTGGAATTGACATCGCAAGAAAAATTGCATCCGTTATTTCACTAGCCCCATAATGATAAGATATCAAAATATCCCTTATGAATCCAAGTATTTTACCTAATATATTTGTAACAGTAATTAATAATGCTATTGAAAAAGCTTTCCTTTTGGTAATATTCAAAATAGTTTGACTCCTTTTTAATTACTTTTATACATAAATTTCATCATAAATAGATAAAAACCTCATAATTGCTTGTAATATAGGTCCATTACCCCATCGTATCGAATCGATGTGAATCCATTTAACTATTTTTTCACTAGGTGCTGAACCATCGTTTATGTTTACGAGAGTAACTGCTTGACTCATAATCTTAGGCAACAATTTTTTTATTTTAGATTTTAATTCTATATTAGCTAATTGCTCACTTGTTATATAATCACAAAAAGCAAAAATTGCCTCTGAGTATTGAACTGGACCCGCTGGTCTTTTATAGCCTATTATAGTCTTTGCACTCCCTAAATTAAAATCAAAAAAATTGTTAATATAGAACATCATTCCTTTATTTATAGATTCTATCAATTCATTTTTTAAATCAACTTCAAATGGATAATAATTCAATACATTTATCAAATTGCTAAGAATAGTTCCTGTGTGATGACAATCAATAATAGGTTTATTACCCCATTTTTTCATATGATCTTTCGAAAAATAATACCATGAACCATCTTCATTCTGTTCCTTTATAGCAAGCCTAACAATACCTTTCACTAGTTCATTCATCTCATTATTTCTTAGATTAGACGGTATCATAGATAACCATTGAGCAAATTCCGTATTTATATTTATAGTGCAGTCAATAGAGTTATAATAATAACTTATACTCATTATACCATTCCCATAATTAGCAATTTGATGATTTTTCATAGCATATACTGCAGACTTGCATGCTATTTCAATAAGATCATATTTTTTGTAATACTCACCAATCTTTAATAAGATAATATTAAGCCTAGCTAATCCATGCATATGCATTGTTGGCTTTTTGTTAATCATACGCTTATCAATAAAAAAACTATAATTTTTACTACAGTTCCAATAATACTCATCACCATAATTTCTTAAATATTCTTCAATAGCCTCTTCAATAACTTCTATAGAACTTTTCTTTTTTGGTAGAGTTATATTATATCTTTCTGCACAGAAATAAGCTTCAGCCAGATGAGTAAACGCTGTTGGATAAAATTTTTTTTCAATTCTAAGAATCTTCCTTAATAACACTGGCTGCAAATTCTCAATAAGAAGCAACACTTTCCTCATCCTTTTACTAATTGCGTTATTTTGTGAAATAACACTTAAATTTCTAATATCAGAAGGATCATATCTTTTCATGCCTCTTGTTTCAATATTTATATTTATAGTTTTAGCTATGTCAAGCAAATCAGTAGCTTCCAAGTGCATTTTTTCAGCTCCTTTTATAGATTTTCTTAGTTCTTAAAAACTTCTTCCTCAGCATTTGAATAAAGATATAACAACATAATCAGAAGCAATAACCCACCTGTAAGCAAAGTAGTAAACAAAGCCCCATCATTTAAAGATAAAATTGAAAATAAACATAGTCCAATTACTAATTCTTTACTAATTTTTTTACTTAAAGAATCAATCAGTATAAGTATAAAGGTAAATAAAAGCGTTATAATTAACATTCCGAATACTCCCATATTTGCATAAGCATCAGCAATATATCCAGTATTTGCATTAGTCTCATAGCTTCCTAAATATAATCCACCAATCATATTAGCAGTTTTTATACTATAAGGTGTATTTAAGCCAAAGATTTTGCCAAATAGTCCTTCAGAAAAATATAAGAACTCGTGTTTTGAAAAAAAGTCATAATAAAAAAACTTTAGTTGTGCTGGAACAAAAAGTAATCTCCTTATAATTAAAGATGGAACCATAATGTAATCAAAAATTTTATATACTAGAAATGCACATAAAATTCCTAATGGTGCAACTAGAGACCCAATAGTCAGAAAATCTTTCTTCTTCAAAATGTTTAAAACTATAACTATAGCTAAAGGTATTAGTAAAAAGGACTTATGAGCTGTTATCAAGTATAATACTACTTGCAGAAAAACAGAAATAAATAACATCTTTTTATTACCTTTAATATAAGAAGTTGTAATCAAAAATGGATTAATTATTTTTGCCTGCCACTGAACCATGTAGCCCATTAATAAAGGATATTTTACTGCTGACCTGATTTCGTATACTCTGTTAAAATTTAAAGCTTTCAACGAAGGTTGTCCATTAGCTCTAATCATTGAAAAATAAACAAACCCCGTTATTAAAAATATAATTCCATAAATTATTTTTTTAGAATTTTTAACTCTAATTATCTTTAAATCTGGAAACACTCTTATTATTAGACATTCTGTAATAAAAAAAATAGAACTTAAACACATAAAAAATCCTGATTGATTAGTTAAAGCATATAATGTAAACATAGGTATAATCATTATTATAAAATGTAACTGTAAAAATATAAATGAAGGTTTTTTGCTGTCTTTAGGTAAAATACAAAAAATAATAAAAAACCAAATAAAGCTTATAAAATACTTATTTAAATTGAATTCCAAACTGAATATTGAATAGCTATATATTTTATGCACGAATTCTATGTATACAAAATCTAATACTAACTTATATACAAGAATAAAAACAAAAATATATATATTTTTTTTCTTAAAACTAATATTCATTTAAATTCCTACCAATCTGTTCTATAGCTATAATAAAATCTATCATTCATTATTCGAGAGCGGTAATCAAAATCTTATATCACCATCAATAATATTATAAAAAAAGTTTGTTAGATAATAATCACTATTCTATTTAATTTACAAAAATTCACGAGCTATCATATAAATCTATTACTCAAGCATTAATAATTTATAGTATATAGATGGTTTATAACTTTTTTATATTAAAGTCATTTAATCCAATGCATCTTTAATTAAATTCATTATCCATATATCTTATCCATATTATTAACTACTTTTTCCCAACTATAATTATACTGTATTTTTTCAATATTTCTTGTTTTCTCATCTAAAATATGCATATTTTCTTTAATATATTTAACTAAATTCCTAATTTCTTCTACATTACTTCCATCTATTGAAAATCCAATATCTTTTTCTTCAACAAATGTTTCTAATGCTGTGCCTTTGTTTACAATAATAGGAGTCTTAGTAATAATAGATTCAAATAACTTAACAGGATAAGAAGCAAGGTATTGTATTGATGTTGTGGGATAAATAGCATATAAAATATCACATTCACTATACAACCTGGCACTTTGTCTGAAATCATACTTTCCTGTGACAGCTATATTATTATAGTTACCCTCTATTTCTTTTAGCTTTTTATAAGCAACTCCAGCGCCATGAATAGCTATTTCTACATCACTTATTCCCTTGCAAGCATCCATTAAATTCTTTAACTCATTATACTGTCTAACTGCACCTATATAAGAAATTCTTAGTTTATCAGACTTAGACTTTTCGCACCCTATATAATTATCCCTTTCCGGATAGTTTGGCAAGAAAATTAATTTTCTCCTATTCTTATAAGACATAGTACTAGTTTGAAAATCATTGACATGAATAATATAGTCAGATTTATTCTGGTAAAAATTTACTAATTTTCTAATCAAAAACCTAACTTTTTGCTTTTTTCCATTAACTTCATAAAATTCATGCATATCAAATATAATTTTAGCATTATTTATTTTGCAGAAGTATCCCGTTATAACGCCATCTAAATCGTGACAATGTAGGTATTGATAATCTTTATCTTTTAAATACTCTTTACACTCTTTTATGAATTCTATAAAAGGTTTAATTTGCTTCAAGCCTGTGCCATATCTTGAATATGGAAAAAACCTTTTTACTTTAATTCCATCAATGTTTTCATACTCCCTTTGCCTATATTCTCCTTCTCTATCCCAACAAAGAATTTCCACATCTAATCCACATGTAACTAAATATTTAGCTTCTTTGTATACCCTTACATCAGGATCAAATCTATTTGTAACAATCATTTTAACTTTACGCATTGTTCTTTCCACCATCTTTATTAAATCTCTATTAGCACTCATATGCTCTTAATACTATCTCCATAGCCTTCTTGCCCTCTTCTCCATTTATCAAAGGCTCCTTACCGTTATTTATTGCATCTATAAAATCCTTGTATAGTGGTGTATGTCCTTTTCCATAAACATTATCTACTTCTGTGTTTTCATCTTCTTTGTCATAGTCCCTTTCATCTGCAAATTGCCATGTCTTTATTTCATTGACAGCTAGTCCACCTATTACTACTGTTCCTTTTTCTCCAAATATGGATAATGTCTCTTCAAGGTTTTTGGGATATACACAGGCTGATCCTTCTACTATTCCTATTGAGCCATTTTTAAATCTAATTAGTATTGCTCCGAAGTCTTCCATCTCTATATTCCTTAGGAAGGTTCCTCTTTCACAGTGTATCCTTTCTACTTCTGATCCCATCATCCATTGCAGTAGGTCGATATTGTGTATGCATTGATTCATAAGTGTTCCGCCATCAAGTTCTTTGGTTCCTCTCCATGGTGCTTGTTTGTAGTAGTTGTCATCTCTTGTCCATAGTATCCTGGCGGTACCGTTAATTAATTTGCCAAATCTTCCTTCTTCTATGGCTCGTCTCAGTTTTTGTATAGGAGGATTGAATCTGTTTTGATGGCATACTCCAAGCTTTAGGTTATTATCTTTAGCTAGCTTTATCATTTCATCTGCCTCTTTAATTGATAAAGCCATAGGCTTTTCTACTAATACATGCTTGCCTCTTCTTAAGCTGTCTATGGCATGTCTTGCATGGTATCCGCTTTCTGTGCATATGGATACCACATCTATATCTTCATTTTCCAGCATCTTTATATAGTCTGTATATACTTTTACATTAGAATTATTTATTGCTTCTTCATATTGTTTTTTTCTTTCATTTGCTTTTTCTTCTACTATGTCACATACTGCTATCAATTCTGCTTCTTTATTGTTATTTATCAATGCTTCTATATGCTTATAGGATATTCTACCACAGCCTATTATGGCGAATCTCAGTTTTGTCATAATTATCACCTCTATAGCAGCTCTATGTTTTCTCTGTTCTTAATATTTTTCATAGCATTCTTAGTGTCAAATACATATATGGAATTAGCTTGTACAAATTCATAGTCCACTTTTGTATGAGCAGTTGTTATTACTACCAAATCAGCATTTTTAAGTGCCTCCTTGGTTAGTTCTTTTATCCCTTTTTTAATCTTCCCTTTATATTTGTATTCATTAACATAAGGGTCATAGTAGTCCACTATGGAGCCTTCTTTTTCAAAGTTTTCTATAACCTTTATCGCTGGGCTTTCTCTGTAATCGTCTATGTCTTGTTTGTAAGCTACTCCCAGTATCAGTATTTTAGATCCGTTTAAAGGTTTTTTAAATTTGTTTAGTATTTTGCTTGATCTCTCCACTATGTACTGTGGCATGCTGTCATTTATTATTCCTGATGTTTCTATTAGTTGTGTATGGTAGTCATATTCTTTTGCTTTCCATGATAAATAGTATGGGTCCAGCGGTATGCAGTGGCCTCCCAGTCCGGGTCCCGGATAGAAGGCTTGGAATCCATAGGGTTTTGTTTTGGCTGCTTCTATTACTTCCCATACATTTATACCCATCTTGTTGCATATTATGGCCATTTCATTAGCCAATCCTATGTTTATGTTTCTGTATGTATTTTCAAGGAGTTTTTCCATTTCCGCTACTTTTGGTGATGATACTTCAAGTACATCTCCTTCCAGTACGCTTCTATACATTGCCGCTGCAATTTCAGTTGAATCTTTTCCTACTCCACCCACTACTTTAGGAGTGTTTTTAGTCTTGTATATGAGATTTCCCGGGTCTACTCTTTCAGGAGAGAAGGCTAAATAGAAGTCTTGTCCACATTTTAAGCCTGAGCCTTGTTCTAATATAGGCAGCAGGAGTTCTTCTGTGGTACCCGGGTATGTGGTGCTTTCTAATACTACTATTGAGCCTTTCTTAAGGTGTTTTGATATTTCAATAGTGGAGTTTTTTACATAGCTGATGTCCGGCTGCTTGTATTCATCTAGTGGTGTAGGTACACATATGGCAATAAAGTCTGCTTCTTTTACTATAGAATAGTCTGTGGTTGCTGATAGAAGACCTTTTTTTACAAGATTATCTAATTCTTCATTTACTACATCTCCTATGTAGTTGTGGCCTTCATTTACCATATCGACTCTTTTCTCTTGTATGTCAAAGCCTATGGTTTTGTATCCCGCTTTTGCTTTTTCCACTGCCAAAGGTAGTCCTACATAGCCTAGGCCTATTACTGCTACTATAGCTGTTTTATCTTTTATTTTTCTAAGCAATGTTTCTTTTATTTCATTAGAGTTATTCATGTTATTACTCCTTTGGGTTTAGATTTCCGTTTGTCATTTGGTATTTCTTATTGCATGAATTACAAGTGTATTCTTCTTTTTCTTGTTTTAATCTGTTTCCGCATTCACATACATAGCCTATTATCCTTCCGGGATTGCCTACTACGAGAGCATAGTCGGGTATGTCTTTTGTCACTACTGCTCCTGCTCCTATGAATGCGTATCTTCCTATGTTATGTCCACAGACTATTGTGGCGTTGGCTCCTATGGAGGCTCCTTTTTTTATTATCGTGGTTTTGTATTCTTCTTTTCTTTCTATGAAGCTTCTTGGGTTTATTACATTGGTGAATACACAAGAGGGACCTAAGAATACATCATCTTCACATATTACTCCTGTGTATACGGATACATTGTTTTGTATCTTTACATTGTTTCCTATTGTCACATTGGGTGATATGACTACATTTTGTCCTATGTTGCAGTTTTTGCCTATAGTTGAGTTTTTCATTATGTGACTGAAGTGCCATATCTTTGCGCCTTCCCCTATTTCACAGGGTTCATCTATATAGCTGGATTCGTGTATGAAGTATTTCTTATCTTTATTTTCTTTGTTATCTTTGTTGTCTTTCTTATCTTTCTTGTTATTGCTTTCATTCATGTTATCGCTACTTTTCATATTATTCACCAAATCCCTTTATAGCTTGTACTATGTATTTCATTTCTTCTTGTGTCAGTTCTGCAAACATGGGTATTGCAAAGGTTCTTTTGGATAGGTATTCGGCATTGGGCATATCCCCTTCTTTGTATCCCAAGTTTGTATAAGCTTTTTGTAAGTGTAGGGGTACAGGATAGTATATGCCTGTAGCTATTCCTTTTTCTTTAAGGTATGATACCATTTCTTCTCTTTTTTCTGATTGCAGTATGTACATGTGGTATACATGCTTTACTTTTTCATCTTCATATGGAGTGACTAGCTTGGTGTCTTTGAGTTCTTCATTGTAGTATCTTGCATTTTGTCTTCTTTTATCATTCCATCCATCAAGGTATGGAAGTTTGACCCTTAGTATAGCAGCTTGTATTTCATCAAGCCTTGAGTTGTGACCTATCAGGTAGTTGTAGTATTTCAGCGGGTTATATATTGTGTTGTCTTGTGTTGTATCTTCTTCCACTTCTTCATCTATATTGTTAAGCAGATTGTAGGCTCTTTTACCGTTTTCTCCGCTGCCATGGATTCTTAGAGCTTTGCATATGGTTGCTAAATCATCATCGTTAGTTACAATCATTCCTCCATCTCCTGCACAGCCAAGGTTCTTGGTTGGAAAGAAGGAGAAGCATGCAATATCTCCTAAGGTTCCTATCATATTATTACCTTTGTATTGTGAGCCTATTGCCTGACAGGCATCTTCTATGACATATAGATTGTGTTTTTTAGCTATTTGATTTATTTCATCCATATCGCAGGGTTGTCCAAATATGTGTACCGGCATTATGGCTTTTGTTTTATTTGTTATCTTTTCTTCTATCTTTCCAGGGTCAATATTAAAGGTGTCTAGTCTTACATCGCAAAATACAGGGGTAGCTCCTACGGCTGATATGGCTTCTGCAGTAGCGAAGAAGGTAAAGGGTGTGGTAATTACTTCATCACCTTCACCTATTCCTAATGCTTTTAGTGCTATAACTAGTGCATCTGTACCGTTTGCTACGGAAATGCTGTGCTTTACACCTAAATATTCACTGAATTCTTTTTCAAAAGCTTTAACATTTTCACCCATTATATATTGGGCTGAGGATAGTGTGTCTAACACTGTCTTATCACACTCTATTTTTATGGTTTCATACTGTTTTTTTAGGTTTATTAGTGGTATTTGCATTATTTCACCTGCTTTCAGAATAGATTAATCTTCTAATATTACTTTTTCAAGTTTATCAGTCAGTATTTTAAAGTCAAAATCTTGAGCCGCTTTTGATGCATTTTCACAATAAATATCATATTCTTCTTTAGGCATATTATAAAACTTCAAAATGCCCTCTGCTAATGCTTCTGCAGAACCTCCTTGTACAGTAATTCCACACTCATATTTTTCTAACATATCATAACCGCATTCGATATTAGATAAAGTAGGCTTACCTGATGCAAAGTATTCAAACATTTTATTTAAGCTTAAACCATATTTATATAGATATATATGCTTCCCTGTAAAAATATTAAGGTCTGATTTACTTAAAATATATGGTATATATTTTTTTTTAACCTTACCTTTAAATTTAACATTTGTTATCTTATTATCGCTAACATATTGTTCCAACTGTCTTCTTTCATATCCATCTCCAAATAATATAAACATAATATCTTTGATACCCATATCCTCAATGAATTTTGCTGATTCAATTATATAATTAACTGAATTTGCAATACCCATTGATCCTGTATAAATTACTTTAAATACATTATTATTAATTAAGTCTTCATCTTCAATTATGTTAATGCTTTTGTTATCATTAAACTCTTCTATATCAATGCCATTATTTATATATCTTACTTTTGATGTATCTACACCTATACTTTCAACATAATCTTTTCCTCCAGGAAAAGTAAAGATAAGTTTATCTGCTTTATTATATATAAACTTTTCTAGTTTATAGAGCATCTTTGCGGGTATACTATCCTTACTTATTCTTCCCATGGCAACTAAAGTCTCTGGCCAAAGATCTCTCGTCTCTGCTATAAATCTTGCATTATAGCGCCTTGAGAGTATATATCCAGATAGCCAAGTCAAAGGGTGAGCAGATGAAGCATAAATTACGTCTGGTTTTTCGTTATCAAACTTTTTAGAAA
>Ga0134092_1003352_pt1 | contig 10894 bp, 16 predicted proteins | sample 3_6taG_FD_94454 | JGI IMG/M metagenome (GOLD analysis project Ga0134092, IMG submission 94454) | Switchgrass degrading microbial communities from high solid loading bioreactors in New Hampshire, USA - 3_6_20_6_A3 metaG | ecosystem: Engineered > Bioreactor > Semi-continuous > Anaerobic >...
AATAAATACACTGTAGTTATAATTCAGATTGCAGATACTATTACATTAGGTTTTGCTTATCTAATGATTGCCAAGGCGTTTAATGATAGCTATGACTCTCTAACAGATGAGGAGAAGTTAATAGTAGACAAAACCTTGCTTAAACAATGAATTTAATAAAGGGGGAAATGAATATGAAAAATATTCAAGTATCAGTAATTAATGAGGCGCATTCATGTCCTGGTGGTATGATGATGTTTCTAGCTAAGTTAACGCAGAGGGGACATCAGATTAAAAATATGGATGATTTGAAACAACTGTATGAAGATTCTATGGGGCAACACAAAGCAGCTAAGCGTGTAGTCAAGATGCCGCATGGAACCATAAAGAGATTTACCCCGATAACTATAGCAGTTGTAGGTGCTTCTAGGAGATTTCTTGCGCAAGCTAGAACACATCATGTAGGCATTGATTTCGTATCAGCATCGCTACAGTACTCAGATTATAGTGAAGATGCTCAGTTTGTAGTCCCATATGAGCTAATAGAAAAAGATAATAAATTAGGTTCGTCTTATGTACAAGCATATCTTGATTCCTGTGCCGAGTCTATGAAGCAATATAAAGCACTTATAGATAAAGGTGTAGATAATGATACAGCGGGTTATATAGCGCCACAGGGTCTAAGAAATATCCTGATAATTCAAGGTAATCATGATGCATGGTTGAATTTCATAAGGCTTAGAACGTGTCATAGAAACACAAAGGAAACCCAGTATGTGGCACTTAAGATATGGGAAGCTTTGCTGGGAACAGCAGATGGCGAGGAGATGTTCGCGTGGGCAGGTCCTGATTGTATGTATGACAAGTGTAGAGAGGGTAAAATGAGTTGCGGCGATCCTATATTCAATGAAGGTCCAACATCTATTATTAACGAGTACTTCCCACTTATAGCTGGAGGTGATGAGTAATGAAGTGTTCTGAATGTATTCATTATGATGATTCCGATACGTATGAAGGTACAGGCTTCTGCACCTTGTATCATGACTTTGTAAAAGAGGCAGATAGTTGCAACGATTGGAGTGATAGTTATGATGATTATAATCGTAGGGCCTGATGGTTCCGGTAAATCTACACTGGCTAAACAACTCTCGGCACAGACTGGTTACCCCATACAACATAGAAGTAAACCTAAGGACCAGGCTGAGAAAGATACTATGATGGCGATGTATAGAGACTTAGCAGTAACTGGTGCCGATGTAATACTAGACAGGGCTTGGTACTGTGAAATGGTGTATGGAGATATTATGAGAGATAAATCATATATAAGTATGACCCAGATGTATGAGCTGGAGGACATGGTATCCAATAATGGCGGCGGTATTATAATTCACTGCACCGATGAAACTAATAAGTTATGGAACAGATGCATGGAACGCGGCGAAGGATATATACAAGATTACGAAACACTAGCAAATATTAAGCACAGGTATGAATGGCTTATGCACTTTGTGCCTCATACATTACCTGTGGTAAGGTATACCATCAATGAGAACCTGTCCTAAATGTGGGTGGGAATACCCTAGCACTTATGTCAATACTAAATGTAAGTTTTGCGGTACTACATTTGATGTTCAGATATGTGGTACCTGTAAAAAGTTAGTCCCTACCTACAAGTTCTATAGGCGTAGCGATGGAAGACTAACACGGCGGTGCCCAGACTGCAACCGCAAGAATGCAAGAGATTGGGATAACGCTAATAAAGAGCAAAGGCTTGCTAGGGTGTATAAGTTCTATGACAAGCGCCTCATCGCCGCGGAAAAGAAAATGTACGATTGGATGGAGAAGCTACAGAGGCTACCCCCTAAAATTATGAATGAAGAAGAATGGTTAGAGACCTGTAGATACTTTGGAGGATGTGCTATATGTGGTAATGAATATATAGAGACCAGACACTTCTTTATACCATTTGAAGAAGGTGGTAAGTACGCTGTATGGAATATGATACCTCTATGTGGTACATGCGCCGCTGGACTACCTAAGTCTATTGGCAATCCTTTTAAGTGGTTTGATAAGTACTTCGGTAACGCTGAAGCACTGGGGCTAAATGAAGAACGTAAGAATAAGCTGGTGAGTTATCTATACAATAAAATGAAGGAGGCTGAAAAATAATGCGTTGGGCTTTTTGCGAAGAATGTCTATATTACGAGCCTGATTACGGTACGTGGGGAGTTTTTGGGTGGTCTAGAGATGGCTCAAAAGGGTATTGTTGCGTTGAGCCTAATCGGGTATTTGTTGACGGCAAACGTGTAAGATGCAAGTACTTTCTGCCCAAAGAAGAAAGTGAGGCCAGTGAATGAGGCAAATAAGAGCGCAAGTATTTATGAATTTCACAAAGGAGTTATCTACACTATCAAAGTGTGAAGAAAGGCACGTGGCTGCTATTATAACTGATAAAGAATTGACGCAAATATATAGTATAGGAATTAACGGAGGGCCTAAAGGATTACAGGATTGCTTGTGTAGAATAGATGGCAAGTATGGGTGTCTGCACGCTGAGCAGAATGCGCTTAATAAATGTTTATCCGACGCGGAAGATAAAGTAATGTTTGTGACACTAGCACCATGTAAACAATGCGCCGCAGCTATCATAAATGCTCCTGGCGGTTTCAGTAGAGTATATTACCATGAGGACTGGAAAGAGGACACTGGTATCAAGTTATTAAAGGCAGCAGGAATACAAGTTTTAAAACTGTAGTTTACTTTGAAATTTAACTATGTTATAATATAATAAGGGGTATTTATATGCCCCTTTGAAAAAACTAGAAGTTTTACGGGCTTGTAAATAGGTTCACTACGAGTTCGTAATATAAGTGCCAATATAAAACATTTAATATGCTATCACGTACGCGTAAAATTTGACGTAGACTTGTAACGAGTATATTTAATCAATTTTAATATATAAAGGGGGTATAATATGGCTAGTATTAATATAAGGATATACGAGCATGAGAAACAGGCAGTATTAAATGTTTTGAGGAAAAAACAGGGTGTAACTATATCAGTGTCTAAGATTGGTGAACTGGCTAAGATAAATCCTAATAGAACACGCTTCATCATTGAGGATCTGATTGAAGAGGGTAGGTTGAAAAGAATACCTACAAAGAAGTTCAATGAGAGGTATATTAGGTACAGTTATGAGATAACAAAATAAGGGGGAATGATTTGCAATGGCAGTTATTAAAAGCAAGCGTAGGTCAGTTATCAAAAAAGGAACTAATTTCTCATACAACCCGGAGACGTTCACTAAAGAGCATTCTATAGATTTTTTTCATGAGGCGAAATCAGCACAGGAAATAATAGATAATATAGTACCATTTGAAATAAATGGTAGAAAGTTTATAGTATTTGATACAGAGACTTATTCGACACCATTGAAGAGTAATGAGATACCGGGTGGAATGGTTAGAAGATGGGTAGGGTCAGGTAAATCAGCAAACCCACAAGACTTACCATTTTGTATAAGTATTTGTGATGGTAAGAGAGCGTACACACTTCACGACACTTTGGATAATAATTACAATGAGTTTCGTAAACTGGCAGCAATATTCGAGGACCCAAGTATTGAAAAAATCGCCCACAATTGGAAATTTGATGCTCATATGCTTGCTAACATAAATATGAAGATTGTAGGTAAAGTTCACGACACTGTAGTTCTCGCAAAGCTAATAGATGAAAATAGATTCTCGTTCCAATTAAAAGATATTGTTAGAAAATATGAAGGTCACATAATTAAATTCGAGTATATGCTGGACGCATACAAGAAGACTCACAAGATTGCAGACTATAGGATGTTCCCTAGAGAATTGATAAACAACTACGCTAATGCTGACGTTTGGAACTGTTACTTAGTATTTATAAATGAATTTCCACAATTAGAAAGAGATGGCTTAATGTCACTGTATGAAAATGAGATGGAGCTTATGATAGCTTTATATGCTGCAGAAAGATACGGTATGAAAGTAGACCTAGATTACGAGAAACCAATCAAGACAGAACTACAGACGTTGACTGATAATGCAGAGGCAGCGATATATGAAGAAGCGGGTAAGATATTCAATGTTAACTCTTCAAAGCAATTATATGAAGTGCTGATGAGCCTTGGTGTTGACGATAGACTAATACCAAAAACCGATAAAGGTAACCCTCAGACTAACAAGTTTGTGTTAAATGACCTGTCAGAGAAGCATAATGTAACAATAGCTAGTAAGATATTGGAATACAGAAAATATGAAAAGCTTTTAATAACATATGCAATAGGTATCTATGACCAACGTAGTGCGGAAGGCAGGGTCCATGGAAACATAAACCAGACAGAGGCTACAACCGGCAGGATGAGCATAACGAAGCCTGCATTGCAAACACTACCGAAGAAAGATACCAGCATCCGTAGAGCATTCATCCCCTCGGATGGATATGAGTTATGGATGATGGACCTTGACCAAATAGAATACAGGCTATTCGCACACTATTCAAAGGCCGAGGGATTGATACAAGCTATTATCAACGGACAGGACATTCATAGAGCCACCGCGGCGATTATTTATAACGTACCTTATGATGAAGTAACAGATGAACAAAGAAGTAAAGCTAAAACGGTTAACTTCAGTTTGATATATGGTCAAGGTGACCAGGCGTTAGCAGACTCTTTAAAGATGACTATAGGCGACGCAGTAAGATTTAAGAATAGATACTTCGCAAACATACCAGAGGCCAAACCTTTCATAGATGCTGTGGAAAGAGTTACTAGAACTAGAGGGTATATAGTTAACTTCTACGGTAGACGAAGGAGGCTTAAATCAGATGAAGTGTATAAAGCGCCAAACGCATTGATACAGGGTTGCGCGGCTGACTATATCAAACATAAGATGGTAAGAATTTACAAATACTTAAAGATGAATAACTACAAGACTAGAATGTTATTGGTGGTTCATGATGAAATTATATTTGAGGTACACAAGGATGAGAAACACCTGATACCGAAGCTTCGTTGGCTATTATCTGACTTCGAGACCTTCAGAGTGCCTATCACTGCAGGAGTTGAGAAAGGTAATCCATCATGGGGCCAAAAGATTGAACCAGAAAACGTGGGATTTGAAGCATTCACAAAAAAGAAAGTAAATGCTATAGACAATTTCAATGTGTACGATGGTTCAGTGTTCAGCTAGAAAAGTTTCTTCTATTATATAATATAGGGGGTATTATCACCTCTCTCAGTAATTATTATTTCCGTAATAATCCGCGAAGAAATGTGGTATAATAATATTAGATAAGAAAATAATAAACGCGGGGAGGTGAACCAAATAAAATACGTGCTAACATGTGACTGTGGGAGTACTGAATTTATATACCAGAATGAAGGGGAATTCAAATGTAAAGAATGTGGTAACATTTACACCGATAAAGATGCAGGCAAACATCTGTTAGGCAACTTCGAATACTAAAATTAGGAGGGTTGTGTTATGAGTAAAAAGTTGATATGGAACAATTGCAAAAGGATAGGTGAGATTAAGAAGTCTGATAGAACTAAATTAGTAGTTGAATTAGTTGCGAGGGACGGCGTTAAGTACATCAACATAAGGGGCTGGTACATCAGAAAGAGAGACAATGAATGGAAACCAGCTATGGAGGGTTTCGCAGTGCCAGTTGAGGTACCGATAGATGGCAAGTTAGCCAGACCTACAGAAGGTTTATTAGAATTAATACAAGAAGCTTTAACACACGTTGAAGACTTTCCAATAGAGGATGAAGCTAACGCTGTATGGGCGGAGGACAAGAAAAAGAAATAGGACGGTTCCAAGCACGTATAAATACTGAGGACTGGTAAAAGGGGGGTAAACAAATAGAATAAGGAGTGATATGATTGAAGAGATTATTAGTAGCTGTATTGATATTAGCGATAGCGCTTGTAGGATGTAAGTCTGAGGACGAAGAGCCTGAAACGAATGATAATGAGATATTTTACACAGAGGAAAAGTTGAAGGAAGTTATAGAGCTAGCTGAACAGGCATTTGAGTACAAGGACGGCTACTTGATGCTAGTACAAGATGACAGCAAGGAAAGCTACGAGTTTATTGAGAATTTGTCAAACTGCTCAAAGATAGCAACTGCATTGTACAATGAGGGTCATGATAAACTTGCTGAGGTATTCGATAACTTAGGTTTAGCAGGTAAGTTCTACAGTCTGTGGAAAGACTCTGGTAAAGGCGAGCACTACACTACAGCAACATCGTATTATAATGAAGCAGAGCGATTATACAATAATCTTAAGTAATACAGCATCCCAGCGTTAGCTGGGTGTATAATGTGGCCAAGGACGGTTCCAAGCCCGTGCAAACACAGAGGATACAAATTATAAATTAGGAGTGATAGTATGAGAGTCAAAATTGTTTTGTCGATCAGAGACAAGTTAGTGAAAGGTAATAAACTAAAGTGCGTAGAAACTTACAGATATACAGATATGGACGGAAATGAAGAAGGCTACGATGTTGTGGTAGTAGAGGGCGACGAGATTATTATTGATATAGGAGGTGAACAATACGCTCCTTTAGCAATAGAAGATGGTGTGGTGACAACATGGTCTCCGCATAAAGAAAAGGAGAATTGCTTCAATTGCGCGCAGATATTTGAAGAAGATGCCTTTATACTCGCAGCTTATGGGCTACTCTTCTGTTCTATAGATTGCGTACGGGAAAAATTCCCAGACGCTGACTTAAACGATGTTGAGATAATATTAGCAAGTGATATAGGGGTGGAATAATGTTTGGACTATTTAAGCGCAGACAGAAGAATGTTAAGAAACAAATCAGACCAATAACGTTGCAAGATTTCATTGGTCAAGAGAATGCTAAGTTAATTCTTGGTGTAGCATTAAATGGTGCTAAACAGAGAGGCTCAAGGCTAGAACATATAATAATCTATGGGCCTCCCGGTTTAGGTAAGACTACCCTAGCTAATATAATCGCAACAGAGATGAGAAGTAAGCTACACACTAGTATAGGTACAGCTCTACAGAAACAAACAGACATTGTAGATTTGTTTGAGGACGTATTCGAAGGTGACATTATATTCATAGATGAAATACATCGTATACCAGTAAAGCTGGAGGAACTGTTATACACGGCTATGGAGGATGGCTATATAGATTTAGGTAAAGAAAGAATGGATATACCAAGCTTCACACTAATAGGCGCAACAACCAGATTAGGAGACTTATCTGAACCATTGAGGGACAGATTTGGTATTCAGTTAAGATTAGAATTGTACAGTCAAGATGAATTGATACAGATAGCATTACGCACAGCCTCTGTGCTAGGTATCACTATGACGTATGATGGAGCATTAATATTAGCTAGTAGAGCTAGAGGCACACCAAGGATATTAAACAGTTTCATAAGGAGGGCGATGGATGTAGCACATGCATCAGGTCAAGCAGGCATAGATGAAACAGTTGCATTAGCCACGTTAGAGATGTTAGAGATAGACGAACTTGGGCTGGACAGAATGGATAGAAAAATACTTGATATTTTGGTCAATGATTATAATGGTAAACCTGTAGGTATTAATACGCTAGCGGTAAGCGTTGGTGAAGAAGCTAAGACTATTCAAGAGGTATATGAACCATACCTAATAGCTAGTAAGTTAATCCAACCTACAGACAGAGGTAGGGTAGCGACCCAAAAAGCTATAAATTATATAAAGGGGGTGTAAAATATGACTGTTCACGAAGTTATCGAGGCGTTTGCAAGAGGTATGAAGTCAGGTGAAGCAAGTAAATGTAAAAGATACCCAAAAGGAAGGTTGAGAATAGAGGGTAATAAGTTATATAACTACGACACAGTGATTGCCTACTGGTTCAATGGTATTATGTTAATAAATGGGACTAGATACTCAAAGACTACATCAGTGCATCAGAATAGATTGAAGAGACAGAACGTTAAGAAGCTAGTTGTAGATGAGGATATATTGAAAGAGGTTATGCGTCACGGTAATCTGTATGTAAACATAATCAAAGACATGTTAGGAGGTGAAAATATATGAGACCAGAAGGATACTATGAATTTGAAGGCAACACATTGATATATGAAGGCGGGGATGAAGTATACGATGTAGATAGCGGGACCTATTATCCAGAGTGCATCTTAGATGTTGCAGAATATAAAGGACCATTAGAAGAGGGACCCTAAAAGTAATCATGGGCCGCAAGGCCTGTGTAAACACAGAGGATACACATACTAAAAAGGGGGTATGCGTTATGCGCATAAAAGATTTGGTAGTAGGTGATAAAACTACAATAGACTTGCTGGTATTATCATCAAGTATTAGATTGACCACTAGTAAGAAGCCGTACTTAGACATGATGCTGTCAGATGGTACTGATGAGATTTCAGCAAAGAAATGGGACTGGGATACACCCGGCAAACCTGAAGTAGGCACTGTAGTTACCATCAGCGCAGATGTGACTGAGTGGGCTGGCAACAAACAGCTAACAGTTTCATCAGTAAGCCGCAGTACAAAAGGACCTGAGGAGTTTGCACCAAAGGGAGACTTCGATATTGATGACTACAAGGCTAAGTTGAATATGTTGCTCCTGAATATGGAGAATGCACTACTTAATAATTTGGTAACCAAAATATTCGACGACTATTTGGAGCAATGGGAAACAGCCCCTGGGGCAACTAAAGTACATCACGCTTACTTAGCGGGGACTTTTCAGCACAGTATAGACACAGCGATAATCGCTAAAGCTATTGCAACGAACATAGACGGATGTAATGTAGACTTATGTGTAGCTGGCGCATTATTACATGACGTAGGTAAATTATTTGTTTATGAATTAAATGGGTCAGTAATTAACTACACAGAATATGGTCACTTGCTGGAGCACATTGTAGGCGGTATCGTAATACTAGACAGATACAAAACTGAAGAAAACTCAGAAATAATCACATTACTACAGCACATAATAGCCGCGCACCACGGTAAGCTTGAATTCGGTTCTCCAGTAACACCGAAGTTCCTAGAAGCTTGGATTGTATCATATGCTGATGACATCGATGCTAAGGCAAACATAATCCAGCGTATCAATAGAGGTTGCGACGGCAAATTTACAGAAAAGGAACGGGCGTTAAATAACTCTGCTATGTTGTCACAACGGTATGTAGAAGAAGTGATAAACAGATGAAGTTATTCGAAGAATGTCTATGTTGTGATAGAAGATACGTGGGATGCCACGCAAACTGTCACACTTATATCAGAGACAGAAAACGCCTAGATGAAGTGAAAGCTAAGCAACGTTTAGATAATGATTATATAGGGTATTGTGTCTCGGTATTACGTAAAATAAAAAGAAAGAAGAGGTGACAGTATGTGTAGTCTACTAATTGCAGGGTTATTCTTACTAACATCTCCATTGTTAAGTAAGATGGCTAAGACAGATACTGGCGCTAAGGTAGTGGTCGCGCTAGGTATTCTTGGAATGATAATAATTGTATTAATCTAAGGGGGAATTGATTGTATGTTGAATGAAAACGGACTTAGAGTGTTCAATGCCAGATATGCTAGCAGGGATGAGGAAGGAAACATCAATGAGACGTTCGAACAGGCAGTAGATAGGTTGGTAAATAGCGTCTATAACGAAAAGCATCCATTATACAAAGATACAAAAGACGCTATCCTAAATCTAGAACTTATACCATCCACACCAATTTGGGCAAATGTTGGTAAGAATGATAGACCATGGCAGCCAGGCGCTTGCTTTGTGTTAGATATTGAGGATAGCTTGGATGATATGTACAGAGTGCTATCTGATACAGCGATGATATTCAAATCTGGTGGTGGCGTTGGTTATAACTTCAGTAGCATTAGACCAAAAGGTTCCCTGGTTATGTCTACAAAAGGTAAGGCATCAGGTGTGGTTGAACTGATAAAACTGTACGACGCATCTTCAAACATGGTTATGCAAGGCGGCGTAAGACGTGGAGCATCAATGGGTATCCTAAACGTTGACCATCCAGAGATTATGGAATTCATCAGATGCAAGCTTGATGGTGGTATAACCAACTTCAACTTATCTGTAGGTATCACTGATGAATTCATGAAGGCGCTAGAGTTAGATACTACTTGGGACTTAAAGTTTGGTGGCAAAGTTTACGAGACAGTTTACGCACGTGAGATATGGGATGCTATAGCTGAAGCTGCACATGCCTGCGGTGACCCGGGGCTTATCTTCCTAGATAAGATTCAAGCAGGCAATCCGATACCTGGGGACAAGATTGATAAAACAAACCCATGTGGCGAACAGCCATTATACAATGGAGAGTCTTGCCTATTGATTAGTGTGAACTTAGCGAAGATAATGAATGGTAATAGGCGTGATCTGCAGAAACTTGATAAACTTACAAGATTAGCTACAAGGTTCTTAGACGCTTTGATAGATGTTGCAGAGTATCCGCTACCATTGATTGATAAGAATACAAGGGCTTCACGAAAAATTGGGATAGGATTTACTGGTTTACACGATGCTTTGATAATGGCTGGATTACCTTATGATAGCCCAAGAGGCAGAAAGTTCGCAGCTGAGATAACAGCGTTAATGAGCGCAGCAGCTAAAGACGAATCAATGAAGTTAGCTAAAGAGCTGGGACCATTCCCTAAATGGGAGCAAAGTATCTACTATCCTGATACACCGATTAGGAATGCGTCCAGAATAACAATCGCACCTACAGGCAGCGTAACAGCGATGGCAGGCTGCGAGGGATACGGCGTAGAGCCTATCTTTGGCATAGCATACAAAAAAGCAACTAACGTTGCAGGAGACTTCTACGTATTCTCGCCGCTGTTCTTAGAAGCTTGCAAG
>Ga0134092_1003358_pt1 | contig 10880 bp, 9 predicted proteins | sample 3_6taG_FD_94454 | JGI IMG/M metagenome (GOLD analysis project Ga0134092, IMG submission 94454) | Switchgrass degrading microbial communities from high solid loading bioreactors in New Hampshire, USA - 3_6_20_6_A3 metaG | ecosystem: Engineered > Bioreactor > Semi-continuous > Anaerobic > Digestate...
AACTTTTATACTCCACTCTGGCAGACAAGTACCAGTGACGGGGAATATGTAGCCCTGACGGGTCTGATTCCGGTAGGAACCAGAAGCATGTATAAATCCAGAAATAATTTGCTGCCTTTTTCTTTGGGCAAACAATTCAACCTTTTGGGAGTCGAAAGCAAGGCATATCATAACCATACCTATACTTATTACGAGAGAAACCAGACCCATCCGAACCTCGGATACATTTTTAAGGCGAAAGGAAACGGCCTTGTGCTTGAATCTGATGTTTGGCCTGCCTCGGATTGGGAAATGATAAAGAATACCGTAGACGAATATATAGATGAGCGGCCTTTTCACGTATATTATCTGACCGTAAGCGGTCATATGAACTATTCATTTTCCGGCAACAGTATGTCCTATAAAAACAGGGATTTGGTCAAGGACCTGCCGTACTCCTCCGAAGCCAGAGCATACATTGCCTGTCAGATTGAGCTGGACCGGGCTTTGGAAGAACTGATACGCCGTCTGACCGAGGCAAATGTGGCAGACAAGACGGTGATAGCTTTATGTGCCGATCATTATCCCTACGGATGGGATAAGGACAGACTTGATGAGCTGGCGGGTCATGAAGTGGATCCTTATTTCGAAGTATACAGGAATTATTTTATTCTGTGGAATCCTGCAATTAAGGAACCGGCAGTCATAGATAAACCGGCTTCAAGTCTCGATATTTTGCCTACATTAAGCAATTTGTTCGGACTTACCTTTGATTCCAGGCTTTTAATGGGGCGGGATATTTTATCTGATGCCGAGCCTCTGGTAATTCTGAGTAACCGAAGCTTTATAACGGACAAAGTCATGTATAATTCGGAAACCGGCGAAGTCATAAATCTGACTGGAGAAGAACTGCCTGAGGACTATGTAAAGAATATCAACAGTATTGTAAAGAATAAATTCATTGCTTCAAAAAGCATATTAAAGTATGATTATTACCGTTATGTCTTTCCAGAATATCCCTGTGAATTTCTTAAATCGGACTGAATAACGGAAGATGGTGTACTCAACATATAAGACAAAATTATTAAAGAGGTAATAAAAATGGTGATGGACAAAGAAACTTTCAGATTAATGGCCGATATGATAAAACTTGAATTTTCGGAAAAAGAAGAAAAGCTTTTATTTGATCATCTGAACAAGACTATTGAGTTTATCGATACCATGAATGAGCTGGATACGGATAGTACCGAACCTTTTACATTTGTTTATCCCAAAAAGAATACCTTTCGGGAAGATGTCGTTGACGATAGAGATATAAATAAAGACTTAATTTCCGGCGCACCGGATATCTGTGGCGGATATTTTGTGGTACCTAAATCGATAGAATAGGGAGGCGGCTATGCAGGAAATAACGTCAATGTCAGCCCTTCAACTGGCAGAAAATCAAAAGCAGGGAGATATCCGTGCAGGAAGTGGTCAAAGCCCAGCTGGAGACTGTTTATAAAAGGGAACCCGTATACAATTCGTATATAACCGTCATGGAAAAGGAAGCTTTGGATCAGGCGGAGGAAGTGCAAAAAAGGATAGACAGCGGGGAACTCGACTGTTCCCCTCTTGCCGGAGTTACCATAGCGATAAAGGACAATATATGCACAAAAGGGACCAGAACCACCTGTGCGTCAAAAATTCTTGAGAATTATGTACCTCCGTATGATGCCACCGTTATAGAAAAACTGAAAAAAGCTGGTGTCGTCCTGATAGGAAAAACGAATATGGATGAGTTTGCCATGGGCGATTCCACAAAAACTTCATATTTCGGAGCGTCCAAAAACCCGTGGGACATTAAGTGTACACCGGGCGGCTCAAGCGGAGGCTCAGCAGCAGCGGTGGCGGCCGAGGAAGCTCATGTATCCTTGGGTTCCGATACGGGAGGATCAATCAGGCAGCCTGCGTCATATTGCGGCCTGGTGGGCATAAAGCCGACTTACGGAACCGTTTCAAGGTACGGTCTGATAGCTTTTGCATCTTCTTTGGACCAAATAGGCCCCATTTGCAGAAATGTGCCGGACTGCGCGGCTCTTCTTGAGGCGATATCGGGCCATGATCCCAAAGATTCGACGTCCGCCGGTCAGAAAAGCTATGATTACCGTCAGGCCCTTTTGGATGACATAAAAGGCATGAAGATAGGGGTACCAAAAGTTTATTTTGAGGAAAAGATGCAGGAGGATATCCGTAAAATTTTTCTTGATGCGGTAAACACTTTTAAGGATTTGGGAGCCCGTATAGAATTGTTCGGATTTGATGCCGTAAAGTACAGTGTTCAGACGTATCATGTCATCGCCTGCGCCGAAGCCTGTTCCAATCTGGCCCGTTATGACGGTGTAAAATACGGGTTCAGGGCCGATAATTACGCCAATCTGGAAGATTTATACAAAAAAACAAGAGGCGAAGGCTTCGGTTATGAAGTTAAACGCAGAATTATGCTGGGAGCCTTTGTTTTAAGCAAGGACAACTTTGAAAAATATTATAACAAGGCCAGGAAAATCCGGAGAATTATTTGTGAGGCTTATGAAAACGCCTTCGAAAGATACGATATCATTTTATGTCCGGAGACTTTGGAAACGGCCCCTTTGCTTGCCGATATTGATATTACGGAACCGAAGAAATCTTCATCTCTGACGCTTAATTCTTCCGTTAATTTGGCTGGACTGCCTGCCGCCAGTATTCCCTGCGGGTTGGATAAAAATGGGATGCCTGTAGGTATACAGCTGATAGGCAAACGGTTCGGAGAAAAAGATATAATACGGGCAGCATATTCGTTTGAACGGACAAGATCTTATGAACGGCCTGAAATAATATAACTTGTTATTATGTTAAAATAAAATCATAGTTATAATAAAATCATGGATGAAATTTTTTATGAACATAAAATCTTACCACCTATTTTATGGAATAATAATGCCGAAAAATATTCAATATTTTCAAATATAAGATTTGATTTACTTGCCAAATAAGGTCAATTTTCGTTTTATTGATTAATTACAGAAATACCGCATTATGGTTAAAGAATATTTAAGGAGTTACAGCAGATGGAGCAGTTTGAAACTATTATAGGCTTGGAAGTACATGTGGAACTGGCTACGGAGTCCAAAGTTTTCTGCGGATGTTCTACAAAGTTCGGAAGCAAGCCGAATACCAATATCTGTCCGGTATGTGCAGGTATGCCGGGGACTTTGCCGGTATTAAATAAAAAAGTCGTCGAATATGCCCTGACGGCAGGTATTGCCCTTGGCTGCGAGATAAATAAAGTAATTTATTTTGACAGAAAAAATTATTTTTATCCGGATCTGCCCAAAGGTTATCAAATATCACAGTTTTATATTCCTCTTGCCCAAAACGGCAAAATAACCATAACTACGGACAACGGAGAAAAAATTATAGGCATAAGGGAAATTCATATAGAAGAGGATGCCGGTAAATTAATACATGATACGGAAACGGGCAGGACCCTGGTGGATTATAACAGATGCGGCGTGCCTCTTATCGAAATTGTAAGCAAGCCCGATTTAAGGACGGCTAAGGAAGCGATTGCATATCTGGAAAAGCTGAAAATGATTATGACTTATCTGGGGATATCCGACTGCAAGATGCAGGAAGGCTCATTACGGGTGGATATAAATCTTTCCGTGAGAAGAAAGTCGGACAAAAAACTGGGAACAAGGACCGAGATAAAGAATCTGAACTCGTTTAAGGCGGTGGCAAGAGCGATAGAAAACGAGAGCGAAAGGCAGATTGGATTACTTAAAGAGGGAAAAGAAATAGCCCGGGAAACCAGGCGGTGGGATGACGATAATGCTATCTGTGTCCGGATGAGATCAAAAGAGGATGTGCAGGATTACCGGTATTTTACCGAGCCCGATCTGGTTCCGGTTGAGATATCAGACGAATGTATTGAAAAAATAAAATCCGGGCTGCCGGAATTCCGTGACGAAAAGATAATCCGTTACCGTAGAGAATTCGGGCTGCCGGAATATGACGCAAAAGTGCTTACCTCTTCCAAAAAGATGGCGGATTTATTTGAAAAAACGGCCCGGCTGTGCGAAAGACCAAAGGAAGTATCAAACTGGCTGATGGTTGAGGGAATGAGAATACTGAATGAATACGGTATGGAGCCGGACGATATAGATGTACGGCCGGAGGCTTTGTCTAAACTTATTTTGATGGTGGAAGAGGGCATAATCAACCGGACCGTGGGCAAGGAAGTGTTCGAGAAAATAATTCTGGAAGATGCGGACCCCGAAGGGTATGTAAAGGAGCATAATCTCGGCCTGATTTCGGATGAGGATACGCTGCGCCTGTTGGTGAAAACCGTTATTGAAGAAAATCCCAAGTCCGTATCGGACTATAAGAACGGAAAGACTAAAGCCCTGGGATTTCTGGTCGGCCAGACAATGAAAACCGTTAAGGGTAAGGCGGATCCGATTCTGGTCAACAAAGTTGTTAAGGAATTTCTTGAACAATAGCGTTGTAATAAGTTTACATTTAATGTATAATATATCTGAAATGTAAAATCGGGGGATAATATGGAAGAAAGAAGAAAAGCAAAAAGAATGCCGCTCCGGCTTAAATTAAAAATAAGTGAATTGTATAAGCAGGACAATGTGAAAATTGAAAATATAAATGCTCCTATAGAAGTCGTGAATATTTCAAAAATCGGAATAGGGTTTAAATCGGAAAGCGTCCTTCCGGTAGGCTATTATTTTAATGCCGCCATTAATTTCGGCGGCAAGGAAACCATCCATACCGTCGTAAAGATCATAAGAAGCCAGCCTATGGATGACAGGGTGACCATGTACGGGTGTGAGTTTGTCGGTATGGCTGAAATTCTTTCCTATCTTTTTGATGAATATGGTCTAAAACTTTTGGAAGAAGGCGTTCAAATATAATTTTCACGCCCTGATCTCGAAAGAGTATACCGACGTATTTTTGCCCGTATTGTCTTTTTGCAGGATGTCAGTTATAAAATCGGGCCTGCTGTCGGATACTTTGGTTTCAGCCTGAAACTGATATCCCTTTTTCCGCAGGGAATCGTTCAGTTCCTGCAAATGGGCGGATATCAGCGGTTCGGACGTATTTTCAAGATAAAATACGGCTTCAATTTGCCTCTCCTTCATGGTCATATGGATATCTACAGGACCCAGATTTGGCATATTAAGATGCAGCAGGACATTCAGTTTTTCCTTTTCGTTTAAGGCTTTGTTTTTACGGGTAAATACATACAGATCTCCGTGGGCGTCCCGACCGGAAAGCCGCATGGGAAGCTGGAGATACGAAAAAAGTTCGTTAAGCTCCTTCATAAACTGCAGGTTATCCTGCAGTATTTTTATTGACGTTTTTATATCCGGCATATCAAACAACTTATTATCCGCAAATCCTTTGAGTTTTTCCAAATCTTCATACAGCCGTCTGAAAAATTTTCTGTCCGTAATTTCTTCTTTCAGACTTTCGGGTTTTAAGGTCCACCTGTTATGCAAAGCCTTTGCTATTTGCCGGCTTAAGCCTGTGTCCTTGAGAAAATGCATAAGTTTTTCTTTACCTGTCTCCGATAAGGAATCGGATACACCCAAAAAGGCTTCATAGAGGCCGGCGGGAAGAAGATTATTGTCCCTCAATTGCTTAATCTGTCCTTTGTCATTTAGGTCGAATAATAAAGTGACATAATCCCTTATTGTCAAGGGTCTGTCTTCGGTAAGGCTTACGGCATGGCCTGCCGCATTATCACGACTGTTTATATTCCATATAACTTCAGCAGTTGCCGTATCGTTCAGGTTTTCCGCATTGCCTGTGCCGCTTTGGCTGTAAGTATTTAACAAACTGCGGACAGCATCGTCCAGTTTTGCAAGCTCATTATCGGACAGGATTAAATCAATAGGCGTATCGGGAGAATAATTAATGCCCGGCGTTTCTTCATTACGCAGGAGGTATAATAACTCCTTATACAGATTAACAGAGTCGTCTAAGCTCATTTTGCTAATCCATGCATGGTTTTCTGCTGACGTTGTGTGGTTTACATATGATTTATCTTCTGAAAAACCGTCAGGGTCGGTTGTGGTGTTCTCAATGGACATAACTGTTGTAATATTTTCCAGGATGTTTGCAATATTTTCCGTAAGGCTGTCAAGTTCGCTTAAGATAGGGTGCATACCCTTCTGATATATTTCCAGCTGGGCAATATTGACGGAATTGACAGGCAGTTGATTTTTAAGCAGTAATATGATGTTTTTTATATCCGCCTCAGGGTAGGCGGCGGTAAGTTTTATAAGCTTTAGCAAGGTATCTTTATCTACAGGCATCTTAAATTTCAGAAGCTCCCGTACTATGCCCTTGTTTCTTTCCGATGCAGTAAGACCGGCGGCATATAAGGCTTTATAAACGATATCGTTCATGGGAGCATTTTCTGAAGAAACCAGGCGGAGGGTAATCCGTTCGTCGGTTTTATCGGTAATGACAAATTCTGCCGTCTGGCCTATGGAAAGGGCAACGTTGCCTTCTATTTTGGCCGAAATGACCCGGCCGTCCGGCTCCAGGCATATTTTGACCTCCTGAAATCTCAGATCGATTATTTCACCTTTAATTGTCTGACCTTCGTGGTTTGCGGAAACGTTACCTTCATGATGTTCAACAGGCCTGATATTCTGAGCCCTGTCGATGGCCGCTTCGTATTTTGACAGGGCAGTTTTATAGAGCCTGCTTTCTTTTTCCCTGGAATATCCGTTTATCTCCATGCTTATACATCCCTTATGTTTTGAATAATATATCAATATTATCTGGTATATATATCGGTTACCGCCATTTAAAATGTAATATATAGAAATGTGATTTGGATCATTGAAATTAAATCAATGATCATGTAATATGCTAGAAAGAGTTTCGCTGGCGAAACTCCCACATCCGGTGCGGCCTACGTTACCAAAGATGAAAAATAATATACTGACAGGAGATGATGCAATGTTTAATCCCACCAAACTTTTAAAATTAAAAAGCACCTGGGAACGATTTGCAATGAACCATCCGAAATTCATCAATTTTATCGCCGCTTTGCAAAATAATTATATAAAAGAAGGAACTGTGATTGAAGTCAACGTAAAAACGATAGACGGCAGAACCATATGTTCCAATATCCGGCTGAACAAGGATGATATGGATTTATTTACTGAGATTTCGGATATGTTTAAATCATGATGTATAGTATTAAAACTCATGTATCATATTAAAAACGCAATAATTGAAATGATTATTATTTTCAATTAGTATTGACATGAAAATGATAATCAATTATATTTATTAGGTCGCGAAAGGCACTATATAGAATATTTGGGAGGATAGATAATGAGAGAAGAATGGTATGATTTTAATCCCGGAAACTGGATGACAGAGATAGATGTCAGAAGTTTTATTCAGCTTAACTATACTCCGTATTTGGGGGATGAATCTTTTTTGACCGGACCTACGGCAAGAACATTAAGTCTTTGGGAAAAGGCCAGAAAGCTGATGGATGAAGAGCATAAGAAAGGTATCCTTGAAGCCGAGACATCGGTTCCTTCTTCCATAACTTCCTTTGGACCGGGATATCTTGACAGGGAAAACGAAATTATAGTAGGTTTTCAAACGGACAAGCCGTTAAAGAGAGGAATAATGCCCAACGGTGGAATCCGTGTCGTAAAAAAGGCTTTGGAAGCATACGGTTACTCTCTGGACAAGAAAACCGAGGAAATATACACCCATAACAGAAAAACCCATAATGACGGCGTTTTTGACGCATATACGGATGCCATGAGAAAGGCAAGGCATTCGGGCATTATTACGGGACTGCCGGACGCTTACGGAAGAGGAAGAATAATCGGCGATTATCGCAGGGTTGCCCTGTACGGTGTGGACATGCTTATAGAGGATAAGCTTCGCGAGAAAAAACTGTTGGAGATTCCTACACTCGGCGCACCCGATATACGTTTGAGGGAAGAATTGTCGGAACAGGTCAAGGCTCTGAAAGAACTGAAGGAGATGGCGGCTTCCTACGGTTTTGACATAGGCAGACCCGCCAAAAATTCCTTTGAGGCTACCCAGTGGACATACTTTGCTTATCTTGGCGCGATTAAGGAGCAGGACGGCGCGGCCATGAGTCTGGGGCGTGTATCCACTTTCCTTGATATATATTATGAAAGGGATTTAAGAAACGGCCTTATAACCGAACAGGAAGTTCAGGAGCTGATTGACCAGTTTGTAATGAAACTCCGTATGGTAAGATTCCTTCGTACACCGGAATATAACGATCTGTTCTCGGGAGATCCGACCTGGGTTACCGAATCTATCGGAGGTATGGGGCTTGACGGAAGAACCCTGGTTACGAAAACCAGCTTCAGAATACTTCATACCCTTTATAATCTGGGCCCCGCACCGGAGCCAAACCTTACGGTGCTGTGGTCTGTGAACCTGCCGGAGCCTTTCAAGGAATTCTGCGCCAAAGTTTCCATCGATACAAGCTCTATCCAGTATGAAAATGACGATATCATGAGAAATTACTGGGGGGACGATTACGGTATCGCCTGCTGTGTATCGGCCATGAGGATAGGCAAGCAGATGCAGTTCTTCGGCGCCCGGGCGAACCTTGCCAAAGCGCTGCTTTACGCCATCAACGGCGGCAGGGACGAAAAATCGGGAGAACAGGTCGGTCCGATGTTTGCTCCCATAACAAGCGAATATCTGGATTATGACGAAGTAATGATCAAATTTGAGCAAATCCTCGACTGGCTTTCCGAATTATATATAAATACCTTGAATGTCATCCATTATATGCATGACAAGTATAACTACGAGAGACTCCAGATGGCCCTCCATGACGTGAATATTTTCCGTACCCAGGCCTGCGGAATAGCGGGATTGTCTGTTGTGGCGGATTCGCTTTCCGCAATCAAGTATGCAAAGGTTAAGGTAAAAAGAAACGAAGCGGGGCTGGCGGTGGATTATGAAATAGAAGGAGATTATCCCGCCTTCGGCAATAATGATGACAGAGTCGATCAGATTGCCGTCGATATAGTGGAGATGTTCATGAATAAACTTAAGAAAGTAAAAACATACCGTGATGCCACACCTACCTTGTCCATACTGACCATAACTTCCAATGTCGTGTACGGAAAGAAAACAGGAAGTACCCCGGACGGCAGAAAGGCGGGAGAACCATTTGCTCCCGGAGCCAATCCCATGCACGGCAGGGACAAAAACGGTGCCGTGGCTTCAATGGCTTCCGTGGCAAAACTGCCTTATAAATACGCTCAGGACGGTATTTCCTATACCTTCTCCATAGTCCCCAAAGCCCTGGGGAGAAGTAAAGAGGAAAGGGTAAATAATCTGGTAGGCTTGCTGGACGGATATTTCCACAACAGCGGTCATCATATCAATGTAAATGTCTTTGACCGTGAAACCCTGCTTGATGCCATGGAACATCCGGAAAAATACCCGCAGCTGACAATTCGTGTTTCCGGATATGCGGTTAACTTTATAAAACTGAACAGGGAACAGCAGCTTGACGTCATCAACCGCACGTTCCATGAAAGATGATTAGTAAATAAATAAGAATTGTAACTGTAAACCGGGTTGATTCATAATTTTGAAAGGATACAAAGAATACGGTACACCGGCGAAGATTATGCCGTGACATATACCGCCATGACCGGATTAACAGGGCCGGTTATGGCGGCTGTACGGCCGGTGTTACTGTAATGCTTTTATCGGGATATTCCTAATAAATTATTAATTGCCCGTATATGTAACAAAGGGATGATGGCCGTGGCTGATTACGGAAGAATTCATTCATTAGAAAGTTTCGGAACGGTGGACGGACCGGGAATACGGTTTGTGGTTTTCATGCAGGGCTGCCCTTTACGCTGCCTGTATTGCCATAATCCCGACACCTGGGACGTTAACGGGGGCAGGATTTATACCCCTGACGATTTAATGAAGGAAATAATAAAATATAAATCTTATATGGAATTTTCAAAGGGCGGAGTCACTTTTACCGGCGGGGAACCCCTGCTTCAGACCGGTTTTTTGATTGAGGTTTGTAAATTATGCAGGGGAAAGGGTATTTCGACCGCCATAGATACATCCGGCTTCATATTCAACGATAAGGTTAAGGAGCTTTTGGAATACACTGATTTGGTTCTTCTTGATATAAAAAACTATGACCCGGTTGTCTATAAAAGCCTTACCGGAGTTTCCTTAAACCCTACCCTTAAATTTCTGGATTATCTTAAAGAAAAAAGCATACCGACATGGGTCAGATATGTTGTTGTACCGAATCTTACGGATAATCTGGACAGCGTAAAGAAATTATCGGAACACCTTGGAGGATATCCTAATGTAGAAAAAATCGAGCTTCTTGCCTTTCATAAAATGGGTGAATACAAATGGAAGGAACTGGGCCTTGATTATAAATTGTCGGACACAAAGGAGCCGGACAAGGAACTGATGAAGCAGATTACCGATATTTTTTCCGCAAACGGTAAAAAGGTATCGGCAAATGTGTAGGAAAACCGGCCTGCCGCATGATTATACTCCGGATTTGAAATTGTTTATGAATTGATATGGATATAACCTAACAGGCATGTACTGGAATACAGGCTGTGGCATATGCGCCATACTCCGGATTACAATGTCCGCCTGTGACGTCATAATTCGCAGCCTGTATTATTCCAAGGCCTGATGCCTTGTCCTGAAATATTATGAATCCGCATGTTTCTTGTGACTTATAGAAAATTTCCCTGTTTTTTTACAATAAATAATGGTATTGACAAATCCAAAAATACTGAATATAATTAGAAAGTGCTTTTTAAATAGTGTTTTTG
>Ga0134092_1003362_pt1 | contig 10876 bp, 13 predicted proteins | sample 3_6taG_FD_94454 | JGI IMG/M metagenome (GOLD analysis project Ga0134092, IMG submission 94454) | Switchgrass degrading microbial communities from high solid loading bioreactors in New Hampshire, USA - 3_6_20_6_A3 metaG | ecosystem: Engineered > Bioreactor > Semi-continuous > Anaerobic >...
ATTTCATTTTACTAAGTTCAACCCCAACATTTGACGAAGAACCTTTTTTTATTGTAAACCGGTTAAAAATGATGTAAAATAAAACGATTAATAAGTTTAAGCAAGTGAAAAATAAATTTCAGGTACTTTATTCTGCAATGCATCATATACAACTTATTTACAAGGAGGAATTATGAGTTATATATTTGCTTTAGTTATTTCAGTAATTGCAGGTATATGCGTAGCCCTTGAACCAACAGTGAATTCAGCACTAGGCAGATACATACCGGCAAGGCTTGCCGCCCTTCAAAGCTCAATAGTAGGTCTGGCTATAATACTGATACTCAATCTGGTAAGCGGAGGATTTAAGGAATACAGGAACATATTAAAAGCTCCGCCGTACTTATGGATAGGTGGCATTTTAGGAATAATTATAGTATATAGCGGAATTAAAGCTGCCCCGATTATAGGTGTCGGTACTATGGTAACAATTATGGTTGCAGTACAGTTGATTACCAGTATAATAGTAGATACATTTGGCCTTTTTGGCAATGTAAAAGTTCCGCTGGAGACAGGGCGTATTATTGGTGTACTGCTCTTAATTATAGGAGCAAGGCTAATTATAAAATAAGAGGATATAAAGAAAATTTTTTAATAGAAGGAACGGATTTTTATAATAAAAATAAAATCTTTCCTTCTATTTACTTTATTATATAAATAACATGGAGTAGATCGAAAACTAATTATTAGTGCTTTCTTCATCTTTCTTCCAGGTTGCTCTTCTGATACTTAATATAAATCCGGAAAGACAGGAAGCGGATGCAAAAATCATTACGATTCTGAAACCTTTCAGAAATACCGAAACATTAAATGCAGAACCTTCGTCAACCATATTGTTAATATTTACTCTTGTTGAAAGTGTGAACAATATTATGGATAGAGTTATACCTGTAACCATTCCAAGATTTCTAAAAAGTGCGTTGATGCTGCCTGCGATTCCGAGGCGGTTTTTAGATACAGACCTCATTATACTGCTTGTATTTGGATACTGGAACAGACCGGAACCAACCCCCAGAAATATTAAGAAAATTGCTGTAATATAAGGCGAAGTGGATTGGCTGAACCATGACATTATAAACAAAGATATTGCATTTATCATAAGTCCCGTTGAAGTCAGTACCTTATATGAAAATCTATCAGAGAGCCATCCGCTTATAGGAGCTACAAAAGCAGTAGTAAAAGGAAAGGTGGCCATTATAATTCCTGCTTCAAGAGTATCTAAAGATAGTACATTTTGCAGATAAAAAGGTGTAAAGAATGATGTAGTAAAAATTGCTATAAAAGAGAAGAAAGCAGAAAATATACCCAATGTAAAGACCGGATTATAAAATAGCTTAAGATCTATGAGCGGATGATTAATTTTCTTTTCAATTACTATAAATATAAACCATGCTATAATGGAGACAAGAAACATAATAATAAACTGAGTCGCTGATATTGAATTTTCCTGTATTAGCAGAAGACTTGTAAATAATAAAAGAACTGCAACCATAAATGCAAGTGAACCTTTATAATCCATATTCACTATGGATGTATTTTTCTGCTTTTCTTCAGCCGGTATTATTAAAATTGATAAAATTACTCCGGCTATTCCAACAGGCAGGTTTACAAAGAAAATTGATTCCCAGCCATATGCATGAACAAGTACCCCGCCTATTGCCGGCCCGGAAAGATTGCCAATGGCAACTGCTGCGCCGTTTATGCCCAGTGCTCTTCCTCTTTCTTCAGGCGCAAATGTTGTCGCTATTATGCCTTGGCTGAGAGCCATCATGCATGATGCTCCAAGAGCCTGTATTACTCTGGAAAGTACCAGTATTCCCAGGCTGCTTGAAAAGCCGCATAATGTAGAACCTAAAGTAAAAATAAAAAAGCCTGCTACAAATATATTTTTTCTTCCATACATATCTGAAAGTCTGCCCCAAATAGGAAGCAAAGTTGAAATAGTAAGAAGATAGGATGTTACTATCCATTGAATAGCATTGATATCAGCGCTTAATTCTTTTGAAATAGATGGAAGAGCTATATTGATAATACTGGAATCAAGTGTTGACATAAACACCGATACAGTAACTGTGAATAATACTAACCATTGTCTTCGTCTGCTTAATGATGTACCCAAAAATATTCCTCCAAATATACATAATGTTTGCTATTTCTATTACGATTTAATACATAAATATACGCTTAAATTGTTTATGAAATATAATATCATATTTTGTCGCTTTATTGCTTTATTATGTAGAGCTTATTAATATAAAGATCATGACTTTAACTTGTTGTGCTAGTTGGTTTCATTCCGTAAATCCGAGTCTATACACCAAAATCTGTAAATTCGGCTGCTACTAATTCAAACTCGCATAATAATTTTGAATATAAATATAAGTAATTATTTTGCTCAAACAAGTTAATTCGATTAATTTAGGCTCGTATTAACAGGCTCTGAGGCCTCTTCACAAAGATTCTTCCACAAAACAACTAACACAATAGATTGACTTTATTAAAATTATGTATATTGCTATGTTTAATTTGCCCAATGCAGTGTTTGATTAAAATATGCAGGTAAAAGGTTTGAAATATTTCCTGATATGTATTTAGTATGTACAGTTTAGAAGCTGAAATTTCTTTGTTGTATGAATTTACGTTAATATGATTATTAGGAAATTTTTGATTAAAAATCCTCCGTATGTTAACATGCCAATAGTAGAAAATCAGTTTTTTCTGCATCGGAGGTAATCTCTATGAAATTTTGCAGAGCAGCTCTCATTGTGTTTTTAATATTAATATTGTGTTCATGTAAAGATAAAGATTATACCGCAAATAAAACTGAAGTAAGGGCGGATATAACTGAAAGCTACAGTCTTGACAGTATACCTGAGCTTTATCTCAGTTTGGCTAATGCTAATATTGAGATATTTACATGGAATAAGGATTTGATTAAGTTTGAAGTTTCCAAAAGATTAATAGGTACATCAGACAGGGAAGAACTCAGCAATGAGTTGGGCAAATATAACATAAAAATCAATAATGAAGATTTAAAAATTAAAATTACTGAATCATATAAAGGAAATACGGATAACATTATAGAAAAGTATGCTGATATAAAAATATATACAAAAAATAAAATGAATGTGATTAAGTTAAAAATTAAAAAAGGCAATGTAAAATTTTATGATGAAATGAATAGTTCTTTAAGTACTGATTTTGATAAAGTTGACCTTGAAATGAACAGGTTTTACGGCACTGTCAATGTGAAATCTAATTTAGGTAATGTAAGTATAAAAAACAGTTTTCTTTCCGGAGATACAAACATTGTATTAAATAACGGTAATATTTATATAAAATCTGAATTCGATATGAGAGGGATACATAAATTAAAAACCAAAACAGGGAATATTGATTTGATAATACCTGATGCCAAAAACCTGGCAGTAAATTGTAAAGGTAATGTAGAAACAAATGAATTTGAAGATTTATCGATAAATCCAATTGTGCATGCAGAAAGCAAGATAGGTATAATTAGGGTAAAAAAGAGCAGTGATTTCTAGCTAAAGGTTAGTAAAATATTACTAATCTTTAGCTAGATAATATGCAATAGCATTTATTGCTGTATTGTATATTGCATAATCATATGTACTGATTTATATAATTACTTATAAGCAACAATATGAAGGTTTATTTATTTACCACATACCTTTTAATCTTTCTCGTGGTAGTTTTCTCGAATTCTTCATATCTGAATTCAACATTCTTAATATGTTTATAAGTTACAAGGCTCTTGTTAATTTCCTTAACATACTGCCTTATATAATCTTTTATTTCTTCCATATTATATGAATTTCCAGGATACAATTCATTTATTTTATCCATATCAGGAACTATAATAGCAGAAATGATTATGTCACCGGAACTTTCATCATTTTTACCGTAAACAAGAGATTCTTTAATGTATTTATGTTTATTCAACAGTGTTTCTATTTCTTCAGGGAAAACATTTTTTCCATTTTTGGTAACTATTACACTTTTCTTACGGCCTGTAATGTGAACAAATCCGTCTTTATCTATATAACCAAGGTCTCCGGTATGAAACCAGCCGTCTTTAAAAGCTTCTTCCGTTGCTTCAGGATTTTCATAATAACCGAGCATAACATTAGGCCCTTTTACAACAATCTCTCCGATACCTTCTGAATCTTTATCGACAATTTTGACTTCTGTTCCGGGAAGGGGAAGACCTGCCGCATCATCCTTATACTGCACATCTCTGTTTAAGGCCACTATAGGCGCACATTCTGTCAGGCCGTAACCCTGAACAAAACCAATGCCAAAATCTCTGAAACCTTTTGCTACTACAGGGTCAATTCCGGCTGCACCGCTGATAAAAAACCTGATATGACCTCCAAAATTGTCATGAATAGGCTTAAACAATTTTTTAGATATATCTATATTTATTTTCTTTAACAAATTACTGATTTTTAATCCTATTTTAAGCTTTCTCAGGGTTTTAGGATTTTTTGATGCCTGGTCCCATATTCTGTTGTACATGGCTTCGAATATAAGCGGCACACCGAGCATTATTGATGCTTTTGATTCAATAAGGTTTTTTTGTATATGACGCAGACCTTCACAAAAAGCTATAGTTGATCCGAGGTATAATGCACAAAGAAAGCCGCATGTACATTCATATGCATGATGAATTGGTAGGACTGAAAGGAAAACATCCTTAGAGTCTACATAAACCATAGTACACATAGACATTATATTGGCAGCTATATTTCTGTGAGAAAGCATTACTCCTTTGGAAATATCCGTTGTGCCGGATGTAAATAATAATATGCTCATTTCATCAATATTGATTTCAGTATCGGCAAAACGGGTATCGCCTTCTTCAACAAGTTTGCGCCCTTTTTCTATTAAGTTACAGTATGAAATAAAATTTTCATTATCAAAATTATCATCCATACATATAAAATACTTGATAAAATCAATCTGACCTGCCAGGCTTTGAATTACAGAAAGATTTTTGCCCGAAAATACTATTGCATCCGCTTTTGCGCGGGTAACGAGATTTTTTATCTCATGCGGAGGAAGTTCCTTGTCAAGGGGAACTATTATACAGGAACCATTAACAGCTGCAAGATATGTAACGGCCCATTCATATCTGTTTTCACCAATCAGTGCAATCCTTCTATTTTTCAGGCCGAGGTCTAGGAATGCTGTCCCAAGGGCATTCACGTCATTATAAAGTTCTTTATATGTCACAGGTTTATATTGTGTACCGGGAGCATGCTTTACCAGGAAAGCAGGTTTGTCGGCGTATAATTTACAGCTTGACTCCAGAAGATCTTTCAGATCTTTTATCTGCCTTACATCATACAAAGGTTTACTTCTCATTAAATAGTCGCACCTCACTTTTATTTTCTAAAAATATTATATATTATATTTCAGTTCTGTTGTATAATTTATTATTAAATGTTTATATAAATTGATAAAAAAATGGGAAAAGGATGATAAAAATGAATGAATGCTTATGCAGCAGCTGCAGAAATTTAAAATCTCGTATCAATAAAGATGAAGGAGATGTAATATTTGAATGTGAATACGGATATCCTGATGAAAGTTGTGAAACATGTGATAAAGAACAATGCCGTGCTGATTGCAGTCATTATATGCCTGATAATGAAATTGATGAAGTGAGGATTGTTAAATGTATTATTTGCGGAAAAGAGCTAAAAAAAGCATATGAAGATAATGAAGAAGGCGCAACATATTGCTTTGACTGCTATTTAAATAAAAGTTATTAATATAAATTTAATAAAACGGGAAGGATAACTATATATTTATTAATAACTTTGGAGTGATAGCATGAGGAAATTGTTTCTTGCAGTATGTTTTGCATTGATATTAAGCGGCTGCGCTGCTAATAAAGAACAAAATATGCCTCCGGTGCAAAGAACGGAGCAGATTCAGGCTCAGCAGATAAAGGCTCAGCAGCTGGAGGTTCCGATTGATATACAAATTACAAGTTCCAAAAGTATAGTAAAAAGAGGAGAAAGTGTCAGGGTTGAAGCTTTGGGAATGCCAAATACACTATATACAATCACGGCTTCTTATAATATATCAGGGAAACCCAGGACTACACATGCAGCAAAGGAATCCGATGATACAGGGAGAGTGAGTTGGAGCTGGACAGTTTCAAAGGAAACAGATATCGGAACCTATCCTGTTACTATTTCCGGAGGAGGCCAGTCTGCTACATTTTTATATACAGTAACAGAATAATATTTAATTGGCAATAAAAAATGCTTTAGAATATTGTAATTTTTATTTATTTGTGTTAGAATACACAGTAGAAAGACAAATGTTTTTCTATCGTGAACAAATTAGAAATACAATGTTAAACTTTCATTAAAACAAATGAGAATTATTTTATGGAAGTGAGACAATGTTTCTGTATAATTGTCTGATAGTATTTAATAAGAATGCTTATTATCGGTGTAGGGGGTAAGGAATATGGAAAAGAAATTAAAAGTAGGAATATTAGGAGGAACAGGACTTGTAGGTCAGAGATTTATTTCTCTCCTTGCAGGGCATCCATGGTTTGAAATAGTTACCTTGGCAGCAAGCCAAAGATCAGAAGGACAAAGATATGAAGATGCTGTTAAGGGTCGTTGGAAGTTAGATACTCCGATACCTGATGAAGTTAAAGATATGGTTATAAAGAATGTAAATCAGGTTGAAGAAATATGTAATGAAGTAGATTTTGTATTTTGTGCCGTTGACATGAAAAAGGAAGAGATACGTGAGCTTGAAGAAAAATATGCCCGTCACGAAACTCCGGTTGTGTCAAACAACTCTGCTCACAGATTGACGCCTGATGTGCCTGTCATCATTCCGGAGCTTAATCCGGAGCATATTGCAGTTATAGAAGAGCAAAAGAAACGGCTGGGAGTTAAAAACGGGTTTATCGTAACTAAACCTAATTGTTCAATACAGAGCTATGTACCGGCTCTTCATCCTTTGAGGGAGTACGGCATTAAAAAGATTATGGCATGTACTTATCAGGCGATTTCAGGCAGTGGCAAAATATTTAAAGACTGGCCGGAGATTGTTGACAATATCGTACCTTATATAGGTGGAGAAGAAGAAAAAAGCGAAAATGAACCACTTAAAATCTGGGGTTCAATAAAATAAGGCAAAATAGCCCTTGCTGAAGAACCTGTCATTACAACACAGTGTATAAGGGTTCCTGTAGCAGACGGACATCTTGCAGCAGTATTTGTAGCTTTTGATAAAAAGCCTTCAATGGATGAAATGCTGCAGGCATGGAATGAATATAAAGGCAAGCCGCAGTTGCTCAATCTTCCAAGTGCGCCTAAGCAGTTTATTAAGTATTTCAATGAACCTGATAGACCACAGCCAAGGTTGGACAGAAATTATGAAAACGGTATGGGCATAACGGTAGGAAGGCTCAGAGAAGATAAAATGTTTGATTACAAGTTTGTATGCCTTTCACATAATACTTTAAGAGGAGCTGCAGGAGGAGCGGTATTGACTGCTGAATTGCTGAAAGCCGAAGGTTATCTGAAAGCTAAATAATTAATAATATGAAAAGCAGGCAGCGGGTATGATTAACATCACATCTGTTGCCTGCTTTTTATGTTTATATGGTTAGAATAATTGACATACTCAGCTGCAAATTATATATTATTGTATAAGGAGTTCAAATCAAGTACTCTGTATAGTTATTTTTTAAATATATGAGGGACAATTTACTAATGAAGTACCTTATTAATATATCAGTAATTAGAAATGTTTATAATAATTGGCAAATAGGAATGGAATGATGTTTGTACATGAGAATATCAACAAAAGGAAGATATGGATTAAGAGCAATGATAGACATAGCTGTAAATTCATCCGGTAGTCCGGTACCTTTGAGTGCTATAGCACAGAGGCAGCAAATATCTGAGTATTATCTTGAGCATGTTTTTGCTTCACTCAGAAAATCGGGCCTGGTAAGAAGCGAAAAAGGGGCTCAGGGAGGATATGAACTGGCCGAAGAGCCGGAAAAGATAACTGTAAAAGATGTATTATATGCGTTGGAAGGTGATATGTCAATCATTGACTCTGACAAGAAAAACTGGAACAGCATGGATTATTTTTTAAATGACAAAGTGTGGAAAAAGATAGATGAAAGTATAGAAAATATAATATCTTCATTAACATTAAGGGATTTGATTAGTGAATATAAAAACTTAGAAAATAATATAAGCTATATGTATTATATTTAGCATTATGTTAAGTATAATGAGCGTTTTAAGATTTTGTTATTTCTAAAGCAAAGCTAATAAGTAAAATTATTTGTCTTTATAAATTATCAAATTCATCAATAAAATATACATATGATATTGCAGAAAACCGAAGAGCTTGTAATACAGCTTAATTCGGTTTTTTTGTTATATACACAAAATATCTAGATTTGATGCAATTTTTTCCAAAACCTAAATTCAACAACCAATATTTATATATCCAATACATTTTCACATTCTGTAAAATTATGGCTGTTCTAACTTTATTGTGGAGTAATAAATTACCAGCATAAAAAATGAAGGGAGTTTTACAACAACCCTTCATTAATAGCCTTAATAATGTCATTTAGTGGAACACCATAATCCTTTGGTTCTTTGAAAACTGAATTATCGCCCCAGAAATTACTATAAAGCATATTGCTGAAAGTTCCACTGCCATATCTGGGAATTTCGATTTTATGACCGACACACATCATAACCTTTGCTCGAAGTACATCGAAATCATACCCAGCACCAGCGGCTTCAATCTTTCGGATGGCACTGTTGGCACCTTCAACAAAAGCATTGGTTACACGCCTTTGGTTAAACTTTTGGTCGAAGTAGTTCAACCATTCATGCTTCCAACTGGACATAGTAGCAATTAATTCGTTAAAAACGGTTATATCCTTTGGAATAGACTTCTTCCAGTCGGTATAAGCCTTATACGCTTCCTCCCTGGTGTAATCGGTGTCGAATATGGTGAAAAAGGCTTCCTTCAACTCATACATTGTTTTGAGTTGGGGAAACTCAGCAAACCAAGCATCCCTAAATATTCGGCTTGTCATGTCGAGGCTATCTTCTCTCCGAAGAATTAAGTGGCGTTCCTGCTTTAAGTTGATGTTGCGTTTACCCAACTGCTCTTTCAGGCTTTTTCGGTAGTCATCCAGTGCTTTATTAGCCATCCTGACTATATGAAACTTATCCACCACGATAAAGGCATTAGGTAGAGAAGCATAAACGGCATCTCGATATGGATTCCACATATCCATTGTAACAAGATGAACATTTTCTGGATTCCTTAATTCTTTAAGGTACTTGGTAACAGTGGTCTTGTTCCTATTATGGAGTATATCCATAACCGTATGGTCAACACCGTTACAGATTACAGCCCAAGCCACTTTTCTGCTCTTGTTGCTACGTTGAATGTGGATTTCATCAATTCCGATGAAACTTGGTGTCTCGATTTCTTGACCTGATTGTAGGGATTCCATTTCCTCAATGAATATACTTCTAATAGTGACATTGGATATGTCGAGTTCACGTTCAAGTTCTATAAAGGATTTGCGTTTTGCTTGTTCTGCAATATATGCCCTTAATCGGTTGGTCATACGGGATTTGGGTGCTATGCTGTCACAGAGTTCAATGAAGGTTTGAGTGCATTCCATGCACTTGAAACGCTTACGCTTAAATATCAATCCGACACGTTTACCCATAATATTAAGGTCCCTTACATCCTGTTCTCGGTTACCATGAACACGCACCATAGGATTATAAACCCCACAGTGAGGACATACTGTTGGTTTAGGCTCCTTCTTCTCAACATAAATAAGAATGGAGTGCTCGTTATGCTTTAAATCAGTTACTTTGAACTCTGGAAGGTCAAGCATCTTCTCCAATAGTGCATTATTGCTCATTGGCATCATCTCTTATTCGCTGTACTATATTGGTCATAATATCCAGTTTAATGAGCATTCTGATGTAGTCAGACCGACTGTTAATGCCGTACTTCTGGCACTGCTTATCAAGTTGTTTTAGGGTTTCTTCATCGAGGTCACGAATATCTATTCTTGCCATATTGTCACTCCTTTGCGGATTTATTCCGTACATAATTGTAGCACCTATTGGCAAATATAGCAAGAAGGGCATTAAGCCCCTCTTACATGGGTATGATTTCTGAAATCACTCCATCATCGCCCCAAACGATAGTATATTCGTTTCCGTCTATGTCCTGTGCGTAAACATTTTTCTGACCTGTCCAGTCACTAATCATTACGTCTTCAGGATAATAGTAGTATTCGCATCCATTATGCTTTAATGTTTTTAACATATTTACTATAGCCCCATGAGAGGGGCTTACCTCCTCTCTATGGATTTTACGGTTTTTCCTTTTTTATTCTTTGTAAATTACCCCCGCAGCAAGGGCACCTTATGACATCAACTAATTTATTTTTACCTTTATATTCGTATGTGGTCGTATTTCCTATGTTTCTATTTATCCCAATTACGACACAACAGTTAAGACATTGATAGTAATACTTCAAAATGTTTATGGCTTTGTAATAACTAATCATAGATACTACTCCTTTCGTTTTGTACGGTTAATATCCGTACTACATGATTTAATTATACGGAATATTTCCGTACATGTCAAGGGGTATTTAAAAATTTTTTTCAATTAAAAAAGACTACCGAAGTAGTCAGTTGTGCAAGAAAGGAGTGATACCCTTGCATACCATATTTTTACACCACAATTAAATTAGAAGAACTTATTA
>Ga0134092_1003372_pt1 | contig 10848 bp, 5 predicted proteins | sample 3_6taG_FD_94454 | JGI IMG/M metagenome (GOLD analysis project Ga0134092, IMG submission 94454) | Switchgrass degrading microbial communities from high solid loading bioreactors in New Hampshire, USA - 3_6_20_6_A3 metaG | ecosystem: Engineered > Bioreactor > Semi-continuous > Anaerobic > Digestate...
GGACATCCTTGTCGGAACGCTCTTGCACGTCGACTGTCAAATCACCATTAGCAATTCGGTTAATCATATCTGCCTGTTTTCGAATATCAAGAACCATCGTCCGAAACGCCTGATTCAGTTTACCCATTTCATCTTTGGTTTCAACTTCAATATCCACATCCACATCGCCAACAGACAGCTTATCCGCAACATGAATCAGTTTTTGGACACTTCTGGTAATATAAACAGCAATCATTATACCAACCAATACTGCCAATAAGGTAGCTATAACTCCGCCCATAACCAATGATAATTTGATTATCTTTTGAAGCCTGGCCATAGTTGCACCACGTTCTTCTATAAGCTCGTCTTCGATCTTCTGGCACTCTGCGATAAGTTGGCGGATTTCATCCATTTTTGCCTTACCCCTGGACTTCAGTGTTAATGCGAGCAAGTCATCCATGGTAGCGTTGCCTTTTATGATCTCCCGACGCAAGTCATTTGCTTCATCGACAAACTTTTCCCATTCGACCTCATTTTGCTTAATCCGTTCCAAGTATTCCAAAATTTTCTGGTTATCTGTCTCTTTCTCAATGGATTTCACATTCGATTCAAACATTTCTTTTCCCAAATCAAAAAGTTGCAAATAATTATCAGTACCGGCCAATCTATAACCGAGATGCATACTTTCCATTTTTGTCAAGGCCAATTCTATACCTTGAAAGTGATCCCTAATTTTATAGGCATTAATATTATCAGCCACAATCTGTTCAGAATGCGCTGTATTGACATACACAATTGCGGACAAAGCAATTAGTATCAAGACTACTGCTCCAAATCCAAAAAACAATTTGTTACCAATCTTCAAATTTCGAAACCAATTGAACATCGTTATACCTCCTTGATAATACAACTTCCTTGATAATGCTTAAGTCTGGTATCTGAAAATCCAGCTTCCGAAATAGAAGACGTTCATTTCAACCTCCTTGTCTTATAGCATTATGTGTAATCAAAAGGGCCCTTTTGGCTATACTAAATTTTCCATACGCTTACAAATTAAAATGTCTTGATACCGTTCAATTTTGTCATACATTACTTACTTCATCGGAATTATTCGACATTACTTGACTATTTTTTACGAATTTTCTCGAAAAATTACAAATTTGTATTGGGAATGTGAAAAACTGATACTTAAGATTAATCCGAGATTATCCTCAGAATAATAAAAAGGTCACGGGGCAGCCGTAACCTTTTAAACCAATCCACATCGGAAATATCGATATTTAATATCAAACCCGGTTTCAACGACAGAAACCGGGTTGGTATGCAGCACAAATTCCGACAGAATGCTGCGGATCGAACAAGCATATTCACCAAAGATTCATAACTGTTTAATATTCATCAATATTTCTCAAACTCAAAATCATTTAAAACGATATTCCCTTTTCCCGAGACCGCAACCTGTTGAACCGGCGGTTGAACCGGCGGCCGTAAAGAACTGGTTAAACTTACTCCATGAACATTTTTAATTCGAAACTTCTCAACCATCGATTTTAGATTCATAGCCTGGCTGGACAACTCTTCGCTAGCTGCAGCGCTCTGCTCAGCTGTGGCTGTATTGGATTGAGTAACTTGAGACACCTGGGCAACACCCTGATTGATCTGGGCAATGCCCGTGGCCTGCTCATTGGAGGCAATGGCAATCTCTCCGATTAAATCCGTTGTCTTGGAAACGCTTTCCACAATCTCACTTAGTGCTTTCGCCGTTTCGTTGGCGATCTTCGTTCCGATTTCCGCTTTCTTAATGGATCCTTCGATCATTGCCGTGGTCTCTTTGGCCGCATTGGCACTTCGAGCTGCCAAATTGCGGACTTCTTCAGCCACTACCGCAAAGCCTTTGCCGTGTTGGCCTGCCCGGGCCGCTTCAACCGCTGCATTCAAGGCCAAGATGTTCGTTTGGAAGGCGATCTCGTCGATGACTTTGATGATCTTGGCGATATTGGCCGACGATTGATTGATCTCTTCCATGGCCGAAAGCATCTCTTTCATCTGGCTGTTCCCTTGTTCGGCTTTTTCTTTAGCAGCCAGGGCCAATTCATTCACCTGACTGGCATTGGCCGCATTTTGGCGGGTTTGGGCGGCAATCTCAGAGATGGATGAGGTAATCTCTTCGACTGTGCTGGCTTGTTCTGCCGAACCTTGCGACAAAGCCTGGCTGGAGTTGGATACCTGACGAGAGCTAACGGCCACCAGTTCAGCTGCATTATTTAATTCGCTCAAAATATCATTAAATGTATCGACCATCCGTTTTAACGACAAACTTTGAACATCCCTGTCGGAACGTTCCGTCACATTAACCGTTAAATCCCCGTTGGCAATGTGATTAATAATCTCCGCTTGCTCCCGGATATTAAGGACCATGGCTTGAAACGCCTGGTTCAGCTTACCAATCTCATCCTTGGTTTCAACCTTAATATCCACATCGATATCACCGACAGCCAGCTTTTCTGCAGCGTGAATTAGGTTTTGAACGTTTCTTGTAATATACCTGGTAATCACGAGAGCAACTAACGCACCCAGGAAACAAGCGATCACGCTGCCAATAATCAATAATATTCGATTCATACCCTGAATCCGATTCAAAGTCACACTACGTTCTTCCATGATTCCTTCTTGGATCTTATAACACTCAGCGATTAGCTGACGAATGGCATCCATTTGGTTTTTGCCAATGGCTTTAGCAGCCAGGTTTACCATATCGTTGATGGTCCCTTTGCCTTTTGAAATATCACGGCGCATGGCGATAGTATTATTGGCAAACTCAATCCATTGCTGTGCATTTAACTTAATCTGTTCCAAAATTTCTTCTATTTTCTGATTTCCCGCTTTTTCACTTACAAATTTAAAATGGGAGTCAAACGCTTCTTGGCCGGAATCAAATTGACCCAAAAAATTTTCACTGCCAGACAATCCAAAACCGCGCAGAGCGCTTTCCATATCCGTTAACGCCAGTAATATACCATCCAGATGCTCCATAACTTTATAGGTATGAATATTTTCAGCTACAACGTGATCACACTGCGAAGTATTTATGTACACAATCGTCGACAGGATAATTAAAATTAAAATTGCCGCTCCAAATCCTAAAAACAATTTGTTTCCAATTTTTAAATCTTTAAACCTTTTGAACATCTTGACTCCTCCCTGATGATGATATCTCTCCGCTGTCTAACACAACATTTTGTTATCGGCTCCTCTCACCTCGCAAACAATTAAGATTCTTGACGAAGCTGCCACCAATACTGCGTTAACCTTCCCTAACCAGAACCTTATTTTCCTCAAATTTTTGGTCCATAATAATTTGCCATTTAATTATTTTATCGGTATTATTTGATATAAAACTGATGATTTTTTCATGTATTTGTTTGATTTTTGCATATTCTCCGATTTTTACATCCCTATCCGATTCGGATTATTCCATCGTAAACCGCGCTCGCCGTATCGTATCTACTAGATTTCGATCCGGAGATTATCCAGCAGAATATCAAAAAGGCTACAGGACAACCCGTAACCCTTAATTCAGTCAAAACCGAAAATCTCCCTGATTCAAGAAAACCGGAAGCAAATAAAAAAACTCCCGGCCTACGGGAGTTTTTATATGTTATGATAAATATCCTATTCCTTATAATACACTGCAGGTTTCACATATTTAAACTTTGTCCTATCCCGGCTGATGGATTCGGCATGGCCGATAAACAAATATCCTCCCGATTCCAGATTTTCGTAAAACTTATTGACTAACTCCTGCTTGGTTTCATTGTCAAAATAAATCATCACATTCCGGCAGAATATCACATGAAATTTCTGTTTAAATGGGTAAACAGGATTATTCAAATTGAATGCCCGAAAAATCACTTCATTTCTTATTTTATCGACGACCCGGTATCGCCCGTTTTCCACTGGCCGAAAATAGTCCCTGCGCCAATGCTCAGGAAGCACAGCCACCTGCTCTGAAGTATAAACTCCTTCAGAAGCTATCTCCAACACTTTTCGTGAAATATCCGTCGCCAACACCCGAGTGTCCCACAGCCACTTTTTATCGCCAAAAAAATCTTGCAAGATCATGGCCAAAGTATAGGGTTCTTCCCCCGTCGAGCATCCGGCGCTCCAAATCCGCAGATCCTTATTTTTAGCAGCAGCAGACCAGTAAGGTAATACCGTATCCCGAAAAAAAAGAAAATGGTCGCTCTCCCGCATAAAGTAAGTATGATTGGTCGTTAACTTATTCAGCAAGTTAATCAGCGCTTCTCCGCTTTTATCCTTGACAACATAGTGGTAATATTCGGCGAAACTATTCATATTGAGGGCGGCCAACACAGGTTGGAGCCGCCCCTCAATCAAGTGCCTTTTCCCAGAAAGATCTAATCCGCAGTAAGATTTGACATAGTTCACCAACTGATGAAATTCGTCATCCCGGATTACTATCATAATTTATTACCACCCTGCCCAAGGAGCTAATTAATATTTTGAAAAGTCGAAATCATCTAGAACAATTTTTGCATTTCTCGTACCGTTCTGCGACGAAGCAACAGTGCCGGTTTCGTCTTTTCCTGTCATATGCCGAGATGACATCTCGATGTCAAATCGCTCAACAATCGATCGAAGCAACATCGCCTGCCCTGACAGTTCCTCACTGGCCGCGGCACTTTGTTCAGCAGTCGTTGTATTGGATTGGATAACTTGAGAAACCTGGGAAATTCCCATATTGATCTGGGCCAGTGCAGTCGCCTGCCCATTGGATGCCTCAGCAATCTCTCCCACCAATTCCGAAGTTTTACCGATACCTTCAACGATCTGGCGTAATACCATAGCTGTTGCATTGGCGATGGTACCACCCGTCTCTGCTTTCTTGATGGAGCCCTCAATCATTGCAGTCGTTTCTTTGGCTGCATTAGCGCTCCGGGCCGCCAAATTCCTGACTTCTTCGGCAACTACAGCAAAACCTTTTCCGTACTGGCCCGCCCGAGCCGCCTCAACCGCAGCATTTAATGCCAGGATATTGGTTTGGAATGCAATTTCGTCAATGACTTTAATTATCCGCGAAATGTTAGAAGCAGACTCATTGATCTCCCGCATGGCCTCTAGCATCGTTTTCATCTGCTCATCGCCTTCGAGAGCTTTCGCTTTCACCGAAAGAGCCAATTCATTAACCTGAGCGGCATGGGCCGCATTTTGCTTGGTCTGAGCTGCGATTTCTGAAACTGAAGACGTAATCTCTTCCACAGTACTCGCCTGTTCCGCCGAACCCTGGGATAAGGACTGGCTGGATTCAGCCACCTGTTTGGCGCTACTGGCAACCTGCTCAGCAGAAATAGATAAGCTTCCTAAGGTTTCATTAAATGAAGCAATGATAAGATTGAGAGAATTTTTAATCTCTTCGAAATCGCCTCGATAGTCTCGGTTAATCGACACTCGCAGATTCCCTTGGGCCATCTTCGTTAATATATCGGATATTTCAGTAATATAATCCCTTAAGGTTACAACCGTGCGATTGAGAGCATCGGCAATCTTGGTAAAGATCTGCTTCTCTCCCTGGGTATCCTCGTCCCCTTCAGCAACTGTTTGATGGATATTCAACTGACCATTGGCCAGCATCTCCAGGTTTGCTACTAATTTAGATACTTCGCCCGCCTGATAATCGGCAACTTTTTGCGCTTTACGAATCGAACGTTTAATTGCCGTTTGATCCATAATAAATTCGAAAGCGCCGTTAATCTCACCCGCCTTATCTTTAAGGGGAGCGCCCATACACAATATATCCATAATGTTCCCGTCCACAACAGCTTCATTTTCCACTTCGACGATGCTGTTTTCTCTCATGGCTTTTGCACATGGGCAATCGGCGGTTCGGCATTTGGTTGTATTCCAGGCTTCATAACATTTAACACCGATCAATTGATTTTTTGACCTACCCAACATTCGGGCAGCCACCGCATTGATATATTGGATATTAAAATCCGTATCAACGAACATGATCGGCGTTTCGATAATTTCAAAGTTATTGACAATCGACCCTAACGCTTCATTCAAGCCAACCATCAGTTCCTGATAGACGCCTCCGAACTGGCGGCTATTTCCTCGAGCATCCAATCGTCCTCGGAGCATGCTGTCCGTTAATTGATTGAATTCAAAAGTCAACCTCGTTAGAGTCTCTTTCATCTTGTTAATGCTCAATCCCAAGATGTCCTGATCCGATTTGACAGTGGCTTCAACACTCAGGTTTCCGGCAGCAATCTGCTCAACTGCCTCAGCCATCTCCCGGATATTATCGGCCATTGTGCCAAATGCCCCCATAAGAATACCGATTTCATCATCGGAAGTAGCAGCCACGTGAATATCGATATCCCCTTTAGCCATACGTTGGGCAGATTCAACCATCGTTTCAATGGGCTTAATGATGATCTTCCGGAGATAATATGAGATGAAAATGATAATTCCTCCAACCAGCAACGTTGTTATCAAAAGAACGATCATGATGATCTTATTTCGTAACTGGTAGGCTTCAACCAAGGTTTCTCCAGCGAAGATAACCCCGACCGGCGTGTTGTCAGCGCCCATCAATGGCATATAGGAAGTGACATAAGGAATGTCTAAAATTTTAGCTATCCCTATATACGTTTCTTTTGAATGTAAAACCTTCGCTGCAATCGCAGGATCCAATTCCGTCCCAATCACTCGACTACCATCTTTGAAAATGGTCGTATTCAACCGAACATTTCCTGCAAATAAGGTAACATCCGTATGGAAAATCCGTTTAATTTGATCCAGCAAATCCGGATTTTCCAAAGAATAACCCGTCGAAATGACACCAACCGTTTTCCCTGAAGCATCGATCACCGGCACACCAGCCCGAACAGCTAATTTAATATCAGCCCCTGGCTCAATCACCGAAACCGGTTGTTGATTAAGCGCCATTCGAACATGATACTGACTGGATATATTATCGCCTTTCGATTGCGATTCATGGGTCCGCCATAAAACAATGCCATTTCCATCCGTCACCGTTATGAAATCGACGCTTTTCTCTTTGGCATATTTATCCATCGTCCGGCTGAGCCGTGCCATGTCACGGTTTTCCACCGCCCGGGCCACATCCGGGTTGTCGGAGAGAAGCCGGGCGATTTGAAGTGCTTCCTCCTTCAAACTTTCTAACTTGGCGGCTAATCCTTCCATTCCCCGTTGAGCTGACTGCTCGGCAACGGTTTCTGCATATTTAGAGAGTTGTATCGTAGTAAATCCGACTGTCACCGTCACTGCAAATACTAATGCCAAACTAACAAAGAACAATGTTTTACCATTAATACTCTTCAAGAAATTCCATTGGGACTTCATCGAACCACTCCCTTTCTTAGCTGGACAATCCCCGTTAATGCAGCTGATGGATTTAATATCCTCGTTCTTGTTCGACCACTCCTTTTATTCGCAATTATCCATACAAACAGTTAAAACTCACTTAATGCAGCCACTTCATCATCATTCAACAACTTTTCACAGTCCAGCAACAAAGTAACTTCATTACCGACCTTGCCGATGGCTTTAATATAACGGTTCTGGACTTTATTCACCTGGGGCGGCGGTACAATATCCTCATCCGGGATAGTAAGCACTTCGGATACACTGTCCACGATCAACCCGATGGAAATCTCGCCGATATCCACCACAACCACACAGGTCCGGTCATTGTACTCTTTCGGCTCTTTGTTAAACCGCAGCCGGACATCCATCACCGGTATAATCTTGCCCCGTAAATTGATAATCCCTTTGATATAAACCGGAAGCTCCGGAACTTCAGTAATCGCCTGAATCCCGATGATCTCCGTGACATACCGGATTTCGATGCCATAAACTTCATTCCCGACAACGAACGTGAGATACTTCCCTTTTTGCGTATCTTCCTCTTCCATCTCAATGTCTTTATCGAGTATTTCCGCCATGTTCTATCTCCTTCCCGTGCATTATACTCCAAAGCTTTATGCCGTCATCATCTGTATCAGTCCCGGTATATCCAAGATCAAACTGATACTGCCGTCTCCTAATAACGTACATCCGGCAATTCCTTTGACCTTCTTGATATATTTAGGCAATGCTTTTACTACCACTTGTTGTTCGCCGAGAAGCTCATCCACGAAGAGACACAGGCCTTTTCCATTGCTTTCGACCATCGTCACGACCCCCTGGTCTATCCGGGTCACCTCGGTATGGACATTAAACAATTGATGCAGCCGGAGCACTGGATAACATTCACCCCGGATCATGATCATCTCGTTCCCATCCGGATCGGTGATTAAATCTTCCGCCTTCATTTGGAAAGATTCCCGAATCGACGTCGTCGGTATCGAATACTGGGACTTACCTACCCGAACCGTGATCCCGTCGATAATTGCCAACGTCAGCGGAATCTTCAACGTGAATACAGTCCCTACATCCGGAGTACTATCGATCAAAATGGTTCCGCCGATCTCGTTGATCTCTTTAACCACCACATCCATCCCGACTCCACGGCCGGAAAACTCGGTGACTTCCTCCTTGGTGGAAAATCCCGGCAACAGAATAAACCCGAACACATCCCTGTCACTAAGCTCCGACTCATCTTTCGTCAGCAAACCAAGGCGTTTGGCCTTCTCCAAAATCCGTTCCCGATTAAGGCCCCGGCCATCATCCCGGATTTCTATCAAAACATCGCTCCCGGCGTTTTTAGCTTCCAGGGTAACCGTACCATACTCCGGCTTGTTTTTGCTCCGCCGTTCTTCAGCAGTTTCGATCCCGTGATCCATCGCATTCCGAATCAAATGCATCAACGGATCGGAGATATGTTCAATGATGTTCTTATCGACCTCGGTCTCTTCGCCCACCACATTCAAGCGAACTTCTTTCCCCAGTTTCCGGCTCATATCCCGGACGATCCGGTGCATCTTTTGGAAAGTGGCTGCAAGGAGCACCATCCGAATGGACATCACCAGGTCCTGAAGTTCATGGGTGATCTTCCGCAACTGGCGGGCCGCTTTATAAAAATTGTCCAATGGCAATCCGTCCAATTCCGGATGGCGGGTAACCATCGCTTCGGAGATGACCAACTCCCCCACCAAATCGAGTAACAAGTCTAATTTATTCACATTGACGCTGATGAGACTCTGTTTTACCCCTGCCTCACCATTGGATTGCTTGGTTTTCGGTTCGGATACTCTGGTCTCTTTGGTTTCTTTTTCAGCAACGGGCTGCGGAATTTCTCCGTCCAGATCGATAATGGGTTTTGATTTTACCGTTTGCTTTCCCTCATCCTCGATACAAGTAAGGACAACCTCTTTCACAAATGCATTTTTCTCTAGCACCGTTTTCAACTGTTCCATATCCAAATCCGATTGGAAGGTCAGTTTCAACCCCTGGCTTTTAATGAGATGAATCCCGTCCTCATCATCGATGAACGATTCCGGAACCGTTCGAATAGCCGTAGCATATTGTTTAAAATCATTGATGAGCGCAAAGGACTGAACATCTTCAAAACCGCAACCCGGTTCGAAATGAATTACAGCTTCATATCCCGGGGCCTCAGGCCCCGGGTTGTCCGTTTCTTTCATAACGTTTTGTTCCTTAACCGGTTCATCTCCAGCCTTCAATTGAGCAACATACTGATGGAGGGTTGCAATAAGACTGCTGGCATCTCCGTCAACAGCCTGTTTACTTTCTGCACAGGCGATCTGGTCCTTGATAAAATCCACCGCTCCCAATACCAGATCGATAATTTGCGGAGTATTCAGCTGTTGGGGTTTATCTTCGCGCAGGATAAAGAAGAGGTCTTCCACCGCATGGGCCAGTTCGGAAATATTCCGATACTGCATCAACGCTGCAGAACCTTTAATGGTATGCATGATCCGGAAAACGGCATCGATGGACCCTTCAATCTGGTTGGTTTTTTCGCATTGTAGCAGCTCCTGCTCTAATTCCTCAAGCAATTGCCGGGTTTCAAAGATAAATAACTCAAACATTGAATCCCGTTGCGAATCATCGATCATCATTACCCCTCCCTGGCCTGACAAATCATCTTAGAACCTTCGGTCAAATTCCATCAACAGTGTCAATTGAGATTCTATAGTGAAAACTACCACAACACTGTGGTTAACCTTTCATACCCATATGGAGTCAATATTTTTTCATTTTAATTATTTTATCGGAATATTTCGACATTAATTGATGATTTTTCATATTTTTGTTTGAATATTATATGTTTTAACGTTTTTTACCAGATAACATCCAAGTAAATATCCACCAGATACACTCACCAGGAATCTGCTGGAGTTTGATCCGAAAATTAACCTGGAGAATATTATATTAAAAAAGGTTACGAAGCAGCTCGTAACCTTTTTCTCCAATCCAAACCGGAAATATCCATATCTCATTTTCGTAGATTCCCTTTTTCACCATCACTTTGACAATGCCATCCTAGCTCGTCAATTACAAGAATTAACACTAGATATTTTAAACACAAAAAGCAGACCCGGTTTCAATGACAGAAACCGGGTGATATTTACTAAATCTCAGATAATTCAGATATTTCATCTTCATTCAATAACTTCTCACAGTCCAGTAATAAACTGACTTTATTATCAACCTTGCCAATGGCCTTGATATAATGGTTTTGGACCTTATTCACCTGAGGCGGGGGCACAATATCCTCATCCGGAATGGTAAGCACCTCGGACACACTGTCTACGATTAACCCGATGGAAATATCCCCGATATCCACCACAACCACACAGGTCCGGTCATTGTACTCTTTCGGCTCTTTGTTAAACCGCAGCCGGACATCCATCA
>Ga0134092_1003378_pt1 | contig 10837 bp, 8 predicted proteins | sample 3_6taG_FD_94454 | JGI IMG/M metagenome (GOLD analysis project Ga0134092, IMG submission 94454) | Switchgrass degrading microbial communities from high solid loading bioreactors in New Hampshire, USA - 3_6_20_6_A3 metaG | ecosystem: Engineered > Bioreactor > Semi-continuous > Anaerobic > Digestate...
CGTGGAAAAAGCCGGATATATAAAAAGAGGCGAACTGGCCGTTATGACCGCAGGCGTACCGCTGGGGGTTTCGGGAACCACCAATATGCTAAAGGTACAGATGGTGGGAGAAAACGATTGCAAAAAAGCCATCAGAAAACAAGAACTGTCGTAAATGCAACCAGGTTGTCGGTTTATTAATAATGAATGCAGGCTGTGATATTCGCGCCATATAGCGGACAAATGTAAATGTCCGTCTATGACAACATATATCACAGCCTGTTTTTTTACCGGATATAATAACTGCAATCCGGCATTATTATACGGCAGAAACATCCGCCTACAATATATTTTCTTCATTTAACCGGTTATTTACGAGGTTTGGATTCTTCTATAATAGGCAGCTTAAGCGTTACGCAGGTTCCCTCACCCACTTTGGACCGGATTTTAAAGCTTTGCCCGTCGCCGTAGATATATTTTATTCTTTCGCGGATATTCCGTATTCCGATGTTCGTACCGCGATGCTGGGTTTTTGAATAATTTTCAATCTTATTTATTACCTCAACAGGCATACCCGCCCCGTTATCCTGAACGGTGATGACAAGCCGGTCGTTCTCTCTGATGATTTTTATTGTAATACAGCCGCCCAATATTTCCCCGTTTTCATCCTTATTTGCCAAAATACCGTGAATTAACGCATTTTCCACAAGAGGCTGCAGCAGATTTTTCGCTATCAGATAATGTCTTACTTCTTCGGGAACAATAATTTTTGTCTTAAAAGTTCCTTCATAGCGATAATTTTGAATAATCAGGTATTTTTCTACGACACTGACCTCCTGTTCCACCGTATCGTATATGTCCGCTATTTCTATCCGCAACCTGTCTTTCAGTATTTCAATCATTGCTTTATTAACCGCAATAACATCCTGATTTCTTCCTTTTTGGGCAAGATACGTAATTGTATTCATGGTATTATAGATGAAATGAGGATCTACCTGCGAAATCAATAAGCTGTACCGCATGGTTTCCTCCAGCTTTTCTTTTTCAATCAGCTTGTCGATGATATCCTTGAGCTTGTCCGCCATTATATTAAAAGCTTCTCCCACTTCACCTATCTCATCTTTTGTATAAACCCTTACTTTAACATCAAGATTTCCGTTGGCAATTTCCTCCATCTGTCTTGACAGTTCTCCCAGGGGTTTGGTAAACCGTTTTACAATCGGTACCATAATCGCGACGATAAAAATACCGAACAGGGCCATCAAAATTTCCACCATTAATATCAAAGAACGGTTATTGCTTATTATATCTTTCCTGGTAAGCCTGCTTATCAGCTTCCAGTTGCCGTGCTGCGATATTCTTACGGTTGACACGCTGTCGGCATCCTGATAATACCCCTCTTTGAAACTTTTTCCGTAAACAAGATTATTGAGTACCAGTTCCGGATCAATGCGGGAGTTGGATACACTCGGTTTAACCCGTATATTATCATCGGTCAGAAACAAATAGTCCTTACTGTAATCACTTATGTTCTCGACTATGTAAATAATCTCGTCGAAGGATGAAATAATAGAAATGCTCCCGGTGATTCCGTTCTTTTTATAATTATGTATAAAACCGTATACCATCGAAAATCCGCTTCCGAACAGTGATTTCGACTCCCCTTTTTCGAACGGAAAAGGTTCTATGTACATATCTATAGACTTGTTCTTTTCATAAATCGGTAAAACCACCTGTTTCATATGGCTTACCACGGCGGAAGAAAGTCCGACCGTTGTGAATCCGATATTCTCATATCCGGTATAAACATCGACGTAAATCCCCAATACCCGATAGGAAGGAACATTATCCGTAATTATAAGTTTCGATAAATACAGACGGATCTTTGCCTCCGTCTTTTTTGAAGGTTCCTCCAAATATTCATGCAAAAGCCTGTTCAGTTCTTCGTCTTTTGACACAACAGAGGCAAATCTTTTTAATTCCTCGAAGCAATTGTCCACCTGCATCATTATCTGCTCGTTAAAGCTCATAGCCTTTTCTCTTTCGGTTTTTCTGGCGGAAATATAAATTATATTTGGCAGGATAATCGTCAGGGCGCAAAATATAACGACAAAAACCAACAACTGGGACAATTGAAGTTTTGTTTTCAGTTTCATTATACTGTCCTTCCCCGATATTTTTTCTTTATAACCGCATAAAACATCTTAACTTCCCATTTTCACATAAAACTTAACTTGCAAGTTAAAACCCGGATCTATTCATGACTTGTTTCCCTTTTATATTCATTGGGAGTTAATCCTGTCAGTTGCTTAAATATCTTACTGAAGTACTGGCTTGATGTGAAACCCACTTTTTCCGCCACTTCGTATATCATATAATCCCTGCTGTCAAACATCTGCATTGCCTTTTGAATACGCAGATTGTTCAAAAAATCGTTTATACCTACACCCACTTCATCCTTAAATTTAGTGGAAAGCCATGAAACGCTGAGATTTACATGGTTTGCGATGCTTTCGAGTGATAAATCCATACGCGAATAATTCTTCTGAATATATTTAATCGCTTCCGTAATTACCCTTGAATACGCATTGTGTTTTGATTCATTGGAGATGCTTCTGATTTGATCCAGCTTATACTGAAAATATTCGACTATGTTGTTGGGATTCCAGGGATTAAAAGACACGTTGGTTTCCGACAGAAGAAACTGCCGTCCGCTTTTTTCCCCTATTAAGAACTTCTCAAACCTGCTTAAGGCTTCGATTATATTCCTGACATACCATAAATAAATATAATAATCTTCCTGTTCAATAGAGAGCTTTATTTTATCTATGTACTGATTAACTTTTGCCACCGCCGTATTCTTTATGTCTCTGTAAATCTCATCTGCCGATACGGACGGTACATTCAGATTTTGATATTTTTTGTCCAGTTCTTCTTTATTTTTCAATTCAATGACCTGGGTCTGCTCTTTGACATAGCGTACCATAAGCTGCTCTTTGTTATTTGTGTAAAACCTTCCGAACTGACGCACACTGCTGCCTTTTGCATAATAAAAAGCAAAATAGAATCCAGAATTACAGTTAATATTATTATAAATTCTTAAAGCAATTTATAAAGCCTGTTATATATTTCAGCCTGCGATATGATATTTTCCGTCATATCAAGAATTAACAGATATTCTCCGTTACCTATGGGAAAAAACGATATGGTTTTAAATGTTTCGTCGGTTGACTGTTCGTCACACAGTTTTTTCAGTTCAAAATCATCAAGGGATTTGTCTTCATTGTCGTTTGAGATATACTCGTATATAAAACAGGGTGCCGTCTTCATCGCGAGTATAAGATAATAATATTTTTTATGGATTTTTACATATTCGTCCTCGTCCAGTATTCCCTTATAACGCTTTTCATCCGTATTTTTCTGAAACAATTCCTGTAAAATTATGCTGGTGGTATAATGATTCTTTGACTGTTCCTTCTCTATTTCCTCTTTTAACTTAAGAATTTTTTTAAGAAAAGATTCTTCATCGATGTCGCTTTTCAGCAAATAATCATCCACCCCAAGACGGATTGCCTGTTTTGCATAATTAAAATCACGATACCCTGACAAAAACAGAATTCGGGAATTCTTGTCATTTTCCCTGATGGTTTGAGCAAAATCTATTCCGCTCATTCCGGGCATTTTTACGTCGGATATTATCAGTTCGGGTCTGTATTTGCGGTAAATGCTCAAAGCTTTTTCGGCATTTACAGTGGCGCCAACCAGTTTAAAACCGTAATATTCCCAATCGATAATATTTTCGAGATAATCCAATGCCAGCTTCTCATCGTCAACCAACAGAACCTTAATCATCTTTCATCTCCCAATTCGACAAAAAGTTTTTAATAATTAATTATACAATGGCACCCAAGCCATATCAAGGAATTTATGTAAACAGCCGGGTGCCATTGTTTTAACTTTTATAGATTTTTCTGCTTAATCAATAAATAACGTTCTTTCCTGTCGCTTATATAGTCCATTACCCGTTGATAATTGTATGTAAAGATCATTATAATAAGCAGGAAAACTCCGGATGCCGTGTTCTGCAGGGATGCCGATAACCCCAGGCTCAATAATCCTGTTGTCAGCATGTTCATGACAAAGTTACCGATAAAAATACCAATCAGTAAGTTGCAGTATTGCTCCAATGCCAGTCCCACATAAATACCCAACATACAGTTAAATATAATGTTTGTACTGGACATATACATTGGTGTGTCGATGGATCCCTGTATGGATATTCTCAGTAATGCGGCCACTCCGAGAAACAGGGATGAAACGGCATAACACATAAAAGCTGTTTTTTTGGTATTTATACCGCTGCTTTTTGCTATCTGCTGCGAACTTGCGCAGGCCCTTATTGTAACCGAGTTTGGTGTAATTGAAGATTATATAAAACAATACGAACATTATCGCAAAAAGTATCAGGCAGTAAGGATAACGGCCCAAAGTAGTTGTCTCTCCCTTTATGGCGGTAACCCATGATATGCTGGTCAGGTTTGACAATGTTTCGTATATCATGCATACCCCAAGGGCCGTAACTATGGCCGGCACCCTCAAAACCATGTACATGATACCGGATAAAGTACCTAATACCACTCCCGCACCTACGACTATAAGCGCAAACGGTATCAATCCGATATTATAGACATATACGACTTTTGCTCCGAACATGGATGCCAGCATGACAACCGCTCCGGCACTCAAATCCATTCTTCCGCAAAGTATATTGCTGCACATCGCAAAAGATATAAGGGTCGGTGCCAAAGTCTGCTTGAGGTTCATCAGCAAACTGGATGACTTGCCGAACTTCCCTCCGGACAGGATGAAGAACATCACATATACCACTATCGGCAATAAAAGTACTTTAAATATATTTTTTATCTTTGCAGACAAAGCAGTCATTGCTTTCTCCCTTTCTGATTCTGTAGGTGCTTATTGTTGATTTGCATGTCTGGCCATGACGTCATCGATACTGTAATCGGCTCCCATCTTAAGCAGATCGTCGGCTGTGGCGTCAGGATTATATTTTTTGATTACCTGTTTTAATTCGTCAACAGTCCATGCATAAACTCCGTCATTATGCAAGTATTTCATATAGTTGGAGAATTCTTCGCCTGTCTTGCAGGTAATGAAGTTAACGGGTACTTCCACTTTTTCTTCAGACAACGGTGTTCCCAGTAATGTATTGTACATAAAGATGAAGGGGAATGCTATATCTACATACTGTCCGCCTACGGCACTGGTTATAAAGCCGCTGTCGAGACCCTCCTGGCAGTTCTCGGAGAAATCACAGAACGCGATTTTTATTTGTCCTTCTCTGCCCGCAGACTTTATAGGTTCCTGAGTATATTCGATTCCCAGCAAGGTAATGGCTATACCGTCAATAGTGTCGTCGGATGCCAAAAAGTCCTCAACGGCTTTAGTAAATTCAAGGCCTCTGTACTCACCGGCTTTTTTAACTTCCGGATGATCTTCAAATGCCGCCATCATGCCTTCCCAACGTCTGTCATGGCATGTGATACCGGGCTCATAACCTATAGCGGCTATATTTGTGCAGCCGGCGTCAATAAGACTTGTAATAATGTCATATCCGGCCTTATAGTCGGATTCATAAGAACCGCCAACAAAATATTTGCTTGCATATACCTGATCCTTAATTCTTTCATCAACCTGTGACCAGCCGATACCCAAGTAAACACCGTTGTCCTCGCAGATTTTCAAACCTTGCAATACGGCGGTTCCGGAGAAGTTGGTTGTAATAACCCCGTCCACTCCCTGCGCGCACAGGTTTTCGATTGCAGCCAGATAGGTTTCATCCGCAAAATTCTCGATGATATAATAGTTGAATTTTACATTAAACGCTTTTCCTATATAATCGGAATATGCCTTTAACTTGGAACACAGGAAGTCGGTTGTCGTATGAATGACTACACCGATTGTGAACTCAGCATTTTCAGTACCGCTGGTTTCACCTGTTTTGCCGCCCCATATCTGATCTTTCGTATCAGACGAATTATCGGAAGTATTGGTATTTTCAGTCTTGTCCGTATTGCTTGTATTATTTGTCTCCGTACCCTTGTCTGAAGATTTGTTGCCGCATCCGGCAAGTGACAAAACCATAACCAAAATTAATAAAACAGAGATAATCTTTCGTTTCATAATATTCCTCCTACCATTTTTAATTTTATTAGTTGCCATTTTTAATTTTATTAGTTTAAAATACCATCTTTGTTCTTTGTATAAGTCAGGAAAACAAGAAGCAGCAAAACCAGCCCCTGAATACCTTCGATTACTCGCTCGTTTACTCCAAGAATAATCAATCCGTTACGAAGTATTATGACGGAAAAGCTGCCGATTAAAGCACCGAGCATTTTCACCCTTGAACCGCCTGAAAGAGGAACACCCCCGAGAACCATCGCAGTAATTACATTCATTTCAAGTCCCTGTCCCGTGGACGTGCTGACACTGCCCGCCCTCAGCATGAGAATTATTCCGGCAATGCCCACTGTAATTCCGCTTATTATATATGAAAGCATCCTGGTAGCCTTCACATTTACTCCGGCCAGTTGGGCGGCGACATCATTTCCTCCTATCGCTTTATTGGCTTTACCGATACCGGTTTTTTCAAAGAGCAGATAACAGACAATATATACCACCGCCAGCGTAACCAGTTTTACGGTCCATGTATCATAACTGTACATGTATACGGGAACGCTGTATTTTTTCGCAGCACATACCGTATTTAATATGCCCCTGCACATGTACATAATACTTAAGGATGTGATGAAAGGAGAAACATTCAGATATACTGATACTACTCCATTAAGTATAAACCATACAAGGGCGGACGCTATACCGGTAAAAATAACTACTATAAACGGTGCTCCCATATTGGCAACCAAAATCGAAATAAGTACGGAAAAACCGATAACTCCTCCGTAGGATATATCCATACCGCCATGGGAATACACGAAAACGGCTCCGCAGGTTATGATAGCCACATACACCGTTTGATTGATTATGCTTGTAATATTTCCTCTGGTTAACAGTTTGCCGTCACCGGCAATCTGAAAAAACAGGATCATAATAATCAGCCCTAGAAAGGGGACAAGCTTATTTATAATCTCCACAAAGCTTTTACCGTCTGCCTTACCGACTTTTAATTTAGCTTCAGCCTCCATTGAAATATAAATCCTGCCTTTCTATAGCATTTCTTTAATGATCAAAGATTCGCTCAAATCTTCAGAACGTTCAAATGTCTTTCTGTGTCGTCCTTTGCTCAAAATCATTATCCGGTCACTCATACCGATTAATTCCGGCAATTCTTCCGAAATCATAATGATTGATTTGCCTTCCTTTTTAAGCCTGTACATAAGTTGATACATGTAAGCTTTAACTCCGATGTCTATACCTCTTGTAGGACAATCCAGTATAAATATTTCCGACTCGTTACCCAGCCATTTGCCGAAAACAACCTTCTGTTTATTACCGCCGCTTAAATCCCTGACGTCCTGAGTGATTTCCCGGCATTTAATTCTGAGATTTTTTACCTGCCTGTCCGTAAACTGTTTTTCCATTCTCCTGAAAATCAATCCGCCTTTACTGATTTTAGACAGAGACGGTAATACGGTATTATCCAATATGCTTGCATTCAGAATCAGCGACTCCTGATCCCTGTTTTTGGATGTATAGCCAATTCTGTTTTTTATAGCCTGTTTAACCGAACTTATCTCCTTTCCGTTTCCCAACGTTACGGAACCGTATAAGGGTTTATGGATACCAAAAAGCACTTTCCCCAGTTCATGCATTCCGCAATCGGTCAGTCCGCCGATTCCCAATATTTCCCCTTTGTGTAATTCCAGCGAAACACCTTCCAGCGCATTTTTCACATAGATATTATCGGCTTTCAGAACCACTTCATCATCAAAACTTCCGTCGTAATCATTACGATAATAATTTTCAGTCAGTTTTCTTCCGACCATCAGCTCTTTGATTTTTTCTTCTTCAAACTCTTCTTTTTCCAGTTCCTTTATCAGGACACCGTCTCTTAATACGATTAACTTATCGCAAACCTGCATTATTTCATCCAGGTCATGGGAGATAAAAAGAACCGTCTTATTAGAATCCCTGAACTCTTTCATCAGTTTATAAATTATATTACGGCCTCTTTGTGAAAGAGCGGTAGTGGTCTCATCCACAATGAAAATAACCGGGTCGGAATAGACAGCCCTGACCACTTCTATAAGCTTTCTGTCTTCCAGGCTGTATTTGCTGGTGAAATCAGCCGGGTCTATATCGGTTATACCGATTTTTTCAAGGGCTTTTTTTGCTTCATGATACATCATTTTCCTGTTTACGATACCGTATTTTGAAAACATTTGCTCCTTGCCGAGAAAAATGTTATCGGCCACCCGTATGCCCGGTAAGGTGCCCATTTCCTGCGCAATCATGCTGATTCCGTTCCGATGGGCTTCCAGTATATCGGACGGTTTATAGGGTTTCCCCTGAAATTCCATATTTCCCGATGTCGGATGATAAACTCCCGAAATTATAGAAGCCAATGTAGATTTTCCGGATCCGTTCTCACCGATAAGCCCTATGACTTTCCCTTTTTCTATGTTTATCGATACATTGTCGAGAGCCTTGGTCAAACCGAAATTTTTGCATATGTTTTCGGCTTTTAAAATAACTTCAGTACTCATTTTGTCCTCCTAATCCAGAAAAATGGAGAGTTTAGCCTAATATTATGACATTCCATGACAGTTTGGGTAAGATTACGTTTGTATCCGGATATTTCGATACATCCAGTTCTTTCATAACTACATTGTTCGGATTGTCAATCGTATTGCGGGCTTCCAGATTGTCTCCGGTAAGCACCAGGTGTTTCTTTACCTTTTTATCACCGTAGCCCTGCAGTTCAAGCCTGAATTCAACGTCTTCGTCCTGGCTGCAATTCAATACGAATACACGGACTTCATCGGCTTCTTCGTCATATACGACGGCGGGTTCCGCAACCGGCAGTTCTCCGAATTCCGTTGAATATGTAGGAGCATCCACGATGGCTTTCATGGCCGTTCCGTGTCCGTATTTGCTCAGCATGTAGAAAGGATAATAAGTCGTCTGTTTAAACAGGCCACCGTTACGTACGGTTGTAATTGGTGCAATAACATTAATTAGCTGTGCCAGGCAGGCGATTTCAACGGTATCGGCATTATTCAGTATGGTAATACCGAGTCCGCCCACTACAATTGCATCCAGAAGGCTGTATTTTTCCTCCAGAATAGGCGGCGCAATCTCCCACTTGTCGGCGGAAGTCATTTCAAAGGTGGTCAGTTCCTGAAGATCGTCCAACGACTTAAGCTTGATATCCTGGAAATTCCATACATTCCATTCATCAAGGCAAATCTTTAAATCCTTATTAAAACGGTTCTTGGCTTTCACATATTCTATAACCCGTGCGGTATTCTTGATATGATTATCAAGCTGCTTGTAGGATGCAAGGAAATTGGCCATTCCCTGACCCGAATTCATTGTATAGTAATGGGTTGATATGTAGTCCACATGTTTATAAAGATCGGTAAGCATGACTCTGTCCCATTCCATATAAGTAGGCAGCATTTCATATGAGCTTCCGCATGCGATTAATTTGATTGAAGGATCCACCCATTTCATTATTTTGGCGGCTTCCAGGGCTTTCTTTGTATAGTCTTCACTGGAAAGATGACCGGCCTGCCAGCTGCCTTCCATCTCGTTTCCAAGGCACCAGTATTTTACATTATACGGTTCCGGACTTCCGTTCTTTGCCCTGAGATCGCTCCAGTAGGTTCCGCCCGGATGATTGCAGTATTCCACCAGATCTCCCGCATCTTTTATGCTTCCGGTACCGAGGTTAACCGCAATCATAGGTTCCACTCCGACTTTTCTCGCCCATCTGCAGAACTCATCTATACCGAATTCATTGGTCTCGATGCTTGCCCAGGCATAATCCATCCTCTTGGGCCTGTTTTCCTTGGGACCGATACCGTCTTTCCAGTCATAACAGGAAACAAAGTTTCCGCCGGGATAACGGATAAGAGGCACATTAAGCTCTTTTATCACGCCCATGACGTCCTTACGGTATCCGTCTTCGTCGGCTTCAGGATGGCCGGGTTCATATATGCCCGAATAAATACATCTGCCCAAATGCTCGGTAAACGATGAATACAGTTTTTTATCGATTTTACCGATTTTGTAATGCTTGTCACTGAAGCACGTTACTTTTTTCATACGCCTTCCTCCTTACATTCTTTTTGTTGTACTTAGTATATAATTTTTGCACAATATAATCGATGTAATTAATTTTTATTTTGTATATAATTTTTGGTTATGAAAAAATTTTCACGGGTTTTTGTGCATTTTTTTCAACCGGAATCACCGCCGGAACGCAATTTTTATACATGAAGGAATTATGAAAATATTAAGGAAATCTTTTTGAAAATACATATAAGCATAAAAAAAGCACCGGTGCTTATTTCGGTCACACCGGTGTCTTTTTCTTGACGCTGTCATATATTTTAATTTACTGTATAATGTTAAGCTTCGAATTTTTCATCGATCAGGTTATTCAGTCACGCGATTTTTCATCAGAATAAAATCCTCATTCATATTAAAGAGTTATCTGTGCGGAATTTTAAACCGTTTATTCTTCCACACTATAGTTGGGTGCTTCCTTGGTAATATGGATGTCGTGAGGATGGCTTTCCCTTAAGCCTGCCTGTGATATCTTTATGAATTTTCCGGTTCTTTGAAGTGTCGGTATATCCTTGGCTCCGCAGTA
>Ga0134092_1003381_pt1 | contig 10833 bp, 6 predicted proteins | sample 3_6taG_FD_94454 | JGI IMG/M metagenome (GOLD analysis project Ga0134092, IMG submission 94454) | Switchgrass degrading microbial communities from high solid loading bioreactors in New Hampshire, USA - 3_6_20_6_A3 metaG | ecosystem: Engineered > Bioreactor > Semi-continuous > Anaerobic > Digestate...
ATATCCAAAACGAAGGACTGAATATATACGTGCTGATAGACACTTCAAAAAGCATGCTTGTCCAGGATGTCGAGCCTGACAGGATAAGCAGGGCGAAGATGATCACGGAGGCTGTACTTGGCAGGCTGGACGGGGACAGGATAGGGTTTATACCGTTTTCGTCAGACGCGTATATCCAAATGCCCCTTACCAGTGATTATGAAATGGCCCGCATGTTTCTTGACGTAATCGACACGAATATGACGGGAACCGGGGGGACTGACATCGGATCGGCTGTCAGGCTGGCTGTAAGGTCTTTTGACAGGAATTTCAGCGGGAACAGGGTGATTATTATACTCAGTGACGGCGAAGAACACTGGACCAACAGCCTGGATGCGGTGAAAGGAATAGATGATGATCAGCTCAGGATATACACCATCGGTATCGGCACGACGGAGGGCGGTTTTGTGCCGGAGTACGATTCGTCCAATACATTGATGATAGGCTACAAGATGGATTCAAATTATGAAACGGTGGTTTCCAGGCTCAGACCCGAGCTTTTGAAAAAGCTTGCGGCTTCAGGCAAAGGAGTCTATTTGCAGGCGACTGCGAACGGTGCGGAAATAGATAATCTTGTAAAGGAGATCTCAAAACTGAAGAGAGATGCTTTTGAAATAAAAAGGATCAGGAATTATGAACAGGTTTACCAGTATTTTCTGGGTGCCGGGCTGCTTTTTGTCCTTGCTTCTTACCTGCTTCCGGAAAGGAGGACGGCATGAAGAGAATTTTTATTGCTTCAGGCGTCATTGCGGCTTTGATGGTACTGTTGTTCCTGTCAGGTGTGCTTGATTTCTGGGACAGCAGAGCAGAACTGCTGTCGAAGGGCAACCGCGAGTCTGAATCGGGCAATTATGCTGAAGCATTCGAAATATATTACAAAGGGCTTTCAAAGTTTGAGGATGACCCTGTGTTAAGCCATAATGCCGGGCAGGCACTGTATTGCATGGGTGATTGGCTGCGTGCCACAGAGTATTATTCCAGGTCGACTTTGAAGAATGTCGACAGATACCTCAATATGGGCAACTGCAACACTAAGATTGGCGATGTGTTCGAAAATGTTGACGAAAATGCTGACGAAAGCGTTTACGTTATGCTTGGCTTTTACCGGAAAGCTCTTGAGGTTTATCGCCAGGGCATATTGGCCTTCCCGCAGGAAATATCGCTGAAATATAACTATGAGTATGTGAAGGAAAAGATCCGGCAACTGGAGCAGGAAATAGATAGAAGGCAGCATGAGGACATGCACCGGCAGAGCGATGAAGGGCAACGGGACGATAAAGATCAGCAGGGCGGAGGAGACCAGCAGGGCAACGTGGAACAGAAGGACCACGACGACCAACAGAGCGGCGGCGGTCAGCAGGAAGGCGGAGACCAGCAGGACGACGATGACAGGCAGACCGAAGGAGACCAGTCCGGCAGCAACGATGAATCGTCCGGGGTCGGCAGACCTGTCGATGATGAGCCGGCCATTGATGACAGGATACAGACCAGGAGTGAGATCGAGTATATACTGCAAATGATCGAAAAGCAGGAGAAGGAAAGCCTGAAAAACAACCAGGGGAACAGGTTCCGGGATGAGGAGGAAGAATATGACTGGTAGGCGGATAACGGCAAGAACGCTTATTATGATATTCATAATTGCTTCGGTTTTCTGTATGTTCGGCAGCAGCGCATCTGCCGCCGGCGAACCACGCTTTATACTCGAAGTCGATTCTTATGAACTGTCCGAGAATACAAGCGCTATATTGAAAGTTACCATGACAGGAGCTCCTGGTGCAGAATTGCGCGATATAGCCGGCATTGGTTTATTTGAATCGACACACATAGACACCTCGACATATATGGAGGTAATAGACGGAGAGCTGACCGATGTCACATACGTGAGATATATTATAACGCCTTTGTTTCCCGGCCGGTATACGCTCTACGGCACTATTTCATATAACGGGAGTCTGTATTATACAAATGAGGTTGAAGTGAACGTAGCTGAGGATCGTGCGGGATACAACGAGCAATCGCAGGCGGTACAGGGTATATTTGCGGAAACGTTCTTTTCGGACAGTGAGATATACGTCGGACAAAAAACGGTGCTGGCCTACCTGCTGTATACCAGGCACGACGTGCTTTCGCATTTCCTGCTCAATGATTTCTACATGGAGGATTTTATCACATCGAACGTCCCGCAGGAAAAGTTCAGGACAGAAGCTGTGGTTGTCGAAGGCGAGGAATACAGGAAGCTGGAAACCCAGGTAACGTTTCTTGCACCGATGAAAGCTGGAGTTTATAAAATTCCGGCCAACGAGCTCTATGTTTATTTAGACTCACAGATACCAGTCGATGTTTCTGGAGAAACAGACTTTTCGGGAGTTGTAAGCTTGCCGACCGAGTCGAAGGAAATAACGGTCAAACCTCTGCCATTGGAAGGCCAGCCTGCAGATTTCTCCTGGGTAGTGGGGAAACCGGAGATCGATGCTGAATACAGCACTGCCGAAGTGGAATATGGCGATTCTGTTGTTTTGAAAGTGACGGTTTCCGGCAACTGCAGCCTGGAAGGCCTGGACAGAATAATCAGGGAGGATTTGCCGGGGTTCACGGTTTACCAGACTGAAAAAAGGTATGAGGAGTTCTTCGAAAATAATCAATATAATGCGGTCAAGGAGTTTGAAATACTGCTTGTGCCGAACAAGACCGGAAGCCTGAGCATAGAACCGATATATTTGCCTTACTTCAACCCTGAAACCGGCAAATATGAAATAGCGGAGATCCCGGGTGCTACCATTTCCGTAAGCGGCGAAGGCGGCGGTAAGATAGGCGGTAAGACGATCGGCACGGCCGGGAATGAATCCGCAGTCAATACTGTCAGGATCGATCAGATCAGCTATATGCCTGAAGATGAGGGATACCTGACAATACGCGTCAGGAAGGAGTATCTATATGCAGGGGCAGTCGTGCCGGCTGTTGCACTGATTATAACAATAACGGTTTGGTTCGTCAGAAAGCGGCCCCGGAAGCGTGATGATGGCCTTTATGATATTTATAAAAAGATTCTGCGGGAAAATGAATTCAACAACATTTATAGCCTGTTCAACGATATGATAAAATGCCGCTTTGGCATCAGCATCAAGGCCAGCTGCCGGAATATTATCGCGGAAAGCATACCTGTTGCAGGACTGGCAGATATGATAATTGATGTGGTGGAGCTGGTCGAGGATAAAAAAACTCATGGAAGCGTTTCGGTTCCAGACATTAAGAATAGGATCAAAAAGATATACAGGTTGATCGATAATGCTGAACGATAATACGGAACAAGGATGTCGCACTGCGGCCTGCCTTACCAAAAGCAGTACGTTATCATATACCGGACATTGCTTTTGCATCAAGATTTTTTAAATAATGAAGAGTTGGTCAGCCAACTGCGATGTACTCAGCCCGAAATTTAAGTTTTCAGCCGATGTCCGAAAAGTCATTTATACTACAAACGTAATTAAGAGATTAAATAGTTCCTACCGCCGTTTAAACAGCGAAAGAAGCGTATTTCCAAGCGATGCCGCTCTTTTAAAAAAGCTCTTTACTGTGCTGCATTCGAAGTCGTTAAAAAATGGACACTACCGATAAGAAACTGGGGTAAGGTCTATGGGGAACTATCTATATGTATGAAGGCAGGCTGCCATAGAAAAAAGCAAAAGTCTCCAAGAGTAAATACACGCCCTTTTACAAGGGCGCTCTTGACATGCCATTTGCTTTTTTTTATATTGTAACCAAGGGCTCAAGCCTATTAAAAATTTTCATAGAAAGTCAATTTACAGAAAAAGTTTCACACGCCCCTGGTGATGTTGATTTGGCTATCTGCCATATCATTATTCTTTGGTTTCGGTGGAATGGATCGGATGTCGAAACGCGAGAAGTTGTACTTTTTTAATAAGGAGAAATACAATATGAATAAAGAAGATTTCATTTTGGGGGATTATAATTATGAAACAGAAGTGAATGGTATCCTGGTTAGCATAAATAAGGATACTATGAGTGAAAGAACTGTTGACTATGCTAACAGAATACTAGAATTGTATTTATCCAAAAAGACAGAAATACTTGAGCATATCATAAATGACGCACTTCTTGAATTCTATGGGGATTGGTATACACGGGATGAAATAATCGAAAAACTAAATGAAGCAAATATAGAAATTATAGAAGAAAATTGGGGTAAATTAATATGGCTAAACCATGAATTGGATGATGATCATATCATTGAGGTTGAATTTAATAATGATATGGAGTTGTCCTATGTAAGTATTGATGGTTAGTAACTAATCTATTTTGCTGAATCGAGTTTTTTTATTTTTCCTGACATTATACTATATAAAAGACTCTTGTAAAAAAAGATAAGCAGCTCTCCGAGCTGCTTTATCCATAAACATCAGGTGTATTTCTGTTGTTCTTTCTCTATCCTTGCTTACTGTTGAAGCCAGCTAAGCCATTCGATCAAGCCTTTCCTTTTCAGTATTCATACAAATAGTACATTGCTAATTGGCCATTTGCAAAGTAGCTTGATACCTTGACCAGCTTGCCCTCTGCATTATACTCATAAATGTCATACAAGGTCAGCTTCGAAGCCACATACCATGAGGCCTTTACCAGAGTATCATTACTATCGTACGAATAGTCGATAATGCCATTGACCCTGTCCCCGGCATCATACCACGTCTCTCTGACCATCCTTCCCCGGTTATCGTAACCAGGAATGAAATACCTGTACAACGAACCATTCTTGTAGTATTCGTACCGCTTTGTCATAGTACCGGTACTGTCATAATCAAAAATCTCATAATGACCTGAAGTTCCATCTTCAAAATACCAGGTCAATTTTTTCATATTGTTCAATTTGTCATACTCAGGAATGAAATAGTTACTGAGTGTTCCGTCCGCAGTATACAAGAAACGCTTTTTATATGGCAAGGCGTTTGCCGCTTTACCGTTTTGTGAATCATCGTACAGGTCAATTCTATTAAGCGGGTTGAAGTTAAATTTGCTTTTCGCAGAAACATCTCCTTTACTGTTTGAGGCCATAGTAATTTGCTCACCAGCATAAGGAACGCTGACGTAATAATCATCGGAATAGTCACTGTAGGCAACCGTTGCCGATCCGAAGATCTCCTTGATCTGAGCCAGACTGAGAACAGAAGGGCAGTTATTAATAAGCAGGGATACGTTGCCGTTCATGGATACGGATACTGCATCACCATCAAAAGAGGACTGATTACCTTTGATCGCAGCGACATAAAATCCCTGTGGATAATAGATGATTCCCATATCTTTATCTATCTTACCGGTGCCAAATCTGGCGTTTAGTTCATCAACAGTCATTCCAAGAGACGTAAGATAGTATGTATTCAAATACGGAGCCGTACCGGTTGTTTGTGGCTGGACATACCCTTCGCCTGAAGAAATGGTTATAGTCTTCGTAGAGTTATCCCATCCGATGCCGATATCAAAAACGGTTGCAATATCTCTGAGCTTAAAAAAGTTGTTTCCGCCTATCTTATAGGACATAAGATAGAACTGCCTTCCATCCTTGCATAATCTGGAGGCTGCATTACTTGGTGTTTTGCTGCCGCTTTTTCCCTTGCTGAGTTCTCCGCCTACGGGTTTATATGCCTTTCCTGAGGATAACAGGATCGCATCATTTCTCGAATCATAGTCAACTGCGAATTGCTTGGAGGTACCGTTAAGCACAAAGGCAAGGTCACGAAGCTTAAAATAGTTTTCTCCTTTAATGTTGTACGCTTCAAATTCGACCTTCCGGCCATCTACCAGAATGTTGGAATTTGTTGGATTTGCCACTGTAGCCTCTGCGGCATTGGATTCAATGCCAACCAGTGAGACGACCATCATGACAGCAAATGAAAGCAGCAGGGTTTTTGTGAGTTTTCTAAACATTTTACTTTTCTCCTTGTTCGTATAGAGTGTGAGAATTGCAACATCATTGAGCGCTGCATATGTCATTATGGTACATTCTGAGGGCGCCTAAGTCAATCCTTGCCTGTATTCCAGGCAAATTATGCTTCGTCTTTACTCTGAGAACGATCAGCGTACTTTTTTGCTGTTCTTCAATCTCCTCACGATAAGAGAGTATGGCGCTATTTCATTGAAATTTGTCCTTCAACTTACCGTAAAAACTTGATATACTTTTGTTGAGGCAATTTCAGCATCTTTCGGTTCTGCCTGAAGAAATTACAGATACAGAAGGAGATTTAAACAATGATCAGAAAAGTTAAGAAAACCTTTAGTCTTATTTTATTTGTATCAGTAATTGCATCATCACTATTCTCCATGCAGGTTTTTGCCATAAGCTCCGGTATAGCTCCCGGCGGTTTTGGATGGGAAATAAATCCTGATTGGGAATCGGTTACAGTCACAAAGATCGCAAGCAATACTTCGGGCTATGAGAGAACAATCACGATACCAAGTACACTAAATGGGCTTCGTGTTACAGCAGTTGCTTTAAGCGGTAGGTACAGCAAAGGAGATCAGTTCGACTCTCTCTATTACGCAAACGTTGTTATTCCCAATGGAGTTACAAGCATTAATGATTACGCATTTTATAATTATCACAATCTTCAAAGTGTAACCATACCAAATAGCGTTACATACATAGGTGAAAGTGCATTCAGATATTGTGGCCTCAAATCAGACGTAACCATCCCTGGCAGTGTTAAGAGCATTGGTGTACAGGCATTTGCTGAATCCGGTATCCGGAGCATAACCATAAAGGATGGAGTAAAAAGTATTGGGGCAAGTGCTTTCTCCGGTTGTCGTAACCTGGCCAAGGTCACTCTGCCTAAGAGTGTGACAGAAATCGGCATCCGTGCATTTGAGGGTACCAGCTGGCTAAACAGCTACGAAGGTGATTTTGTAATTTTGAATAACATTTTAATAAAATATAAAGGCAAAGATGCAGACGTAACCATACCGAACGGTGTTGTAAGCTTTGCAGAAGGCGCTTTTAGTGATAACAAGAGCATTAAAAGCGTAACCATACCCAATAGTGTAAAAAGCATAAGTAATTATGCGTTTTCAGGATGCAGCAATCTTTCGGCGATCAATATTCCAAACAGTGTAACCAGTATTGGCAATAATGCGTTTGCAGGATGTGTAAGTCTTTCGGCTGTAAATATTCCGAATAGTGTAACCAGCATTGGTGATAATGCGTTTGCATCATGCAGCAGTCTTAAGGCTATTGATATTCCGTACAGTGTAACCAGCATAGGCAGTAATGCGTTTGCATCATGCAGCAGCCTTTCAGCTGTCAATATCGCAAACAGCGCTGTGAACATCGGTAATGGCGCATTTCTTGGTACGCGATTTGTTATCGACAATAAAGATGAATTTGTCATTGTCAACAATATCTTATTGGCGTATAAAGGCAAGTCCGCAAACGTGACGATACCAAGCGGAGTAAAAAACATTGGCGGCAGTGCATTTCTTAATTATGCAAATACCAGCAGCCCTATCGAAAGTGTGACCATACCGGACGGTGTTACAAGAATCGGCGATGCTGCATTTTACAATTGCAACAACCTGAAAAGTGTCACTATACCGGGCACTGTTACAAGCATTGGCGATGAGGCATTTTATAGATGCGCTCTTACAAGCATAACAATACCGAATAGTGTAACATATATCGGCAAGTTTGCTTTCAAAGAATGTGCACTTACCAGTGTGACCATACCGGGCAGTGTTAAAACTATTGGTGATGGAGCGTTTTCCTATTGCAGGAACTTAACGGGTGTGACCATTTCAAACGGTATTACAAGCATTGGTAATTCAGCGTTTTCCGACTGCGGCAGTCTTAAAAGCGTCACTATTCCGGGCAGTGTGAGAAGCATTGGCGATGAAGCGTTCTATCGCTGCGCTCTTACCGGCATAACCATACCGGATGGTGTGATAAGCATCGGCAATAATGCATTTAATGGCGTTAATCGTTTTGAAAGCGTCATCATACCAAACAGTGTGAAAGAAATTGGTTTTCTCGCATTTAAGATCTCAAAAAGCGTCACTGTCCCAGGCAGTGTAACAAAAATTGGTCACAGCGCTTTTGGCGATAATGATGATCCGTACTATTCCAAGGCAGCTAATCCGACCATTTACGGAGAAGCAAATTCTACTGTAGAAAAATATGCAAAGCATCGTGAGCTTAATTTTGTCGTAGTCAAGAGCAGTCCGAAACCCGCTGCACCGGCCGCAGTAAAGGCGGTACCGACGACATCCGCTGTATTGGTCAATGGCAAGGCAACCACCTTTGAGTCATACAATATCAACGGTTCGAATTATTTTAAACTCAGAGATTTAGCTAAGGCAGTTGACGGAACACCAAATAACTTTGAAGTTTCGTGGGATGCTGAGAAGAAGACCATAAATCTGTTATCAAACACCAGATATACGCCTGTAGGCGGTGAACTTACCAAAGGTGACGGGAAAACAAAATCAGCAGTAGTATCAACTGCAACGATATTAAAGGATGGAGTGGAATTACCGCTATCAGCTTACACAATTAACGGAAGCAATTACTTCAAGCTGAGGGATGTAGCCGACGCCTTCGGTATAGGAGTAACATGGGACAGTAAAACCAACACAATAAGTATTACTACTGCAACTGGTCCTTCATCTGCGCCAAATTCACAAACTCAGGAACAAGCAATGGCAAAGTACATCACTAAAAAAGGCAGTATCTCCTACAAAGGTGAAAACTATAATGTATATTTGCTAAATAACGACTACAATGTAAAAGCGACCAGAAATAAGGATTTTAATTTAGTAATATATAAACCTGCGGAAGAACTCAATTTATTTAACGAAGTGTATTTTGACAGCAAAGGCAACTTCGTTACTGACAAGAAGACTTATACAGATCTTAGAAAATTGTACCTGATGGGTCTTTGTAAGGATGGATTGCTGGTTGACAAGAAATATAACGGAACTATAATACCAAGCATGATTTTTGGGAAAACACTCACAGAGATTGGAGGGAAAGCAGGGTTTACCGCTATCCTGACAAAAGATCCCGCAAGCGTTGGACGAGCCCTTACTGATGAACTGAAATCGGATTTTGTCGATCAAACATTAGCAAGTATTATTTGGGCATCTAATGAATGGTATGGCAACCCTGCATATGAAGGAATCAAGAAAAGCCTTGACAGCTTATACGATACCAAAACTGGTATTACTGTTACTGTAAATAGCAGCGGGATCTACACAATAAACGACAACTATAGCTATCATAAATCTCTTACAGTCGATACAATGTTCAGCAACTGGATGACAACATATAACAGGTATAGTGTCTTCTTAAAAGCACTGGACGATCTTGAACTGACTGTCCAGGGTGGAGATAATGATTTCGAGACAGCATTAGGAATTATTAAAGATGTAGGAGATATATTTTTAAGTGCCATATCGGATGATACTGCCGAGGTCATTCTTAATAATGGAACCGTATCGGATAAAGAACTTAAGGAACTTATAAAAAAATATGTTGATCTCGAAAAAGCAGATATTTCATTTAGCCTAAATGAGGGCCTTAAATTCTCAAATACAAAAACAGAATTTCTTGAAGGGACTTTATCCCTAATGGACAGTACACTGTCATATAGGACAAAATATCAGAATCTGACCAAAAACCGCCTGGCAAAGTTTGAAGATGCTGTGGACATCACAATTGGCCGTCAGGATGCTTCATCAGTTGAGGCTCATATCAGGAATGTCGTTGGAGATAAGGATTTTAAAATGCCGATGAAAAAATGATATATGACAGATTTAGTACAAAAAAGCTGCCATCATCTGATAGCAGCTTTTTTGCACAGTACAGACAAAGGAATCAATCAAATAAATACCTCTCAAGTGCTTTTGGGTTTATAGACTTGATTTTTTCTATAGTTTTGTCATCTGACAGATTGCAATTGGCAAATGCATGATCTTCAATAACTGTTAAGCTGTCAGGTATGGACAGATCTGTCAATCCGGTACATCCGCGGAACGCATGCAGGTCTATGTAGTCAACTCCTTCGCCGATGGTTACGCTCGTAAGCCCGGTACATTTGAAGAAAGCGGAGTTTTCAATGAACTTTACACTGCCGGGAATGGTTACGCTCGGTAGAGCCGTGCAAAAAGCAAATGCAAAATCCCCGATATATGTCACACTGTCCGGAATCTCTACACTTTCCAGTGCTGCGCAACCGTAAAACGAATATGCGTTTATCATTGTCACACTGTTGGGAATAGTTACTTTTTTTATAGTATTGTTTTTTTGAAATGCGCCTGCGAATATAGATGTGACAGGCTTGCCCTCTATTTTTGCCGGGATACGGACTTCATCGCTGGTGCCGGTGTATCCTAAGATCATACAGCTATCGTCGTCAATACTGTATGTAAAATCAGATGCATTATTATCGTCCGATATAATATCATAGGGATCAGTATCTTTTGATTCGTCGATATCAGGTTCATTTTCTGTAATCAGACCGGAAGACGGATCGACTGTGGTTGCCATATCACCTTCCTGGTTTTTGCCGCCTGCAGTTGGTTTATCCGGTGAGCAGCCTGACAGGGTCAGAGCAAATGTTAATGCAAAACATAATATGTATTTTTTCATAATGAGCTCCTTATTAATTATTGTGTTCTGTTAACTTAATTAATAAAATGAGACCTGAAACGCTTCTGGTATAATGGAGTTGCCAAGATAACCATTACCTCCCAGAAAGGAGCGTTTAGGTCTCATGACTATTATACCATCAAGCG
>Ga0134092_1003384_pt1 | contig 10829 bp, 8 predicted proteins | sample 3_6taG_FD_94454 | JGI IMG/M metagenome (GOLD analysis project Ga0134092, IMG submission 94454) | Switchgrass degrading microbial communities from high solid loading bioreactors in New Hampshire, USA - 3_6_20_6_A3 metaG | ecosystem: Engineered > Bioreactor > Semi-continuous > Anaerobic > Digestate...
GATAGTGCCTGATTCGCAGAAAAACCACATGGAGCCGATACTGCTGGAACTCGCCCCCGGAGGGTCCTCGGAAGTGGATGATCCCCACGAGGGGGAGGAATTTGGCTATGTGCTGTCAGGAAGTGTGTTCGTGCACCTGGCAGGAAGGAAATACCGGGCGAAAAAAGGCGAAAGTTTCTATTACAAGCCTAATTTCGTCCATTATATATCAAACGCCGGGAAAACAGAGGCAAAGGTATTGTGGGTATCCACCCCTCCCAGTTTCTGAACTGCCATGACAACACCGGCATACCTGACTATTTGGGATAAGGAGTATGCGCTATGTCAAAGCACATAATCGAATTGGTAGACGTGGTAAAAGACTATGACGGTACGGAAGCCCTGAAAGGAATCAACCTGTATATCCGTCAGAATGAGTTCATTACGTTCCTGGGTCCCAGCGGATGTGGAAAGACTACGACCTTACGCCTGATCGGCGGTTTCGAGAAACCCACCTCGGGCAGGATCCTGTTTGAAGGTGTCGACATCACGGATGTGCCGCCGTACAAGAGAAAGGTCAATACCGTTTTCCAGAAATACGCCCTGTTTCCCCATATGAATGTGTTTGAAAACATCGCATTCGGGCTCAGGATCAAAAAACTCGACAAAAACCTTATCCGCGAAAAAGTATCCAAAATGCTTCAGCTGGTCAACCTAGAGGGCTTTGAAAAACGCTCCGTGGACTCGCTGAGCGGCGGCCAGCAGCAGAGGGTTGCCATAGCGCGCGCCCTGGTCAACGAACCCGAGGTGCTTTTGCTGGACGAGCCTCTTGGCGCGCTGGACCTAAAGCTGCGCAAGGAAATGCAGCTTGAACTCAAAAGGATGCAGAAGCAGCTTGGTATCACGTTCATATATGTTACGCATGACCAGGAGGAAGCCCTGACCATGTCAGACACCATCGTCGTGATGCAGAGTGGCACGATACAGCAGATAGGGACTCCCGAAGATATATACAACGAGCCCAAAAACGCGTTTGTCGCTGACTTCATTGGCGAAAGCAACATTATCGACGGTGTCATGCTGTGCGACTACAGGGTGAAATTTGCAGGCTGTGAGTTCGAATGCGTCGATAAAGGCTTCGGCATAAACGAGAATGTGGACGTGGTCGTCCGTCCTGAAGACATAAAGCTGGTGTCCAAAGACGAGAGCCCGCTTCATGGTATCGTCAGATCGGTAATATTCAAGGGCGTCCACTATGAAATGCAGGTGGACGACCACAACGGCTACAGCTGGATAGTGCACAGCACCAGGATGGCTCCGGTCAATACTGAAGTGGGGATGTATATACATCCTCAGGATATCCAAATAATGAAAAAGGTGTCGGCTGTATGAAAAAGACATGGGTTTCTTATCCGTATATACTGTGGATGATCATATTCACTATCGTGCCGCTGCTGCTGGTACTGTATTACAGTTTCACCAAAACGGAAGACGGCTCGGTGGTATTTACTCTGGAAAACTTCAGGAGGGTCCTGGAGCCCACGTATCTCAAAGTTTTGTGGAGATCGGTGGTACTAGCGTTTATCAGCACAGTCGTCTGCTTTATCGTGGGATATCCCGTGGCGATGATACTCGCCGGTAAGGATATGAGCGATAAAAGCATACTGGTGCTTCTTTTGGTCGTGCCGATGTGGATGAACTTCCTGCTGAGGACATACGCGTGGATGACGCTGCTGGACCGTAAAGGCGTGATAAACTCCATACTGGGCGCGATTGGTCTGCCCCAGGTACACCTGCTTTATACGGATTTTGCAGTGATCCTTGGCATGGTATACAATTTCCTGCCCTTCATGGTGCTCCCGATCTACTCGGTGCTCAGAAAGATCGACAGGAGCCTGATCGAAGCTGCGGAAGACCTTGGGTCGGACAGCATCACGGTGTTCAGGAAGGTCATTTTCCCACTGAGCCTTCCAGGAGTCGTTTCAGGCATAACGATGGTATTCATGCCGGCAGTCACGACCTTCATAATCTCGAAACTGCTCGGCGGAAGCCAGTACATGCTCATAGGCAACCTGATCGAAGACCAGTTCATGAGGGTATATGACTGGAACTTCGGTTCGGCCATTTCGATCATCATGATGGTGCTGATACTGCTGAGCATGGGCATCATGACAAAATATGACAAGGAAGGCGCAGGAGGTGGGCTGTTTTGAAGGCGCTGAAAAGGATTTATCTCATCATCATATTTGTTTTTCTCTATGCGCCGGTGCTGACGCTGATCGTCTTTTCCTTCAACGATTCGAAGTCGCGCGGCCACTGGGGCGGCTTCACGCTGAAGTGGTACGGGCAGCTTTTCAAGGACAGGCAGGTCATGTCGTCGCTGTATAATACGATCATCATAGCCCTGCTTTCGGCGCTTGTTGCCACCATAGCCGGCACGGCAGCGGCAGTCGGGATACACAGCATGAAAAAGGTGCTCAAGTCCTTCGTGATGAATCTGACTTACCTCCCGGTAGTCAACCCGGACATAGTGACAGGTATCTCACTGATGATACTGTTCGTTTTCATTAAGCTGGACCTGGGATTCACCACGCTGCTCCTTGCCCACATAACGTTCAACATACCGTACGTGGTGCTTTCGGTGCTTCCGAAGCTGAAACAGCTCAACAAGCACATGTACGAGGCTGCGCTCGACCTTGGGGCGAAACCGCTGTACGCCTTTTTCAGGGTGATCCTTCCCGAGATCATGCCGGGCGTCGTGACAGGGTTTCTGCTGGCCTTCACGCTGTCACTGGATGATTTCATAATAAGCTTCTTCACCACAGGCTCGGGAGTTTCCACGCTGTCGATCACGATATACTCGATGGCAAGACTGGGCGTCAGTCCCAAGATCAATGCGTTGTCGGCACTCATGTTTATCGTGGTGCTCGTCCTGCTGCTGATCGTGAACAAGCGGTCCGCCACGAACGGCAGGAACGAAGCCCCTTTGATAAATATTTAAACACTGCCGGGCAGGGTTGATTCCCCAAGGCGGAGTGTTCAACTACTACAACAGTGGAGGAGGAATGGAAATGAAGAAAAGAATCACAGCTTTTACATTGTTGCTGCTTGCTGTAGCAGTTACACTTTCAGCTTGCGGTTCGCCTGGCTCTGACAGCGGCGAAAAGACCGAGAAGGTTACTCTCAACGTCTTCAACTGGGGAGACTATATCGATGAAACCGTGATAGAGGACTTCGAGGCAAAATATCCGCATATCAAGGTCGTTTATGAGACATACACGACAAACGAGGATATGTATGTCAAGATCAAAACCGGCGGTTCGGACTATGATGTCGCGTTCCCTTCGGATTACATGATCAAAAGGATGATCGACGAAGGTCTCCTGAAGGAAATCAACATGGACAACATCCCGAATTATAAGTATATAGGCGACCAGTTCAAGAACCTTTCATACGATCCGGAAAACAAGTACTCCGTTCCATACCTGTGGGGCACGGTCGGCATACTTTACAACAAGACGATGGTGACTGAACCTGTAGACAGCTGGAAGATACTTTGGGATGAAAAATACGCAAAGCAGATAATCATGTCCGACAGCGAAAGGGACAGCATTGGTGTTGCGCTGAAGATGCTCGGCTATTCCATGAATTCAAAGAGCATCGAGGAACTCGAAGAAGCAAAGCAGAAGCTCATTGAACAGAAACCGCTCGTGCTTGCATATGCCGTCGACGAGGCAAAGGACATGATGATCGCAGAAAGCGCTGCGCTTGCAGTCGTCTGGTCCGGGGACGCTCTCATCGCCATGAATGAAAACGAAAACCTTGCCTATGCGATCCCGAAGGAAGGATCAAACTACTGGTTCGACTCGATGGTGATACCTCACACCTGCAAGCACAAGGAAGAAGCCGAGTTGTTCATCAATTTCCTGTGCGAGCCCGAAATGTCCCTGAAGAACGTGAACTATATCGGGTATGCCACACCCAATATCGAGACGATGAAGTTGCTTGACCCGGACAAGATAACCAATTCCACCGCATATCCGACAGCGGAACAGCTTGCCAACTGCGAGATATTCGAATATCCGGGCGATGAAATCAACAAGGTATACAACCGCATCTGGACGGAGATCAAGGCGCACTGAACGGGAAACCGCAGGTTGACGGGGCGGCAGGGACATTACCCGCCGTCCCGTTTGAGTTCTGCCCGAAAACCGAACAGGCTCAGCCACAAGCCTGTATAGTTATTTCCGGTTTCCCCGCAGGGAACAGGAAATCCCGGAAATGCCGGATACAAGCCATTCCGGACTTCTCGGGAAGCAGGTGCGGAATTACATGCTTCTCTTTTCAACGATAAAGAAGTATAATGGAATTAGGATGCAAAGTTTAATCAAGGCATTATGGAAAATATGCCGATGAGAACGGAGTTGCCATGAAGATAGAAAGAATAGGCGATAACATCATCAGAGTGACAATAACATATAACGACCTCGAAGAGAGGAACGTTGACCTGAACGCGCTGAACTACAATTCGCCGGCGGCCCAGGAATTTTTCTGGGACCTTATGGAACAGGCGGAGGAACAGCTCGGTTTCAGCCTGGCTGACGCACAGTTGATAATAGAGCCTGTGCCCGATTCGGACGAGGGCTTTGTAATAAACATCACCAGGATCGACGATGATGGCGAGTTCGAATCCATCCACAAATACATCAGGAACAGGATGAGAAGAAGCGATCTGAGGGTGAAGAAAAGAAGCAGGAGGATTTCATCTCCGTTCCTTATATATGCCTTCAGGTCCATGGATGATATCTGCGAACTGGCGCGCAGGCTTGAAATGCATTACAGCGGTGAAAGCACACTATACAGATGCAAGGATTCCTATTACCTGATACTTACGAAAAGCGGCCTTCATTCTTACGGTATGAAGATGTTCGAACTGATGCTTTCCGAATACGGCGTCAAGGTACCGAACATAAACTTCATGGAAGGCTACCTGAACGAGCATGGCGAAAAAATAATAGAAAACAACGCGCTTGAGGTCCTGAGGATGTATTATTGACAGTTCCGGTGATACCTAAAAGGATATGCCGTCGTATGAAACCCGTCAAAAAAGTGATGTGCTCTCAGCAGCACATCACTTTTTAATTAAATGGCCTGTGTTTTCCTGCCTCTTGTTTTCCTGGTTTCAAACTGTTTCCAGCTTTTTCGCACCCGTTTCCTTTTTCTCACTTGTTTTTGATTCCGGGTTCTGTCTGCGGGCCTATCTGTATGATGGAAGATACTGCTTCATATGTATCCGTACTGATCAGATCATCATTCCTGTAGACCCTGACTGTCACTCCTTCCCTGCCTGGGTCCAGGACCACCTGTTCACCCGGGGCCAGGTCCCGGTTTTCCACATAGTAGACAGGCGGAGATGACCTGTTTACAGTCTGTGTGCTGACAACACTCCTGTCAGGCCTGTCATCACGGTTCCCGGCAATTGCCACTGTCACTACGGTCCCCTTTTTCACCGCATAAATCGCCAATGTATTGCTGAACGGATTTGAGAATCTGAGATCGTATGCATCCGCAGCGACCATTGCATCCAGTCCGGGTTCAATGTAATCGACCGTAAGTTTGTGCGGCAGTCTCGTTATGTTTTCTGCAGGGATCCCCGCTTTGAGCAGCGCTGCATACATCGTCGATGCCACCTGGCAGAAACCTTCGTCAAAGGCTGCGTCCGGGTTCCCGGAAAGTATAGTTTCCACGAACGAGAATTCGCTGCTGCCGGCTGCGTCTCCCCGGGGAGCGAGCATGATCCCGTTTATTCTCTCCACTGCGCTCTCGATGCTGCCATTTAGGGCCGGATCCTTTATGCTCGTTGAGAATTCTCCCAGCACAACCTGTATCGTATCGAAATCTTTCATCGTAACATCCGCATAAACAGTATCAAGCGCCTTCCCCGCCCTCAGATCGATCACGGCAAAGGGATCGGCGGAAAGCTGCCTGCGGATCAGCTCTGCTGCGTTATTTACATTCAGCGATACTCCGGGATCATCAGGTTCCTTCTCGATGAGTCCGTCCTTATAGCAGATCCGGGCATTGACCGGCTCCTTTCTGATGCTTTCGGACAGTTCTATCAGTTTCATCCTGAGCTTGCTTTCATTAAATTTCACAACAGGTGCCAGAACGGTGGTGTGGTTCCCGAAATGGGTCCTTATCAGGCGGGGTATATCCTTGATCCCGTCCATGGACATGAGCGGTTCGATCGTCGCCATGCCGTCAACGGTCGCATCTATGCTGGTGAAGGGTATCTCGTAAATCTGATCGCCATCTGCCGTCAACCGGATATGCTGAGTAGCGAACCTGGCTTCATAATCCGCTTCTATGGCCCTGGCAGCCTCTTCGTAGCCTTTGCCGCCTATGTCCAGATCTCCTGCATATACATTGACGGGTACATCCCTGCCCGAGGCGCTGAAGAGGACGGCAACACCAACTGCCATTGCCAGCAAGCTTTGTACCAGTATTAGCAAAAAAATCAGCACTTTACTACCGGTTTTCTTCACAGGTAACAACTCCGCAAGTTTTTCTTTTGTTATCTATCAAAAAAGTATAAAGCACTTAGTACTTTATACTTTTCAGTCCGCTCACGCCCTGTTGTTCATCACCAGTTCCACGAGTCTGCCCTTTTTCTTGGCTTCATCGATCACTGCGTCATCTATCTGCATTCCTTCATAAATGATCACATTGCCTTCGCTGTCCGTTATGGTCTTTGTCGCGTATCTTCCTTTAAGGTACTGCCTCTGCCTCTGCTCGAACAGGACAGAAGCATTGTCCTTCTCTTCTTCGTCGGTATGATCATCAGCTTCCGTTGCCACAGCTGCTTCCGGCAACGTTTCCCCACCGGAAATCGCCTCTGTTTCGCCTGCAACGGCTGCCATCTCATCAAGCACGCCTGCAAGATCATCTGCCACCGGTCCGCCAAACAGGTCCTGCTTCATCTCAGGCTCAACATTCAGCGCGCCCTGCAGGCCCATTATATCATAAATATTTTTTTTTTCAGAATCAAAGGACCCCATGTCACTGTCAAGCTGTGACGGTGTGTCGAGAAGCCTGGATTCCACGTCTTCCGTCACTACCGTGAGATTCTTTCCGAATGTTATCACGGAATCCCTGGGTATGAGACGTATCTGTTTCTGTGTTATATCTGCTATGAATTCAAGGCCTGTTATCTTGCATCCGTCGTTTTCATCCACATATATGTCGCCGATCTCGCCTATGAGCCTGCCCTTTTTGGTGAGCACCTTTGTTCCCTTTACCTTTATGTCTTTCTGCAGGAGCTGGATCGCTGAAGGTATCTTGCTGATATCAGATATGACATCCTCATTCTCTATAGTCAAGGCATATTCGCCAATGCCCAGTATATCTTCCGTAGCTATCACTCTGGCACTGAATATCTGTATCCCGCTGTCGACGACTATATAGTCAATGGCTCCCTTCTCAGCATTTATGATGATGCTTTTGACCTTTCCGACCTCCATGCCGTCGGATATGCTGATGATAGGCAATCCAAGTATTTTTTGAGTTTTCTTCATTTAAAGATACCCTCCTTAATATTGTAACAGGCCATATCGCCTGTCAGACCCCTGCATCAGTCAGATCCCTGATGATATCATCCCTGAGACGGACATCCATCGTGTCGCCGTAAGCCTCGTAATAGCCATTGAGTATTTCCAGTGCCAGGTCCTGCTGACCGAGTGATTTATACATGACGCATATGTCAAGTATTATCCAGAAGGTAAGTTCTCTCTGAGGCTTTTTGTCAAGGGCGTACATAAAATAAAGTATCGCCCCTTCGAAATCACCGGTTTGCTTGAGCCGGAAAGCCTCATCTATGCACTCCTCTATAGTCATAGCTTCGCTATCGTAAACTCTATTTTCTATACCCATTTTATCAATATTTTCTGCACTGTCAACAGATTTTTCTGCGTTCCACGCGGCTGCACCGGTTATTTCGACGGCTTCTTCCTGCATACCTGTATTTTCATCATCATGTGCGACATAATTCAGGTATATCTGCTCCAGGTAATTGTCTCCGGCATATGCAGGTTTTTGCGATCCCCCTTCCCGGATTTCACGGACTTCCGGTTCCTGTACGGTTTCAGGCACGGGCAGCGGTCCCTCATCCGAAGCGGAAGCTGCACTTTGATCCGTCATACCTGCATCCGGCTGCCCTTCGGGAGCATATGACACATCCGGTCCGGATGCCGTCTGTTCCCGGATTTCTGTATCTGTCTCCGCAATCGAAGTGCCTGTCATTATTTCTGCCTGTCCTGCCGCGGCTTCCGACTGCGCTTTCCTTGTCTCATCTGCACTGCCGCTGAAGTAAAGCGCACCTACCTGTTCCAACAAGGTCTTCCCGCTCGTGCCTTCGTCGGATTTCGATTCCCCTGCTTCCGTTTCTGAAGTTTTCCTGTTGTTACTCCGCGGCTTTATTTGGGGAACGATTACCGAGATCAGGATGCTCATTATCAGAACTATGACCACATATGCGATAAATGCAGCTATCGTTATCATTATGATATCTGTCAGGCCGGCTTTGTCCGCTTCACCGCCAATAAGAGCGCTGTATATGGCCGGCATGATCAATGCAGTTATCAGAGAGGCAAGGGTGATGGAGGCGACAGTCCTGAAATTCAGTACCTCCAGACGATGGAATACTATCAGCATTATGATGCCGCTGACCGCCACCGCACATATGACAGCATTCATGTAATCAGTCATTGATATCCTCCTGGTTACGGTCTAAATACCTTTATACGCAGATAACATTCCTTTCATAATTCGATATTAAATACCAGAATTCCTTCATCTCCTACATATTTTTTAACTGCATTCCGGCAAAAAAGGACGCTTCTGCACTGGCAGAAACGTCCTCATCAAATCGCGTCTGATCACATCCGGTGCGCACTGCTCCGTTCATCCGAGACGTTGCCTTCCCGGGCGAGCAAAACCGTTTTCTGGTCATTGTCGCCGTTTTCGACATCCCTGTGGGCCGTTCCGGCGGTGAGCGCCGTATTCAGGACCGTATCCATCTCCTCCACGAGTACGAATTTCAGCCCGGACCGCACATTCTCAGGTATGTCGTCGATATCCTTCCTGTTTTCCACAGGCAGTATCACGGTGTCGATACCTGCCCTGTGGGCTGCAAGCACTTTTTCCTTGACACCGCCTATCGGCAGTACGCGTCCCCTGAGCGTTATCTCACCAGTCATCGCCACGTTCCTTTTCACAGCCCTTCCGGTAAGAGCAGACACCATCGCCGTTGCCAGAGTGATCCCGGCAGACGGCCCGTCCTTCGGCGTGGCGCCTTCAGGTACATGGATGTGTATATCATATTTCTTGTAAAACTCCCTGTCTATGCCAAGCAGTTCTGCCCTGGAGCGTATAAAGCTCACCGCCGCCATTGCGGATTCCTTCATCACGTCGCCCAGTTGCCCTGTAAGTTCCAGCTTGCCGCTTCCGTCCATGATCGTGACCTCTATCACCAGGGTGTCGCCGCCGACAGGCGTCCATGCGAGTCCGGTGGCAAGGCCGACCTCATCTTTTTCATTGGCCTTGTCATACCTGTACTTCCGGGTCCCTAGATACTTCTCGATATTTGACTGAGTGACCGTCACGGATTTCCTGCTTCCTGAAACGAGCAGCCTGGCAGCTTTCCTGCAGACGTTGGCTATCTCCCTCTCGAGGTTCCTGACGCCGGCTTCCCTGGTGTAGTAGTTTATGATGCACCTGATGGCATCCTCGGTGAACCTCAGGTTTTTCTTCTGAAGTCCGTGGGCCTTCATCTGCTTGTCCACCAGGTACCTCCGGGCTATCTGGACCTTCTCTTCCTCGGTATATCCTGATATCGTAATCACTTCCATCCTGTCCAGCAGCGGACGCGGTATTGTGTCAAGCGAGTTGGCCGTGGTTATGAACATCACGTCGGACAGGTCCACGGGCAATTCCAGGTAGTGGTCCCTGAAAGCGTAGTTCTGCTCGCTGTCAAGCACCTCCAGCATCGCCGAAGCCGGGTCCCCCCTGAAATCACTGCTCATCTTGTCGATCTCGTCGAGCAGTATCAGCGGATTGAAAGATCCTGCCTGTTTCAGCGCGCTTATAATCCTGCCGGGCATCGCGCCGACATAAGTCCTTCTGTGGCCCCTTATTTCAGCTTCATCCCTCACGCCGCCAAGAGACATCCTGACATAATTCCTGTTGAGCGCCCGGGCTATCGATTTGGCTATCGATGTCTTTCCGACACCGGGCGGGCCCACAAGGCACAGTATCGGGCCTTTCAGGTTGTTTGTCAGTTTCAGCACGGAAAGGTACTCCAGTATCCTTTCCTTGACCTTCTCAAGCCCGTAGTGGTCTTCCTCGAGTATATCCTGGGCTTTCTTCAGGTCGATCATGACTTCCGTTTTCTTTCCCCACGGCAGATCGAAAATCCAGTCCAGGTAGGTCCTGATGACCGAACTTTCGGCGGAACCTGCCTGCATTTTCTGCAGACGGTCAAGTTCCTTCTGGACTTTCTTGTCAACCTCTTCAGGAAGCTTCATCGTCTCGAGCTTCTTCCTGTATTCCTCTACCTCGCCGGCAATACCGTCCTTGTCTCCCAGTTCGGACTGTATCGCCTTGATCTGTTCCCTGAGGTAATACTCGCGCTGCATCTTGTCTATCTGCTTGCGGACGCGGATACTGATATCCTTTTCGACCTCAAGTATCTCTATCTCGCTCATCAGCAGTTCCAGCAGCTTTTCCATCCTTTTTTCCGGGTCGAATTCATTCAGTATTACCTGTTTCTGTTCGATCCGGAGGTGCATGTGCGA
>Ga0134092_1003385_pt1 | contig 10828 bp, 9 predicted proteins | sample 3_6taG_FD_94454 | JGI IMG/M metagenome (GOLD analysis project Ga0134092, IMG submission 94454) | Switchgrass degrading microbial communities from high solid loading bioreactors in New Hampshire, USA - 3_6_20_6_A3 metaG | ecosystem: Engineered > Bioreactor > Semi-continuous > Anaerobic > Digestate...
CGATGTAGGGGTAGTTGCAGTCGGTAAAGCCAATTTTATAAAAGGTGATATTCTTAAACCGGGTGCTGTTGTTTTGGATGTAGGGATAAATCGTTTAGAAAATGGGAAGTTAGTCGGTGATGTGGATTTTGAAACTGCTAAAGAAAAAGCAAGTTGGATAACACCGGTGCCAGGTGGGGTAGGTCCTATGACTATTGCTATGCTTTTAGCTAATACCCTGGAAGCGGCACAGAATACACTGGGCTAGGTTGGACTTTTGTGAAAAGTCTGTGTTTGAAACACGGACTTTTTTTATTTGCACTTCTTATAGTTTATAGTTATAATATTCTTTAGCGGGGTGTGGCTCAGTTTGGTAGAGCGCTGCGTTCGGGACGCAGAGGTCGCAGGTTCGAATCCTGTCACCCCGACCATTTTTTATTCAGAAAATAATTCCCGTCCAACACCTCGCTGAAAAGGGGGTTTTTCCATGTTAGATAAACGGGAAAACAAGGATAAAAGAATTTTAGAGGCCTATGAAGATTTAACCAGGGCTTTTTGGTTGGTTAAGGATAAACTTAAAGATTTACAGGAGGATTCTCCTCAATACCTTCGGTTGGCTTGCATTGAAAGAAAATTGTCTACGGAGAGAAGATTGATCGAAGAAGTAAGTTTGCCCTGTCGGCTTATTTTAGAACATTTTTCTACTTTTATGGGAAAGACGGACCAGACTTTAGGTTATAAGGTAGGTCAATTTCAGGTAGGTCGAGCAATACTAAGCGATTTTTACATAGAAGAATGGGGTAATGTTGTTTTAAATCTCGGGAATGTACAATTAACCTGGCGGGATGAAGATTATAAATACTATTTTTATCCTGATAAGGTTATTTTACGTTCCTGTGAAAGAAATAAACCGGAAATTCATCTATATTTTAGCTTCAGTTTTAAATATTCCCATATTTTAGAAGAATTCCCGGAAGTAAAAAATCACCCTCAGGTGGCTTATTGGCATGAGGATTTAGGTTAAGGCAATTTTTTTTATCTCTATATTTGGGAGGTTAAAATTATGAATTTTATGAATTTAGATACACCTGCCCTAGTTGTAGACTTAAAGGTTATGCAGCAAAATATTAGAGAAATGCAAGAAAAGGCCAATAAATATGGAGTTAATCTCCGCCCTCATACTAAAACCCATAGAACTCCGGCTATTGCAAAAATGCAGGTGGAAGCTGGGGCAAGAGGTATTACTGTAGCCAAAGTTGGGGAAGCTGAAATTATGGCTGAAGCCGGGTTGGATGATATTTTCATTGCTAACGAAATATATGGTCAACAAAAGATGGAACGTTTACGTGAAGTTGCCAGAAAAACAAAAGTCAGTGTTGGGGTCGATAATCGTGAGCAAGTGCTGGCTTTATCCGAAGTCTTTGCCGGGGAGGAAAAGCCTATTGAAGTTTTAATCGAAGTAGAAACCGGTGAAGAGCGCTCTGGTTTATTGCCTGGCCCGGAGTTAGTTGAATTGGCTAAATTTATAGATAAAACACCTCATGTTAAATTAAAAGGTATCTTTTCTCATGAAGGTCATACTTATGGAGCGGCTACTCCGGAGGAATGTATAGCCTTAGCCTTGAAAAGTCAACAAGATACTTTATATGCCGCTGAGTTAATCAGAAAAGAAGGAATTGAGCTAGAGACAATTAGTATTGGAGCAACTCCTTCACTTATGTACGCGGAAATTTTACCGGGAATAACTGAAATTAGACCGGGGACCTATGTGTTAATGGATGCTGCTCAAGGACATGCTTTAAATGACTATAGTAAATGTGCCATTACTGTTTTAGCTACCGTTGTTAGTAAACCAACTGAAGAAAGGGTGGTTTTGGATACCGGTGTAAAAGCTTTAACGGCTTTTACCAGGAGTAAAGGTATCTGTCATACGCCAGGTTTTGGTTTAGTAAAAGGTTTCGGTGACGTTAGATTAAATAAACTTTACGATGAGCACGGTTTAATCAACAATAAAGAAGTAAGTAAAAAGTTAAAAATCGGAGATAAGGTAGAAATAATCCCTAATCACGTCTGTCCAACCTGTAACCTATATGACAAGATTTATCTTGTTGAAGACGGGAAGGTGGTCGATGAACTGCCCATTTTATGTAGAGGAAAGTCCCAATAGGAGAAAATAACCCTTTTGCTTGGGATGTAGGTTTAGATAATAAAAGGTATCAAAGTTTTGCAGAAAACGGAAGTGAGAAGGAGAAAGTTTATGAGTTATAAACAAAAGGCTCTTAATTGTTTTCAGGATGGTTTTAACTGCGCTCAGGCCGTATTATCAACCTATGCTCCTCAGTTTAATCTGGACAAAGAGATGGCCTTAAGAGTTGCCGGTGGTTTTGGTGGGGGAATGGGCAGTATGGGGGAAACCTGTGGTGCAGTTACCGGTGCTATTATGGTTATTGGTCTTAAATATGGAAAAACAAAGAAAGAAGATAAAGAGGCAAAATGGAAAACTTATAAAATGGTGCAGGAATTTACTAAACGGTTTACAGACAAATATTCGTCCATCAAATGTCGAGATTTACTGGGATGTGATTTAAGCACACCGGAAGGTAATGAATTAGCAAAAGAAAAAAACCTTTTCAAAACTTTATGTCCTTTATTTATTGAAGAAGCAATTGATATATTAAATGACATAATAAGTGAAGAAAAAGCTGAATGATGAACAGTAAAAGCCTGGTTTCAAATTAATAAACCAGGCTTTTACTATTAGGGTTTAATTCCTAGCAAAGGCCAGTAAAAGTTAGCCATTAAAGTAAAAACAATAATGGCGGCTAATGCTGTGAAAAAGCCTGCACGACACATGTCTTTTATAGTATAAAATCCGGCGGAATAAGAGGTCATGAGGGTTAAGGCTTGAGTTGGTAAGAAAATACCTAAAACTGAAGCGTTTATTCCAACAAGTCCCAGCCAAACAGGGTTGATGTCAAAAGAAAAAGCTAATGTGAAAATTAAAGGAAGGGTAGTTGCTGTCATAGACAAAAGACTGGGAAAACCAAATCTTATAATGACTATCATTAAAGTTATAATTATGCCTATCAAAGATGGGGAGAAACCTTTTAGAATACTAAATATGTTTTCCGTTAACCAGTTAATCGCTTGGGTTTCAGTTAGAGCTTCTACTAAAGCTAAACTGGAGCCTAAGAGTAAAATCACAGACCAATTTACAGATTGTATCCCTTTTTTCCAAGAAATAATCTCTATTCCGGGCAACATAGTGGCCAGTGCTATTAATAAACAACTTTGGGAAACAGAAATATTTATGTAGTCACCAAAAATCCAAAGTGTAATCATTATGGCCATTAAAAGGAAAATTTTCTTTTCCTGTTTTGATATTTTTCCCAGGGCAGTTAATTCATTTCTAATGTAGATTAGCCCTCCCGGTACCATATCAATTTCCGGCGGAAAAATTTTTAGAAAAATAACCCATATTAATAGGTCGATAATTAATACACCTGGAAACATCACAATAAACCATTTGATGTAACTCCAAGAATAGCCGAGCATGCTTTCGAAAATTCCTATTGCATAAACAGTGGAGATGGCACTTGTCATTAATCCGATACTTCCAATTAAAGAAGCATAAGAAATCCCTAGCAACATTGCTTTTCCTATATTACTCCCTTTTTCAATCTGCATTGCATTAAGCATACCCAAGCAAATTGGCAACATTATTGCTACGCGTCCTGAACCGGTCGGTATAAGGAAAAGGAAAAGTGTAGTTGTTAGAATTATCATTAGAAGGTTAGTTTTGGAATTTCCTTTAGATAAATTTAATAAATGTAAGGCTATTCGTTTATCCAGACCTGATTCCTGCATAGCGGCGGATATAATAAAAACACCCATTAAAAGCCAAGCTGAGGTGCTGCCTAATCCTTCTACAGCTTTTTCATAAGACAAAACTTTGAAAAAAGGAAAAGAGATCATTAAGAGCAGTCCGGTTAAAGCAGGTGGCAATATTTCCTTAATCCATAAAATAATCGCTAAAAGAACTAAAACTAAGGTTCTCCGCCCTTCCTCGCTTAACCCTGGGGGTAAAGGTAATAAAAAAAGTATTAAACAGCAAAATATTATCACTATAAATTGTTTCAAATTATAGGCTGGGGTTTTTATATTTTGAACAATTTCTTTGGCCAATTACTTCACCTCAATATTAAGGTTATTAAATTCTTAATAATCCAAAATTTTAGTATATAATGGGTCGTTATGCAAATTTATTTCCCAATTTAGATACTCTATCATTTCTCCGGGTGTACGTTCATGAGATCGAGGTAAAAAGTCATCTGCTTTACCTTGGATTCCCGATGTACCGCTTTCCAAAGGCAAACCTGATAACATCCAGGCCTCAGTCCCGCCCTCAAGAACTTGAACTTTTTGATAACCTAGATCCATAAGTGTAGCTGTGGCTAATATAGAATTTTTGCCATCTTTACAAGTTACAATTATTTTATCCTCTTTAGAAACTATCTTTTTGATTTTTTCTTCAAGGAAACTTCTATTCAGCCAAATTGATCCGGGTAAATGTCCTTTTTGAAATTCACGGCTATTACCAACGTAAATTAAATAAATATTTGCTTGGTTATCTAGCTCATTTTTTAAAGAAAATGCATTAATTTTTACTACTTTTTTTGAGGCTTCCTCAAAACCTAATGGTACCGAATTATTATTGCCTGTTATCAATTTTCCTCCCATTTCTCTCCACTGATTTAAGCCACCTTCAAGAACAAAAACATTTTTATACTGCATTTGTTTATACCAGTACGCTGTAATAATCGAACGAGTCATATCATCACAGATAAAAATAATAGGGCTGTAACGCACAGCGATAAAATCGTCGGCGCATTGGATAGCTTGACCTCCAGGTATGCAAAGGGAACCGGGAATATGACCGGAAACATACTCCTCTTTAGTACGGACATCACATAAATATATATTCTCTTTTTCTTGTTGCAGGTCGATTAATTCCTTAGGGGTTATTAAATTTATATTATTCTCTTTTTTAAGCTGCAAAGCGAATTTTTTTGCCTTTTCTCTACTTTTAGGGGAAGGTTTTATTCCCGCAGGAATATTTTTTTGGAGTTGAAATCCGGACAATACCCAGCCTTGTGTGCCATTTTGCAAATCATAAACATCAATACCCATCATCTTTAAGGTTAAAGTAGCGATAAATCCCCTGGTCCTACCGGCGCAAGTAATTACTATTTTTTTGTTTTGGTCAAGAAAATCATGAATACATAAAGGTAGTTCCACCCCTTGGATATTAATGGCGCCTGGAATACTTCCTGAATGTTCGACCTCTTCCGGGGGACGAACTTCTATAATTGTTAAATCTTCTCCTCTTTTCTGCCATTCATTTAATTCTCTAGGAGTTATTTCTTTTAGTTCTGTCCGAGATGCAAAAATTTCTCCAAATATTTTGCTGGGTACATTAACCCCTTCTACCAAGGGATTGCCGGCTTCTTGCCACGCTATTAATCCTCCTTTTAAGACATGGATATTTGTGTATCCATTTCTTTGTAAGGTTTCAGCTGCTAAACGGGCTCTTTGATCATTATTATCATATAAAATTATTGTTGTGGATTTATTCGGTACCAATTGAGAAAGACGAAATTCCAGTTCTCTACGGGGTACATTGGTGGCTCCAAGGATTTGGCTGCTGTTATATTCAGTTTTTTCACGTACGTCTATTAAGGCATAGGATTTTTTACTTAGCAAAAGAGAGTTTAATTCCGGAATAGAAATTTCACTAATTATTTTAAAAACCTCCTTTGAAGTTAATTTTTATTTATTAATTCAATCAGTTCTCTAACATTATAATCCTCATCCATATGCCAAATTTTTTTGATTATTTCGGTTTGGAGATCCGGTTTAAGGATGGAAGAGGTTATTTCCTTGAACTTTAACTCTAGTTGTTCATTAGTCATAGGATTATATTTACTTCCTATAGCATGTTCAATGCAAATCCTAATTTCTTCACCATTGGTAAGTAAGGCAGAAAGGATTACCTGATCTTCTTTTAAACTGTTATTGCTTTTGGCTTTAATTTTTTGTCTTAAGTTTATTACATCTTCTCTGGTAACAATTTCATCAGCAAATTGCCTTTCACTGGCATTGCCGAAAATAATTGCTACCGCTACACAATGATAAATACTAAATTTGGCTTCCAATTGATTTCTAGGTTCAGTTTTACCTGTCAGTTCTAAAACCAAAGGATGAACTTCTAAAGATATAGATTCTATCTGTTCTGGTTTGATTTTATGAAGGGTATTTAATTTAATGCCGGCATCAATTCCGGGGTGGGTAACAATACCACAGGCAAAGGGTTTATAACTATTCTCAAGTATTTTCCAGTTGTCTCCCCAAGGTTCGCTAATTATTTCTAGTTTTGGGTTTTCCGAGGTTACTTGACAGTAGCCTCTTTTTGCTTCTAATGATGCTGTAGAACTAGTAAAACCTTTTTGTGCAAGTAGAGCACTTAAAAGCCCGTTACTGGCCGCTTTCCCGGGATGGAAAGGTTTAGTCATAGTACCGAACATTTCTCTTAAACCGGTAGGTTGGGTTGCAGCCAGTCCCAGTGCATTAATCATTTGTTTTTCGTTAAGATTTAATAGCTTGCCAACAGCACTAGCAGAACCAAAAGCACCTACAGTACCGGTTATGTGCCAGCCCCGGTCATAATGACTGGGGTAGATGGCTAGAGCAATTCTTTGTTCTACCTCACAACCTAATACAAATGCTGCTAGCAGATCCTTTGTAGAATAATTTTTGTACTCCCCCAGAGCTAAAATTGCTGGCCAGACAGGGGCACTGGGGTGTAATACGGTGTTTAATAAAGTATCGTCATAATCAAAAATATGGGAAGACATACCATTTATTAATGAAGCAAAAAGGATATCTGTTTTGATTTTTCTGCCCAAAATAGTAGCCTGGGGAGGGCCTCCTATTTCTTCTGCTATTTCTAGCACCATATTAACAGAACTGTGATTAATAGCACCTATGGTTACACCTAACCAGTTCAAGAAACTTCTTTTAGCTTCATTTATGGCTTCTGCTGGAACTGAAGAAAGAGGAAACTTAGTAATGTTTTTAGCTAAAATCTCCGTAAAATTGCAACTTTCCATAAATCTTACCTCCAATCAAAATTTTAAAAAAATATTTAGCAATTTTTATGCCGGGTTAATTGGCTTAACTTTATGCCCAATTTGGCTAATAAAACATTTTTAGGTCAAATATTTGCCTAAAAACTGCCTAAAGAAAATTTCCAAGGGGAGACTTGTAATTATAGTTATGAATAATTAAGTAATTGTAATTAAAGAAAAAGTTACCTGAAATAAAAGTTATTAAGAGTTGGCACTATTTTTGCAACAATAACAAAGTTAGTTGTGCAAGTAATTGATTAAACTAAACAATGAGAGTAAAAGGGGGAATGATTCTTGGGGAGTAATTTAGTTGAAAAAATTTTTGCTAAAAAACTTGGTAAGTTAGTAGTTACAGGAGAAATTGTTTATTTAGAGCCCGACTTAGTAATGACCCATGATCATCAAGGGCCTATGACTATTAAGGAATTTGAAAATATTGGGGCGAAAAAAATTTGGAATCCTGATAAGGTAGTTATGGTAATGGATCATAGAACACCTTCCCAAAATCTTGTTGCTGCGGAAAATCATCAAAAACTTCGTGGATTTGCCAGAAAATATGGAATTGAAAAATTTTTTGACGTAGGTGAAGGTGTTTGTCATGATCTAGTAGCTGAAAAAGCTTTTGTAAAACCAGGTATGGTTTATATAGGAACCGATTCCCATACCGTAACAGAGGGAGCATTGGGAGTATTTGCTACAGGGGTAGGTTCTAGCGAAATGGCTTCTATCTTAGCTACAGGAAAAGTATGGTTAAAAATCCCTGAAGTTATAAAAGTGACTTTAACCGGTTCCCTTCAAAAAGGTGTAATGGGTAAAGATATAGCACTGTATTTACTAAAATTGATAAAAACAGGTGGAGCTGATTACCAAGTATTAGAATTTTCTGGACCGGGAATAGCTTCCGTAGATATTGCAAGTAGAATGTCTTTATGTAATATGTGTTTGGAAATGGGAGCCAAGTCTGCGTTGTTTCCGGTGGATGAAGTTACCATAGAGTATTATAAAAATAAAGGTGTACAAGTAGAGAGTTTATATCCCGATGAAGATGCTCGGTATGTTCGTGAGATAACTATTGATTTAGATCGCTTAGAACCTTTGATTGCTTTTCCTTTTTCACCTGACAATGGCCGTACAGTAAATGAAATAGATAAAGATTATCCTTTAAATCAGTCAGTTATTGGGACCTGTACGGGAGCAAGATATGAAGATTTGAAAGTTGCCGCTCAGATTCTTGAGGGAAGAAGAATACATCCTCAAACCAGAATGTTAATTGTGCCGGCTACCAGAGAAATAATGCTTAAGGCTGTTCAAGAAGGCTTGGTTGAAATTTTTCTGAAAGCGGGGGCAATGGTTAATGTTCCAGCTTGTGGGCCATGCGGTGGTTATGGTATGGGAGTAGTGGCTGAGGATGAAAGCACTATTACTACGGGAAGTAGAAATTTCATTGCTCGTATGGGAGCTCCGGGAGCTTATATTTACTTATCCAATGCAGCCACTGCTGCAGCCTCAGCTATTGAAGGGAAATTAACTGATCCTAGAAAGTATTTATAAAAGGTAGGTGATAACAGTGAATAAAAAACTTTCCGGAAAAGTATTTAAATTTGGTGATGATATAGATACAGGTCAAATTATTCCAGGTAAATACGTAATTTTTACAGACCCCAATGAATTGGCTTCCCACGTCTTTGAAGAGGTTTTTCCTCAGTTTAAAGAAGAGGTTAAAGAAGGGGACATTATTGTAGCCGGTAAAAATTTTGGAACGGGGTCCAGTCGGGAACATGCTCCTAAAGCAATTAAGTTTTCAGGAGTAAGTGCTGTCATTGCAAAATCCTTCGCAAGAATTTTTTATCGTAATGCTATTAATATAGGACTATTTGCCATTACCTTGCCTCAAGCTGATGAAATAAAACAGAATGATCAGTTAACTATTGATTTAAATGAAGGTAAAATCATTAATCATTCCCAAGGAAAAACATATGAGTTTCAACTTCCTCACCAAGTAATGTTAGATATTTTTGCTGCTGGTGGAATAATTCCTTTTACCAAAAAGGAATTAAAAATAGATTAAGAAAGGTGGAATAATTTATGGCAAATTATAAAATTGGAATTTTAAATGGTGATGATATTGGCTTGGAAGTTGTTCCTGAGGCAGTAAAAGTCTTAAAAGAAGCCGTAAAACCATTTTCTAATATTAATATTGAGTGGGTGGAATTACCTGTAGGTATGCCTTCGTATAAAGAAAACGGAGAAACATTACCTGCAAAAACTTTGGAAACATTATATGAATTAGATGGCTGGTTTTTAGGACCTATCGGCCATATGGCTTATCCTAAAAATGATCCAAAGGCTATTAATCCTCATCCTATTTTGCGTAGGCAATTTGATTTAGTGAGTAATATTAGACCTGCTAAATCATATGATGCTGTTCCTTCTTTGCATAAAAATGTAGACTTAGTAATAATTAGAGAAAATAATGAAGGATTCCAGCCTGATCGAAACATGTATAAAGGCGTTGGTGAATTTATGCCTAATCCTGATCTGGCCATGTCTGTGCGAGTTATTTCCAGGCGTAACTCTACAATGGTTGCTAAAACAGCATTTGAACTTGCCCGTCAAAGAAATAAATTAAAAAAGGTTACAGCTATTCATAAAAATACTGTTTATAAGATGGGTTGCAGTTTATTTTTAGAAGCTTGTCAAGATGTAGCTAAAGATTATCCGGATATAAAATTTGAAACTGCAGTAGTCGATACTTTCTCTATGCAGTTGGTAATGCGTCCGCAAAATTATGATGTAGTAGTAACTACAAATATGTTTGGAGATATTTTAAGTGATGAAGCAGCAGGATTAGTTGGTGGTCTTGGAATGGCTCCAGGACTTTGTGTAGGTCCTAAGTATGTTATGGCTCAAGCTACTCATGGTTCTGCTCCCGATATTGCCGGTAAAAATATAGCCAATCCTTATGCAATGATCATGTCCGGCCAAATGATGTTATCATGGTTAGCTAACAGCAAGAATGATCAGGATGGGATTACCGCTGCTTTAAATATAGAAAAAGCTATCGAAGCAGTATTAGCTGATAAGGAAAATGTAACTCCTGATTTGGGTGGAAAGGCTACAACTTCCCAAATGGGTGAGGCTATTTGTCAAGCACTTAGGCAATTAGGTTAAAATTGGGCTAAATAATTAAGAATTGGGCAATAATTAGTCCTTTTATAAAAAGTTGATATTTTTAGAAAAGACGAAAAACAATACAAAAAAACTATTTTCGAAATTTTCGCAACTGAAAAGAGGTGGTATAAAATTTGCATAGAAAATTTAATGTAAAAAGAAATTTAGATTAGGAGGTGAAATTTTTATATCTAGTCAGGAGGTAGATTTATGGGTCTTACTATAACCGAAAAAATTATTGCTCATAAAGCCAATTTAGAACGCGTTAGTCCCGGCCAGATCGTTCAAGTACCAGTTGATTTTGCTTTTCTTCATGATAATAATGCACCGATTGCCCTTAAACAGTTTTCAAGGTTGCCCAATACAAGGGTGTGGGACCCTGCAAAAGTAATGTTTACTTTAGATCACCATTCTCCTTCCACAACCTTAAGGGCGGCTCAACATCATCAAAATATTAGAGAATTCGCAAAAAAATTTAATATTAGAGTTTC
>Ga0134092_1003395_pt1 | contig 10805 bp, 6 predicted proteins | sample 3_6taG_FD_94454 | JGI IMG/M metagenome (GOLD analysis project Ga0134092, IMG submission 94454) | Switchgrass degrading microbial communities from high solid loading bioreactors in New Hampshire, USA - 3_6_20_6_A3 metaG | ecosystem: Engineered > Bioreactor > Semi-continuous > Anaerobic > Digestate...
AATCCCACAGGCCTCTGATTTCCGGCGCGGAAACCACCAAAGTGTTATATGTCTGATAAGACATAATACCCAACGGCATTTCACCGGAACGGAATCTGCTTACAAAATCGAAATAGACAGGTATTCCATAATCCGTAAAATATCTTGTGTAATCTTCAAATGCTTTTACTCCGGCTTCGTTATTTACTATGGTTTTTATACCTTTCTCGTCATACAAATCTCCCCCGTATTGGTACAAGAGACTAATATACATCGATAAGTCCGGCGCATTTGACAGAATATTTACACTGGGACTGGCACTGACGCTGCTTCCCGCCGCCGACGGAATTCCGATTGACATGTTGTTTCCCTGTATTGTAGGCAGCATTTCAATTAATTCCTGCCATGTCTGAGGAACCTCAAGCCCCAGTTCTTCAAGGATATCCTTTCTGTAAAAGAGCACATTAAAGCTTACGGTTTCCGGAAGGCCATAAATTCCGCCGTTAAACTTATATTGTTCATATGAACTCTCCGTATACTCTGCCAAAACTTCCTTGTAGTCCGGAAATTGTGTCAAATCTTCTGCCGAATTACGGACTGCATAATTTACCGGCTGGTCTGCCGCGACGCTTAATACGATATCCGGCCCTCTTCCCGCCACTACGGCACTAAGAAGAGCATCTGCCGCGACTATTTCCACATTTACTTTGATTCCCGTATTCGGAGTAAATGTATCATCCACCATGGTCTTTAAAATAGTTCCCTGATCACGCCCCGATAAGATCCAGACTTTTATAACTTCTTCGTCATCTTCACTGTAAACATCGCCTACAGCATCATAATCTATAAAGAAGGAAGCTACAAAGGATCTTATCTCATGTACAACCTTGTCTAAAAAGCTTGCTTTATCCTTCGGAATCTCTGCTTTTTCTCCGCTAATGACTATGTAATCAATATCAAGCTTGATTTCACTCATATTCAGAACAGCGCTGGCCAGCGCAGTAATATTATCCTTAAAGGTAGTAAATTCGACAGAAATCTTGTCGGGTCTTTTTACGAACCTCTCCATTTGCTGTGCCAGAGTCTGGGCTGTTGCAATCATATCGGATTTCTGGCCCGTATAAGCCACCATATCATCCACAAGTTTGTATAATCGCTTGGATTCCAGAGACATTGCCTCAATCATCTCCGGATATACCTTGTCAATATGATAATCTCTGTACTTGTCGGGTGATGCTCCGATATATATAAGGATTTTTTTGTATATCTGATTTAAGCGATATGTGGAATCCTCCAACCGGCCGAGGATATTTCCCATACTTCCCAGAGTTGCTTCCAGTCTTATGGTATGGTTTCCCTTATCCAGGTAAAAACGATAGGGAACGCCATTCTTGTCGGACAGGGTCTTACATTGCCAGTCATTGCTGTACCCAAATGAGATTTCCTGCATTTCCGCAAACGGAATTTCACCGTCAATATATAAACTGCGGTTGGACACACTTCCGCGGAAATAATTCTGCCTTCCCTTTATCGTTATGTAATAATATCCCGCCTCCGGTACGCTGAAATTCCACTCTATCCATTGACCGGCACTTCTCCATGCATCACCGCCGATATAATTCAAAATGGTATTTTTCACACTGTAGGGTTTCGTACTGGCGGAAGCACGATCGTATTTGGCATAAAGCGAAGGCTCTGAACGTAACGTGGAAGATTCTCCCTGAATAATCTGTACATAATTCAATCCTTCCTCTGAAGCGGGACTGCCTGTTTCCGCCGCCAGATATTCCTCATAGGTCCGCAGATTTCGAACACCTTTGATTGCAACTTTTTTTAGCACCATCGGTTCGTTAGTGCCTTTCAGAGTCAGAGTATTTTTCCCCTGTTTGAAATAAAACAGGTAAGGTTCTATGATATAACCCATCGCGTCTTTAAAATATGCCTTTTGCCAGCCGAATTCTTCCACCTGAGTCGGCCTAATTTCATTTCCCTGATTGTCCTTTCTGACTTCGCCCCCGTCTTTCCACATTCTTGAAAGAGTAATATCGGCCGCGTCTTCAAAAGGCAATTCACCGTTAATATATACGGCTCGTTCTATGGCAGTTCCACGGGATTCCGCCGCAAAGTATTCAACATAGATATTGTAAAAACCCTCTTCAGCGACATTAACTTCCCAGGTCACACTGGAATTGCTGTCTGTAAATAATACATTTTTTTCACCCTCGAATTCTTCGTATATTTCCACGCCCTCGGCGGAAATATAGTCAACCAGCGGTACCTCTATGTCTGCCGAAGGTTTTGCGGCTCCTTCATGAAGTTTCAGATATTTTTCATATGTACCTTCTCTTGTAGCGGCCTGCGCATCTTCCGAAAGATCATAGCCTTCATATTTTTTATAAAAACTCTCCTTAGGCTGCCTGTCTAAGAATATAAAAAGTACTGTTATGATCGCCAATACACCTATTATGATCATTAATTTTTTTACAGCGTGTTTCATATCATCTAACCTCAATTTTGATTTGTAAACACTTTTGTATCATTCTATATAGCTAGTTTATTCAATTTTTCGTCAAAATCGAACCCATCAAATTTAAGTCACATCCGTAAAAATTAGTCATTACAAATTGTGACCGTTCGTTTCATACCGAGCCGGCAAACATCCTTGCAAGGCATTTTTAAGTAAGATGAGATACCGGAAGGATTCCATGCCGCATATAAAACAGGACTGCCGCATCAAGTTATATATGGGACGCAGATATAACCGTCATGTTCCGTTAAAAGAACAGATGCCGGGATTTGCATTGTCATGGACGAACAATCAAATCCCGGCAGGTGTAATTTTGACATTATGGGAGGTTATATCTGAATTCCTAAATTCATAATGCGACAATCCTCATTATATAAACATAAACTGCCATATATCTTTTATTCAATTTTCTTTAAATATTCTTCCCTGCTCTTTCTCATTTCTTCAATTATTTTAAAATCCGCGTTTTCTACCTGTTCATAACCGTTACTGTACAATAGTTCTTTCAATATGTTCCAGTAATCCTTAAACTGTTCTTCCGATTCTGCAAAGACCATTTTCCAGGAGTACTCCTTAATTAAAGTCCCGCAATTTTCCCGTATAAGCTGCAGTTCTTTAGATTCTCTTTCAGGCACATAATCAGTTTTTATTACCACATCCAAAAGATTGTTTTTAAGTAAATACTCCGCAGGTGTATCGGCTCCGTAATGCTGTATCCATTCCTGTATAGCAATACCTTTGTTTCCGTTTATAGTCGAAGACCAGTTTTCCGAAAAGTATGGTTCCCCTGTCTCCGGATTAATATCCTTCTTTTCGACGATACTGTCATTAAACTGGCAATACCCTTCGCTGTATGTACCTCCTCCATACTCCTCGCCTAATGTTAATCCGTTTTTCCATGCTTCCATGGAAAAATCCGTATAAACCGGCTTCCCATTCACATATTTATATCCCACATTTTCCAAACCGGCGCTATAACACATCATTCCTTCCGGTGAAGCCATCCAGTCCAGGAAATCTATCACTCTTTTGATATCTTTGGTATTTTTGTCAACAGCGTAGGCATAACCGTCACCGTATTTGCTGAATCCGTCGCATACCACCGGTTCTGAGCTGACAGGTATAAAAACATATCTTTCCTTTAGGTTTCCGTAATCATAATTTCCCGGCATCCAGGCCCACCAAAGATAAAGCACCTGATTATTTTTCGCTTTTTTATACATGGTATCAAAACTTTGTACGCCTGATTCAGGATCCAGTAATCCTCTCTGATTTGCCTCAAAATAAAGGTGCAGCATCCGATAATATATGCCGTTATCTTCTGTCAATCGCTGGATTTTACTTAAGTCCGCGGATGTAAAAACGGAAGGGGTCGTGTTTACAAAGCCATATGATCTGACCATATTGGCAGCAAGGCTCATATGCCCCTCGTCCCAATCCTGGAACAATGAAAAACCATATATTTTATCTCCGTTTTTGTTATAGGGGTGATTATGCTGCATCTGAGCGAGGGCATTCAGAAGATCATTTTCATCCTTTATAACAGGACAGCCTATTTCCTTATAATAGCTCCACGGCATATAAGATGCCAGTTCCGGGCTTGCCCCGTACAGCAGCGGCTCTGTAGCCGGCATGGTGGACATTGAGGTAGGTATGATATAAATGGCATCATAGCCTAACTTTTCGTTAATTACTTTTATGGCATCCAGATATTGCTTCAGATAAGTTGTTTTTTCAAGATATGATGTCAAATCAGCCAATACCCCTGCTTCCACGCATTCCGTCATATTATTATAAGATGTTATCACTATGTCTCCGACTTTACCTGCCGATAAACGGGAATCAAAAAGCAGATTTCCGCCTCTTGAAATGTTTGGAGCAATTATATTGAATTCCAAATTGAATTTGTCTCTTACAATTTTGGCGTACCAACCCTTCTGAAGTCCCTGGTAATTGGCACGTCCGGCAAAAACATCCAAAGTCAGCAAATCTTTCTGTTTTTTTGAACATCCGCACAACACCAATATGCAAGCAAGAAAAACACTGAATATCAGGCTTATAGTTTTAAATACATACCTTCTCTTCAATGTATTTCCACCCCATCTATCAGAGTTCTTTTATCAATTGCCTTATATAACATAATAATACCATATTTTACATCCCCATTCATAATTGTAATATAATTTTCACTAAACTGATACCCATTAAATTATACTTCATCCCTAAAAAATTAGTTATTATAATAGTTAAAATTGAGCATTTTAAAATAGCAAGCATTGAACATATTAGGCAAAAATGCTAATATGGAAATACTGTAATCAATTTTATTTTAATGTAACATTTACGGAACCGTTGTATTTAAAGATATTAAATATTATTAAACATAAGAAAATAATTCTTAAAAACAGTTGAATTAAACAGGGCTGATTAGTAAACTAATTCTAAAGAGTCTCATAACCAGCCACAATAACGGCTTGATACCTTATAAATAAATTATTATACTAATAAATATCCCACCACCCAATGGGAGGTTTACATATGAGATCCTTTTTGAACAATATAATTAAAAAACTAAACAATATATACCTGAAGAAAAAATTGATTATCCTTTATACCGTCTGCGGAATTCTTCCCATTACAATTCTCAGCTTATTCCTGGTTTCCGAAACCCGGGAAAGATTATTGGCGCTTTCCGATACCCAGATTCAGTCCAATAATCAGACTAACCGATCAATGCTTTTGTCCGTAACCAGTCTGGCAACTTCAATCTCTAAAATAATTGCTTCAGATACTGATTTACTTAAGATAATTTCTACAAATTACACAGAAAAGAACGATGTTTATACGGCCTACCGTAATTTTAAACTTTTAAATGAATTCATAGATAATCATATTGAAATTTCAGATATCCGTATCTACATAAATAATCCATCCGTTGTTTCCTCCGGAAGGTACTATAAAATCACGGAAGACATAAGAAAGACTGAATGGTATCAAACACTTTCACAAAATCAATCAGAAATAACCTGGATAAATACCGATTTGTTCTCTAACGATGCTTACTTATATCTTTTACGTAAAATAACAATTCCCAATTCCGATTATTACGCTATATTGGCCATAGGGATTAGTAACACCTATTTATCCCTGATGAACCATAATCAATTGCAGTCAACCTACTTATCCTTAGATGATGGCTTTGTTTTTTATTCCACTGATAAGGCGCATATCGGTTCACTCCTGGAATTGTCACCAATAAAGCAGCTTCGTGGCTATTCATCCTCCCTCTATAACTTCAATAATGAGAAGGTTATAGCTTTGGAAAGCACATTGGATGCCTTCTCTTCCATACAGACTTTTCATATAATAACCGTAAGTAATGATTATCGGCAAATATGGCAGACTCTTATTTTAATAACTACCATCATATTGATTATAACCTTTGTTCCGTTATTCTTATTTATTACTTTTTCGGACAGATACAGTACCCGGCTCTTGAAAGTAAGGGAACAGATGCACAAGATTGCCAATGGGAATTTTAAGATAGAAGATAATTTTTTAGGAACGGATGAGTTAGGCCAGCTTTTTCAGGATATGAAAGTAACCATTACCGAAATTCAGGAATTACACCAGCGGATATTAAAAGAGCAAAAGGAAAAAGACCAGATTGCGCTTCGTCAGCAACAGATGCAATTTGAGCTGCTTGCCAGCCAGGTCAATCCTCATTTTCTTTTTAATACTCTGGAAACCATCAGAATGCACGCCCTTCTGGCAAATCAAACAGAATTGAATGATATCATTTTTAAATTGGGCCAGACATTACGTTATTCATTGGAAACGCCATCCACTACCACAACGCTGGACAATGAACTGAAACATCTTCAGGATTATCTTGAAATACAGCATTTCCGCTTCCAGGATAAATTGAATTACTCCATACAGGTTCATCCCAATCTGAACCTCCAAAAGATAATTCTCATTCCGTTCATACTTCAGCCTATTGTGGAAAATGCTGTAATACATGGATTTGCCACCAAAAAGAAAGGCGGTAAGGTTGAAATTAATGTTTTCACACGTAATAATAATCTTATTATTTCCGTTTCAGATAACGGATGTGGTATACCGAAAGAACGGTTGGAAACTCTGAACAAAGAACTTGCTTCATATAAAGATACGATTAACAGTTCCCATATCGGAATACATAATGTCAATAACCGTATTAAACTTTACTATGGCCATGAATATGGACTTCATATAGAAAGTATTGAGGGAAAAGGTACTGTCGTCACCATACAGATTCCATACAAAGAGGTGTAGCAAATGAAAGTGCTTTTTATTGATGATGAACCGTTAATCAGAAAAGGTCTGCGGGTAATCATCCCCTGGTCAAAATACGGCTTTACCGAATTTTTTGAAGCCGAAGACGGCATGGAAGGACTGAAAATAATTTTGGCTGAAAATCCGGAACTTGTTTTGCTTGACATTCAGATGGAAAATATGTCGGGACTTTCATTGGCCAAAAAAGCACGCGAAAATGACTTTGTCGGCAGATTCATAATCTTAAGCGGATATTCCAACTTTGAATATGCCAAGTCCGCCATAGATTACGGAGTAACATCCTATCTTCTCAAACCCGTAGACCCTGAATTGCTGACTGAAGCCGTATTAAAATCCATCGATGAACTTCATAAAGAAAGGATTGCATCAATTTACAGCAATCAGCCTGCCCATCTGGTAAAAAACAAAATACTCTCCAGTATTTTGCTGGGCGATATGACTTATACGCCGGAAATTGAAAACATATACAATTTGAATCTGGCTTCTGATTATTACCGGGTAGTTTCCCTTCATTCGAACGATGACGATATAATAAAAGACTTGGATCAAAATGAATTGCTTAAGGAACTCAAAAAGAAATTTATCTCAGTCGATATTTCCAATATATTATCGGTATTGATTCTGACAAGTTCCATACAGAAAAAAACTTTATATAAACTGCTTCAGTCTTACTGGAATACACATTATCCCGATTCATCCCTGATAGCCATCTTCAGTTCCAAATCAGATTCGCATAAAGAGTTAAGTACATTATATAAGGAAACGCAGTCTATTTATCAGGATATATATTATTATAAGAAAAAGCACAGCAATTTACTTTCAGCGGATACGGTAATGCAGTATTCCAAAAACAGCTTGGATTCATTCAATCTGATTGCATTAACCGAAAAATTGGTTAAGGAAATATTACTGTTACATGAGACGGAAGTAGAAAATACCACCTTGTCATTACACGATTATTTCATGCTTAGAAAACCTCCAAGAGACAGCATCGGATTCATTCTGCTAAACTGTTACACTCAAATTACCTCCAAATTGTTCCGTTATTATCCTCAGCTTGAACTTGAAATTGCCGATAAAGAAACATTAACCGCTCATCTTTATGCAGACCGTTACCTATGTGACAGTATCGCTTATTTAAATTCTCAGTTACAGAAAGCCATAATATTTATTAAAACTGCATCTCAGGGAAGTCCCTGCCAAAGAATCTGCCAATATATTGACGAGAATCTTTCATCACCGCTGAAACTTGAAACCATTGCACATATCTTTGGTTACAACAGTGCCTATCTCGGCAAACTGTTTGCCAAAGAAACAGGCGATCATTTTAATACCTATCTGGACAAGCGACGTATCGAACGGGCTAAGGAATACCTGGAAAAAGGATTTTCCGTAGGTCAGGCTTGTGAATTGTCCGGTTTTACCAATACCGATTATTTTACTAAAAAATTTAAAAAATATGTGGGTATATTGCCTTCCGAATACAGGAAAAAATACGCTGACGGCTAGGAATTTACATATCAGGAAACCACCGATTTTACTTTCCCAATAAACTTTCACCGTTGTATCATAAGCCTGATAACCGTAATTTGTTGCTCTGTATTTTTTAGCATATTCCTGGGATCTATAATTCAGGACATACGAATGCGTGACGATTTGGGCATAAAAACACCTCTTAAGTAGATTTTATTTTGCTTTGTCTACTTAAGAGGTATTTATAGGGGTATTTATCAAATGTGAAGGTTATTTATAAATATTATCCGGTTACGGTTTATTTTTTTCACGCTTTATTTTATTTTTCATTCTTATTTTATTTTTTCGCCCTTTATTTTAATTTTTCAGCGCTTTCTCTGCAAATTCCGTAGTCACAATATTTTCATAAGGAACTCTGTTATCAAGCTCTCCCGCTAACTCCAGGATATCCTGCAACAGATTTAAACTTTCCTCTTCGAATATTAAATTGTCCCTCCATGTTTCCTGTTCATAATATCTTTTTACAAGCAAAACCAGTGTCTTCTCGTCGGTCTCTTTAAACTGTCCTGAGATGGCTTTGGCTATTTCTTCCGGAGTATGGCTCTGCACATAATCCATTCCCCTCTGGATTGCATTGGTGAATTTCTGAATGACATCGGGATGCTTTTCTATATAGCTCTTACGCGCGGAGAAAGAAGTATACGGTACCTTACCGCTTTCCACACCGAGGGAAGCCACGACTTTTCCTATTCCCTCCAGTTCCAGTGCCGTAGCGGCCGGTTCAAACTCAATAGTATAGTCACCCTGGCCCGATGCAAAGGCCTGGGAAGTCAAGCCGAAATCTATATTCTGTATAATATTAAGGTCCTTTTGCGGATCCATACCTTTATTCTTAAGTATATATTCGAATACCATCTGGGGCATGCCACCTTTACGTCCGCCTAAAACTGTCTTGCCTTCCAGGTTTTCCCATTTGAAATCCTCGTTCAGATCTCTCGATACAAGGAAATTGCCGGCTCTCTGTGTCAGCTGGGCAAAGTTCACCACATAATCTTCCGCTCCCTGGTTATACACATAGATAGAAGCTTCAGCTCCCATAAATCCTATTTCGCATTCGCCGGCAAGCAGTGCCGTCATGGTTTTATCGGCGCCAAGTCCGTTTACCAGGTTAACCTTTAGTCCCTCATCTTCGAAATATCCTTCTTCAAAAGCCACATACATGGGGGCATAAAAGATGGAGTGTGCAACCTCATTTAAAGTAATTTCAATATAATCGTCCTTCTTTTTACATCCTGCCATCGTTAGTACTGACACGACAATAAGAGCAAGTACGCAAATAAACCTTCTTTTCATTTATCCTCCCGAAAATTTTTCCTCCTAATACTATATGCAAAAATAAATAACAGGTACCAAAAGTAGATTAAACCGTTTAAAATATTGACACTACCGTTTTTCTTCTGAGTTTTTACTGCGTTTTCTTATATAAAAATTAACTGACATAAGTATAATTGCCGGGAAGATAAAATCGAGGGCTCCAAATAGCAACGTTTCCAAATCCATTTTATGTACAAGACTTTTTACGATAATTTTAATAATAAATCCCAGTATAAGCAGCAGACTGCATAATGTAAGAAAATTACTCACTTTCTTTTTATTCATTATTTTTGTTCCTTTCATATTCTACAATAATATAATGCAAGTTATCCGGCAGGATAAAAATTATTTCATTAGTTATTTCATTAATCATTTCTTGCTTCTTGTACTTTATTAGCGGCATCCTGTTTTTATATTTACAAAATACGCATAATAACGACGCATAATAACGACGGGTAGTTTTTGCTCACTATACTTAAAATATCCAATGACGGTTGACACAGAACCGCCTTATTGCACATCCTGTCCGATTTTTGTATTCTTTGTTTCTCTTTGTATTTTAATGACTTGTTCCTTCCGGATTTCTTCTTCCAGAACCTTTTTTCCGCCTCTTCAAAAAACTTTACGATAACATTGGCATATACGGAACATAAACCATACGGCCAATATGTATTATTATAATAAAAATCAGTAACCCCGTCAAATACTGATATTTGTTCAATTACCCAATGTTCTGATATCATAAATTATCAGATGCCGGTCATTATTTTAAACCGTCCCCACAATTCAATCCTAATACGGATATAGACTACCGATTGCAATCATTTTTTTCGGCAATAATATGTTGCCGGTGTCTTATACTGTGCATGATATTGCCACATCCATGTCCTTATTCATAATACCCTACGGCAGACAGAATGGTTATACTGTTTCAAACCGGATGCAAAAAACGGTCACGTTTATTTTGTGACCGCTCTCAGACCTAATTTTATTAAGATATCTTTTATATATATGAATAAGTTTTATTAGAATAATTGTGTGTTTCTTCAGTTAATCCGGTCTTCCTACCGTAGTTCCGTGCCTGTCCATATCTCTGACATATGCAATAAAATCG